>ENA-OPMT01000002-OPMT01000002.1-human-gut-metagenome-genome-assembly--contig:-NODE-2-length-96013-cov-2.124544_pt1 | contig 96013 bp, 72 predicted proteins | sample MGYA00241529_ERZ501756 | MGnify/ENA primary metagenome ERZ501756 (study PRJEB25962, sample SAMEA2042559) | human gut metagenome | biome: human gut; feature: human-associated habitat; material: faeces...
TACCTCAGCATAATCACGAGGTGCCTTAAAGTTTGCAATCATTGAGAAGTTGTCTACGAATGCATCATTACTGGTGCTATACTTCTTAGCACCGTTTCCACTCACAGTTTCAGCCGATAGCTTCAATCCCTCCTTCACAAAGTTGTTCTCTTGTGTTGGAGTTTCAGTCTTAAAAAGACTTTTCTTTTTTTTACTAAATTCCATTGTTTATCTCTTAATTTATAAATTAATTGAGATAATTATATAGTGTGTTTTACCTACATAATCTATCCGTTAACGTTCTCATAAAACAATCACTCAGCTACTGGCAATGAAAGATGTTTGTAGCTGAGTGAAAGGTCAATAATGAAATGGAACTGACGACCTACTCTTGTATTGCTTGACCATTAATCAAAATATTGTTAAACATTTAGACGAATTTTACAAGAGACATAAGGATTTTCTCCTTACATATTACATTGAGGAGTTGCACCTCATCCTCCCATTTTAAGGGCGAACACTTCTTATTCGTATGAACTAGGTTTCAACTTTTATTTATACACGTTTAAGTCAACTACATAGTGCGCACTATGTAGCCTAACTCATCAGGTCAGTTTCGTGTTTTAGACTACTAAACTAGATAGTCTGCTTGAATCAGAATCTGTCTATCATCCTCTTCTAAGGATAAATATTCAGTCTCTAATCCTTCTGGTTGAGAATTGAATGTAGTCAGCTTAGCTACCATGTCTCCACTATCCTCAATAAGGAAGTATCCCTTAGCTCCCCAAGGTGCATGGTGTGTTCTACATTGATTCATAGGGATAGTTCTATAATACAGATAGTTATCGTTATATCCTTCTGGACTACCTTTTACAGGCGGAACGAATACTATTTGTATATAATCTCTACCCCATTCGTGATTAGCTCCTGTCATTTCTAACTGGAATCTAGTCAACGAACCACCAAAGTACAATGCTAATCGCTTCAACATTGTTTCATCATCCCAACCATCGTATAATCCTCGATAGCATCTTAAATAATGTTCACGCTGTGCATCACTAATAATACCTCTCCAGCCATTAGCTTTTAAGTTCTTATAGCTTTGCAATGCCAAACACTTAGATGGGTCAGTTTTAATCAAGTCCTTAGACTCAATAAGATAAGCAAGAATGCTAGCTGTGTTAGCATTTGCTCTCTGATAAAACTCACCTACATTTACCATCTTAGATTCACGTTTCGGATTCATTCCCCCTATCATGTGAATTAGAGCTTCTAAATCATCACAATAGGACCAACTATTCTCCTTACTAAACGTAGGTTCAAGTTTAAACAAATCCACACCACTCCAATCCTCAATTCTGATATTTATATCCAAACCAGGACTGTAGTAATTCTTTATTCTGCGGTTTAGGTCTGCTAATGTAGATAAGGCAACTACTTCAGCTATGTCCAGTCTTGCACTGAAATCAGCCTTAATAAAACCCCAAGGAACTAGTACAGGAATAGGTTTTCCTATACCAACACAAGCCTTAATGATTTGACGAATACGATACTGTCCTTCTATCGAAGGCTTGGCACCATATCTAATGTTCTTAGTAGAGATAAGCAAATTAGTTATAATATCTAACGTTGCTCCATCAGTCTCAGGCACAAACTTCTCATTCAAACCATATAGGTATTGCATCATATTAGATGCAAAAGGATTATCTCCTTGGCATTTCATTCTCATTTTACAGTCACCTCCTCATAGATTAAGATAGGTTTAGAAACTCGATAACCATTCTCAGTAAGTAGCTTGATAGCCTTATTAATAGCTTTATCAACTGGCACAAGCTCTTTACGTTCATGAACTGGCACTTCTTCAAGCACCTCTTCAATCTCCGTAGTTTCTTTAGGTTGTTTTACTGGTTCAACCCATGCACCTTGTTGTATAGCTTTCTTCTTTTGACTATACTTTCTTGCCTGTGCAGCTACTTTCTTACGAGTAATAGTCATAAGCTCTACTACCTTATTTATATGAATAGGCTCTGTACTAGACCAACTAAATCCATCTTGATATGTCAGTCCTGCCTGTACGAGAACACCTTGTTGAACCAATGTTGTAGCAAACTCGCTATACATGGGCACACCTAGGTCTTTAAATGCACTTCTAATGTCCTTAACTCCGAATACTCCAGAGTTCTCAGACTTCACTAGATTTACAGCAGCTGACAACTCTTCAGCTGTCATCTTACCGTAATTTCGTTTCTTTTTCTGTTCCATTTCAAATTGTCGATTAGTTAAACATAATATTGTGGAGAATCTCAGCTCTACTAACCTTTGGCGTTCAAGTTAAGTGGGCTGCCCTATATGCTTCTTCCCACACCTCTTCTGTTTCTAGGTCTTCTCCGTTAACCCGACTATACTAATACGTTAATATTAATAAGCCACAGCTTAAGCTGCCATTCTTACTTCAGTGTTGCCACTTAAAATTGTGTATCATTTTATAAGAGTTGGTACGAACTCTACACGTCCTTATAACTTGTAATCGCCTGTCAAAACCATGCAAGCCCAGTTAGTGCAGTTATACTCCTGCACTATGAGTTATTTCTCCTTAGCTATCTGACGTTCCTCTATAGGGCCATCAGCAACTATTTGGGTACTTAGAGGTACTAACATTAGAACGGTAAGTCAGTTATGTGTTTATACTTACAAAACTCATAGACACGCACATTGCTAATCTGTGCATCTTCTACAGCTTTGAGAGTTCTCTCGTAATCCCAACAAGTAGTTATTATCCTCTCAGGTTCACAGAAGAACCATTCCTTAATAATATCTTTGTCAGGTATTGGTTCATCAATAGTCCATTCCCATTCTTTCTGTAATCGTAAATCGTAGTGGTGTAATATCTTGTATTCACCTCTACCAAACAATTCATCAAGTAGGTAATGCATTAATAAACCGCTTATAGCATCGCATCCACAGAAGATGATTTTCTCTTCTTTAGAGTGTAACTTTCTTAGAGCGTAATCCTTTGGCATATTATTTATACTTTTTAGCAAGTTCCCAAGCAGCTGGAGATGTTAGTTTATTGATAGCAGATTTATATCCAGCCAATACAGACTCTCTTTGTTCTTCTGGAACTAAGAATGAGCAAGTCAATAATGGTTCAGTACCATTACCAAACTTCTTACATATTGGTGGTCTTCTATCATAAATATTGCATCTACAATTCTCAGTTAAGAATGGACATTTATTCTTGTCAGGGTTATGGTCTGTGATTGGATAACACATTACCTCACCTTTCATATTCTCATTATCAATAACGAGAATCTCCTTGACTGGATTAACTATCCTATTCTTTAATGCAAATATGTATTTCTTAGGCAATGGAGCATTGTAACAACAACTCGCATGGCATTTAGATATATCGCACTTTATCATAGGAAGTAGTAATCTCCACGTTCAAACGCCCAAACAACATGCTGTAGTTCTCATGCCATCACTCTTATCACATATAACCTTCAGAGTATCACCTTCTATTGATTGTGGTTCAACTCTTCCAGTAAAAGCGCCATTTCTACCAGAGAAAGGTTTGCCTTCTTCTAATTGCTTCAGTATATCCATTTCATTATTAGCTTTAAAAGTTGGCGGAGCTAGCTCACTTCACAGTGGACTAACCCCTTGATATTTGTCTTCAAAAACCTTCTTTAGTTATCACCTTTCTTACGCAGCTTTGACATTACAATAGCTGCATCGAGAAAAGGCTTGAGTTCCTTAGGCATACCTCGATGATGTCCTTAATAGGGTTTTCATCAATGTCATGGTCACTGCCCTTACGATTCTCTAACGCATCTACTGTGTTGCGAACGGACTCTGCATCTTCTATAGAGATAGAGAATGTTTCACCACCGAATACAGATGCTTCCATTCTCTTGGTATCAACGTGAGCAACGTCATTGCCATCAATGTTGAATATGAAAGCTCCACAGTCCTTACACTGTTTAACTCCAAGTTCTTCTACTATACGTCCGATGTATACTGGAGCCTTGCCTACTGCAAGCAGTGCGAACGGTTCGAGAATGTTAGATAATTTGCTTATCAATGAAGGGTACTGTTCTTTAGTGCCATTCAGAATCATGTCAATCTTTTTCATGCTAAATCCTTATTTTTAAGTCGAATAATAAAAATGCCTAATAACACACATAGTACTAGAGGAATCCATAAAGATGCTCTAGTACACTGCCAGCCTAAGTATCCTACCATAAGTAGGAATGCAGCCTTAGTCAACCTTGCTTTCCACATACTTATCAAGATTAGTACGTGACAACAAGATACATACACTCCAGTCCATCTTGGACTCATCACACACTTTCTTAGCCGACTTGATGTATTCTACACAATCGTCAACTATAGCTTTGTGCTGCTCGTCATTGATTTCGCCTTTGTTGAGTTTGGCGTCTGTCTGTTCGATGATAGATGCCATTTCAGCTACAGAATAGGCAATGATACCTAACTGAATGTCTTGATTCAACACTTGAGCACGATTCACTAATTTGTTCTTTTCAATTTCCATTGTCGATTAGTTATTAAATTAAACAATATGACCAATTAGTTTCACCTATAAATAGGTTACTTATAGCATCGCCACGTAAAGGCTTAGTCATGATGCCGACCCCGTCACGGGGTATAGTATAATCACAATTTATAGAACGCAAGACCTTCCTGTGCCTACAGTCTCAACAATAACCTCTGTTATTGAAGTGTACACGACTGTCTTCGATTGCCAGTGCAATCTCACGATACTTTGCCTTATCTCTCGATAAGACATCTCTCCAGTATTAAAGGAAGATACTGTTTGGTATAAGAGATGCTCTGCATTAGTCTCAGGGCGTACCCATTATGGTCCAATTCCTTTCTGATTTCAGCTGACATGGTGTTCCATGCATTTTACACCTAAAACTTAGAATCTTGCATGCAACTGCAATCTATTACATTTGTCTGACAAACAACTAAGAAACTGGTGCCCTCAATGTCTTGGGAAGTTATTGAGTTTTTTAAGAATGTCAGGTAAGCTGACTAGATGCCCAAAAACCTAACTGCTAAATAAGCCTGGTGGCTAGGTACACGATTTTAAGTCCTTATAGGGCTTCAGACTACAGACTAGATTTAAGTGCGAGTCTGCATACACACCATACGTTTTTAGAGTAGTGTCATGGCTAATTCCTACTTTAGTTTACCTACAACCATACTTGGTGCTCTGAGTATCCACGCTTTTATGTACAATATTAAACGCTTCTTCTTATACCAAGTGAGCACAGGTCTTGGGCTACTCTACTAACAGTAATCAATCTCTAATTATTAGATAATTGCACTTGTGTTTTCACTTATTCTCCTCACGAAGAACCTGCCTTAATTATGGATAAATGGTGCTAGCTATTAAACTAGCACCCATTACGTAGGCTATTTCTTTTTCTTGGATTTGTTGTAAACATCCAAATACATACTCTGGTACAGAACCTTCTTATCTGAAACTGAGCAGACAAAATGCTTCTTCATCAGATTGGATTCCAAGCACACTTGCTACTACTATTACATTCTTTTCCATGTCGATTAGTTATTTTATTTGCTATTTTTATACCAGAATACACAAGTTAGTATTCCAATAATAACGGCTATGACCGAAGCCATGCCGTCAGAGATGAATATACCACTACTTAATAGAATCATAATATTCTTCTTTTAGAACATTAGCAATTCCATTCAATACATAGTGAGGAACGTTGCCAGATAGCTGGAACCAAGGTTCTCCCACCTCATTAGTAGTATATATTACAGCCATCCTAATTTTATGAACTTTAATGACACGAGGACGTCTATCAGATGTCTTTAGGTCATTATACTTGTTAAGATGGGTATAAAATGCATCATCTGGAATGTCATTCCATTTAGAGGTTTTAGACTCCTTTAAGAATGGCTGACAAGGGATGGGCTTAGCAGGTTTCTCTATCTCTTCTGCGTTGGGCAATGAGACAAACTTGTTGTTGTACTTTGCAACGATTGCCTTAGTATCAGGCAAATAAAATAATTTCATAATTTAATCCTCCAATTATAGGTTTATACGATTAGTTAATTATACCCTCTGCACATAACCTTAGATATAGGTCATATATTTTTGTATTATAGTCCTTGTGTGGATGGAAGTTATGTTCCCTACAGAACTTTATCCACTTCTTATCCTTTCTATAATTATATGCATCTCTCCAAGAGTAACTATCTTAATCTCTAAAATAGTTACTTCCTCTTTATCAATATGAATTATCATTTTGTGGGATTGTAGATGAAACTTTCCTGTTCTTCAAATGTGTTGCACACGCCAGTTTGCTGTTGAATATTTAATGGATTCATAATCTTTACACTTACCTAATCAGTGTGAGGTCTTTAGAATTAGTTATTGTCATCTGCATTTGTAGAGACTTTGAACTCTATATAGGTGTTAATACATCTATATGCTGCATTACAATAAATAAAGGTATATATGTACACACATTTAGAACCAAACCCTTAATTTGGGTATATTTGGAATTTAATTCTTTAGAGCTTGTGTCTAAATGTGTGTACAGTTACAAATGTCCCTCAAAGAGGAATCCATTTTAGGACTGCCCAGTTACAAAAGTCGATGGGCTGGATTAGCGCCCAGAAGCTTTTTTCTTGGGGTAATGAGCTCGTATCTAAGACTTGATATATATTATCATTAGTCCTAATACGATACTTATCCATTACCCAAGCTTTAACTGTCTTTGTCCTTCGAGGTCTATTCGAGGACATTGATTTTCAGTACAGATGTTTCAGTCGGTCTGTCAGGTTGTCCGTTGAATCCTCTTCGGATGATAGGAACCATCTGAACACCAACGACTTCCAGAGTCTTACCGAACAGCTTCTGCCATACTTCTTTCTTCGTAATACAATTCGAAGTGAAGTTGGTGATTGAGCCAGTAACGCTGACATTCTGTTTAGTCTCTCTGTTCTGTACGGACTTCATGAGTGTACCGAGGAACAACTCCTTAACACTCTTCGTGCCGTCAGATGCAGTGACTTCACACAGTGCACGAGTAACAGGATTCTGTCCTCTAGTCAGCGGAGTACAAATCCATTGTTCTGAATCAGCAGTAGCAGGAATGACAATCTTATCCCCAATATTGAACTGGGTTTCCGACAAGTCACGTCTTACTGGAGCGTCTTCAACTTCGAATGCTGCTGCACCCTTAACAATGTTACCACCAAGAGCTTTAGCTCTAGCTTCTGCATAATTAGTTGCAAAAGCGAAAAGGCTTTCGTTTGCCATAATCTTTGAAATTTATTTGAGTTTAACAATGCAATACACCAATACATAAAAGTATTTAGTATATTATTTTATTCAAATACATATCGAGGATGTGAGGAGTACTAGTATAAGGATGTAGCATTAGAAAGTTTTAAAGGGAGATTGTTAGTCTCCCTTCTGTCTATCTATTCATTTCGATTATTTCATCTAAATCCTGCAAAGCCCGCTTATCAATAGTGTCTTCGAACTCTTTAGGGTTAGATGTGAATTTGCTGCCATTGAAATATAGAACAGTTTTGCCGTCCAAATCATAGCAATAGAACGTTACATCATTTCTACTAAACTTGAACTTGATTACTGGAAGTTGAACTGCTCCATATTTATGTTCAACAGTCAGAATGTTGTGACTGTAATGGAATGTGACTTGCTGATTGGGCTTAGCATTTCCTGCAACTAACAGATGAATAGTTTTCTCATTTTTTAATGTAATTCCTGATATTGTAACTTTCATAATATAATGTATTTAATTGTTTTAAAAAGAAAGGAGAGTGCTGTCACCACTCTCCTCTGTGTTACTCAACCACGTCTATGCTGTAGACTGTGGTTGTGGTAGCTCTGTCTGGCTGCCCATTCCACCCTCTTCGGATGATTGGCACCTCGACTGCATTGGTCACCTTGAGCTTCTTGCCGCACAATTTCAACCAACCTTCCTTCTGCATGATGCAGTTACGAAGTTCGTCGACAATCGTGCCAGTAACAGCTACGGTCTGCTTCGTCTCACGATTCTGCACCGATTTGGTGAGTGTACCGTAAAACAGCTCGCGTGCTGTAACTGTCCCGTCTGATGCAGTGACCTTGCAGACTGGACGAACCACTGCATTGCCTCCTTTAGCTACGGGACACGAAACCCATTGGTTACTATCCTTTGCAGGTATTTCCACGATGTCACCAACGTGAAACATTGCGTCCTCTAAGGAACGCCGCACAACTGTGTCGTTAGACTCGAAGGCATCTAAGCCAGTCTTAATCTCAACACCTAACTTGGCACAGAATGCCTTGTTGTACTCGATTGCAAAGCTGAATAATGTATCCATATGCTTCTAACGGTTTTACCCACACCGTAAAAGGGAAAGTTAATAATTCAAGCAAAGACTGATGAAATATATTAGTAATAGTGCATCGGCAACTTCAATTTTAATTCAATTTTTCTTGAGCAACCCAGAGGGGGCGTTTTGTAGTATACTACTACTACTACTATTACTATTACTACTACTATTACTACTACTACTACCCCCCTCCCCTCCCTCTCACAACTTTGTAGTACACAACATAGCTCCTACTCACATATCCCATGACAAACTCAGACTAAAGAATTTGCAATTCGCGAATTGCAAATCTAACAATTATCTACCAATAAAACTCAAATATTTATTGACTGGTCACCTCAATGGGGAGGGGGCGTATTTTTGGAGTACCTAGTAATTGAGTTCACCTATATTAAGTATATTTAAGTATAACTCATTAGGTAATCTATTTAGAATGTATTATCTTTGTATTACCAAACAATAAGGAAGAAATAACGTATTAATTATAAAATTTTGAATTATGGCTAAAGAAGTAAAAGAAATTGTAACAACAGAAGAAGGTTGTAAATGTCAGTGTGGTTCTTGCGAACCTAAAGAGGATTCTATTGTATGGGGTAAGGCTATGGTAGCTAAACTGACAGTATTAGATAAAATCATATCAGGACTAGAGAATGGTGCTAATATTGAGCATTGTCTAACACTATCTAATATTTACAGAAATCTATGCAATTAAAAGCTATACTTGATAAGTATGATGTTGTAGAGGCACAAGTACTCTATAATAAAGCTGTAGAACTATTACAGCTAATTAGTGATGAAGAATTGGAAGAGATATTTACTAAGTATCCAGCATTGTTCTCTAAGATTACTAATGTTCATCTAACGCATGAACAGCTACTAAGAGACAAACAAGCTATTAAAGATGCTATTGATGTATTTATAGAGACAATTGAATCACGTAATTTATCTAAAGATGAATTTGATGCAATGACTCTGGATGATATTAAAGATTACTTGGATAGTATTATTACAAGTAAGATTCCAAGTCTTCACAGAATTATTAATGAACTAGAGGATAAGTTTAACAATGATTCCAGAAATCAGACAAATTAAAATGAATCTAACTCTGTTTGAGCAGGGTGATTTAGATAACAGTATAGCTAGTAAGCTGAGAGGTCATCATGTGTCATATATAATTGCTCCAGTAGAGGCAAAGAATAATGAAATGTTCTTAAGACAAGCTGATTGCTGCATTAGCATACAAGGAACTTATTACGGTAAAATATTATATTATGAGTAATCAATTTACATTTATAACTGGTGAGAAGGGTGCAGCATTATTTAATTTAGCTGTTCTTAATTATGCTAATCCAATGCCTCCTGCACTCTACAATCTAAAGTGTAGAGCTATACAAGAAAGAGCTTATGTACATCCAGGCTGGGACTATCTTAAATATCCAGCAGTAGAACTAGAAGTATGTTACTCTAACTTGACATCTAACAAGATGTATAATGAGGAATTAGATGAAGATGGTTATCCGATTCTCGTATTTGTGGGAAGATGCAATTCATTATAATAGTAAGAGGAACTAGAGGATATGGTGTAGACTACGGAGTTATAGACCCATTTCCATATAATGAGATAGTATCATCCTTAGATAGACTCGGAGAGAATATATTATATGCTCTAAAGAATTTCTCAACACAATGGGAAGACTCAATACTATCAGTAAAAATTAAAGGCGACTTTAGCAATTAAGCTAGAGCCGCCTTTTTGTTTATTTCTGATACTCATGTATATTATTGAATTTTACACAGATACCACTCTTCATATATACTTCTACATCTTCGTCTTTAGTAAACCAATGCCAGCATTCCTTCTCAGTAGGGAAATGGTCTTGTTCAAATCTAATTGTCTTTAATGGCTTAGAGTGTTTATCCTCTGTCCAAATCCAAACGTCCATCATAAAATGTCTCATAATTGTGTTGTGTTTAATTGTTAATAAAACTTAGGTAATATAATACCAATCATTCCTATCTCTGATATTCATATCTTGTAACTGCTTACTATCTAAATGATAATCGCCATCTCTAAAGTTTAGTTCCTTAGTACTATAGTTCCAATAAAAGTATCCGTGCCAACCTGGAAGCATTAATATCTTACCAGTAGCAGCGTGAAGTGTAGCTTGATTATAATTCATAGTACTAAGATTCCTAAAACTATTCCTAATAAATCTGCTAGCAAATCATCCCAGCTCCAACCTTTGTATTTTACTTCATCATAAGTTTCTTTACCAAATGAAGCTATTAGAGCTAGAGCAATTCCACTAACTATATTTAAGATTAATCCAAATATCACTACAATAGCAAAGCAGCATATCATATGTAATATTTTATCACCCTTCAGGAATTTCTTTATTTGGTCTATCATGTTTATCAAATTTCTTCCAGATACCAGTTATTGAATCTATACCAAGTAATGCCATACAGCATACTAAGAATGTATCTATCATTAATGGGGCTTGGATAACATGAATAGTACAATATAGTAACACTATTATAGCAACTATCCATCCTAATACTCCACACACTCTCTTACTACTAATACCAGAATGTGAAGTAACCATCTCCTTTATAAAGGTTATAAATTTCATGTTCTTAGAAATTAAACATCTGTATTCTACTAGCTACATCCGTTCCACTTCCAGATTTACTCCAATGTTTATCAGATGGGTTAGCCAATCCTTGTAGATATTTTCTAACTCCACCATTACCAGCCAACCATGCCCCACCTAACAATCCAAATTTAGTATACCCTTTTTGTGCAGCTAGCTCTAAATCTTGTTTATTAAACCCTCTTTCAAATTGCTTAGCTAATTTAATAGCGGCTTTAATCTGTAGTTTAGGATTATTCCTAAATGTATCTACATCTGTTCCAGCATAAGCAGAAATATTATTATATTTCTTACCATCTTGCATGAATTGGAAGTAGCCATAGGCAGGAGCGCCAGCTCTATTTTGTATTGCACTATTAAATCCAGATTCCTGTTCAGCCATCTTAGTAAGGAATTGTCTATAGTTCTTAGCTTCTGGGTCTTCTTGTTCTACCTCATCGTACCACTTATTAAACTCATCTAATCCTTTAGATGGTTTGATGTTGAATAACTCTCTCTTCATAATAGGTGTTTCTTCTTCTTTAATAATGGGCTGCTGTACATCTACTGGAGTTTCCCCTCTCTTAATAGTATAAGTTGGAGTATTATCAACTGGGAATCTGTATTCTTCAAATGTATTACCCATATTAAGAGTAGGTCTTTCTATAACATCATACCTAGTAAATCGTAATCCTTCTTGTCCCCTCCTAACTCTATTGTTACTATATGTAGGTCTGTCAGACTTCATGAATTTCTTCCTCATATCTCTCTTATTGTTAAGAGTCCTAGAGTTCTTTACTAGTGTAGAATCTTTAAACTTGAATCTTCTACCATCAGATACTAGACTACCACCTTTCTTCATAGTTAATAATGCACCTTGCATCATAGGTTGTCTTCTTATATATGGATTCTTAGGAATACTCTTAATGCTATCCCATACTCTTCTTCCACCTATATAAATAGGATTCTCTTGCTGTAATATAAATGGAGTTCCCACCTTATCCATAAGTGCAGCTTGTTTAGTAGCCCTAACTCCCTCTGCTACACTCTTGCCAGACCATCTCTTAGCATAGTCAGCTGGATTAAACTTCCACATATCTTGAGATATTTGGGTTAGCTTTCCCTTATTGTTGTAATCAATCTTTATAACATGACCTCCTACATCATCTATAGGTCCAGCATAGTTAGTGCCAGGTTGTCTAAATGTTTGGAAACCATCTGGCATCTCTATAACCATATCACCTTCTTTACCTTGTAATTTACCTATACCATTAGAGTATTCATTAAACTCTTCTATATTTCTAAACCTTAAAGGTCTTGAATCTTTAACTACAGATTGCATTTGGTATCTTCTATTCTCAATACCAGGATATAGTTGATTATATCTATCTCCATGACTGAACCCTTTTCCTTTAGCAGGTTTAAATGATTTAGCTACCTTCTGAAACCAAGGACTCTTACTTATTAATGGGTCATTCTGAAATAGATACATTCCTAATAAGTCCCTATCACCATTATTACCTTCTGGTGTTGCTGAACCTGTGTATGTAGACTCATTATTCTTTATATCCTTTAAAGATACAGAAGCATTACCTTTGGTTCTTCTACCTACTTTATAAGCTGCAATTCTTGCTGGAGTCTTCTCTACATTAGATAAGAATGGCATTGCTCTATTAGCAGTAGCCATAGCAATATTAGTAGGTGTACGAGCCTCTCTATTAAATATCCAATGATTTCTATTAAGAGCATTCCAACCTAAGTCAGCATCCCCTTTAATAAACTTAGAAACTAATTTGTTCTTAGTAACATTAAGACCTTTGCCTCCTCCATATACTGCACCAGGGTTTAGATATTCTCCAACTTCAGCTGGTATTCCAACCTTACCTTCCAACCATTGACCAAATCCACCAGTAGCATTATTAACAGCTTCACTTCCTAATAAACCTCCTACTACTGTAGCTGGAGTTGTTACTAATGCAGCACCAGCCATAGCAGGCATTACAGTTCTTTCTAAGCCTACTAATGGATTAGTTCCATTCCTCATGGAAGATTTAAACCTTTCCTTAGCTCCTTTAATGGGATGCCAATAGTCTCTATTCCTTTCAGCAGCTGTTCTTGTATCAGTAGAAGGTTCTCCTCCCAAATCAATAAGTTGGTCTTGTCTAGGTTTAGCCTTAATAATTTCTGGAATAATAGGTTTAGATACTCTAGTATTATCCTGCTTAGCTATTATATTACCTTCCTGTAACTTCTTTATCCTCATATCTAATAATATTATTATGTAGTTTCTTGTGGCAGTTTGAACAAACTACTATACATTTATTCATCTCCTTTATAAAAAGAGGAGTGGGAAGGTTCTTAACTGCTCTGGATATTGTATAGAGTTTATTCCTTATATGATGTAACTCTAAGCAGCAGTAAGTAGTCTCCCCACATATACAACATTCTTTCTTCCCCTCCCTTAATAAACTTTTGTTAATTTTAGCTGTTTCAGCATTCTCTGTCATAATTAATCATTAATGATGCCACTTAGCTGCATTTCTAGCGAAATTAGCTCTCTTCTTCTGTAATGGAGTAGCATTAGGATTATTAAGTACAGAACGAGCATGTTCTTGTACTGATTGTCCAGCTTTCTTGGCAGATGCTGTGAACTTACCTCTATTCTCTTTCTTAATATGAATACCACTTCCATTTTTACATCTAGGTATTAGCTTACTCCCTTGTCTGAACATAGGAATACTATCTAAATCTACATTACTACACATCCCCTTTAAAGAGACGTACATTGCATTCAATTCTCTCTGATTTAGTTCCATAATTAAATAAGTTTATGTTTCATTTTTTTATTTACAAAATTAAAGCTAAATTTGCACATTATCAAATGAAAGGTAGTAAATTATAAATAATGGATTGATGAAAATGAATTAGAGTTTATTTTTAGACGGACTAACATTCAACATTTAAAGGAAATAGATTAATGTCGTTAAGTAGACTAGAAGCAATTTATGGCTGGGTTAATAACTTAGGTCCAAACGTTAAGACTATCATTATTATAGTTTTATCAGTGATAGTAGTGGAAACTAGTTTTAGAGGTCATACGAAACTTATCTTACAAGATTATACTGAACAAGTCCAGCAGGAAAAGTACCTCGCTGAGGAATATACAAAGATAATCTCCCCTTCTATTAATGAATACATTGAAAGAATATTGGTACAGGACAAGGATGCGTCTAATGTTATCCTATTGAATTATCACAATTCCTTGGTTAGTACTCATGGATTATCGCATAGATACCTTACAGCACTAACTGAGAAGAAGAGAGGTCTGGATACTAAGAGCTGTTTAAGAATATGGGAGGAGCTAGAATATATAAACTATGGAGATGAGATTGAAAAGATAAATGAGAATAAGTCCTTAAGAATGGATAGTATTCAACAATATAGCACAAGTCTACCCAACTTAGTAGAGTTGTTACAACGTAGCAATGCTAAGTCAGCCGCCTTCTATAGGCTATCTGGTGTAGATGGACCTGTAGGAATGCTGGTAGTTATCTATCCTATGAAGAAGGAGTATTATCTGGGATATTATCAATCTATAATAGCCCCATCTCTTCAACCTCTTACAACATGGTTAGATTATAATTCAGTAAAGGATAAATTTAAGAGGCTATATGAAAGTGGACAAGCAGAACCAGAACATTTGCTACAACGATGAGAAGCACATGTACTGGGATGAAAATGGAGTGTATGTATCAGTAACAACATTAATTGGCAAATTCTGTCAAGATTTTGATAAGGATTTCTGGTCAGGTTATAAGGCATTAGAGAAGATGTTATCAGCAGAAGAATTTAAAGCTGAGAAATCTCAACTACTAAACACTCATAAGATAGATGTAGAATACTTCTGCAATATGTATGGATTTACTCGTAACGATTACAATAAGGCTCAACAAGACATCTTAGATGAGTGGCAGAAGACTAATGCTGAATCCTGTGAAAGAGGTTCTAAAATTCATGCTGAGTTAGAAGGTAATTATACTTCTAAGAAACAATGTGAATTAAGAAAGTTCGGACTTGGAGGTAAGTTTGAAGTAAATACCAATGACTCTTTAATGGAGCACAATAAGGATTTACTTGATATTGAAAAGGGAGTATTCCCTGAGTATATGATATGTAGGAAGTCAGATGATGGCAAGTTTAAACTTGCAGGACAGATTGACTTACTGATTAAGGATGGTAATGACATCTATATCATAGACTACAAGACTAATAAAAAGTTAGACGATAAATCCTTCTTTGATAAGAGAACTAAGAAATGTCAGATGATGAAGTACCCTATGAATAACATTATGGATTGTAACAAGATGCACTATGCACTACAGTTATCAACCTATGCTTGGATGCTTCAGAAATTGAATCCTAAGTTCGTAGTTAAGAAACTATTACTTATACATTACGACCATCAAGGAAATGTCACAGAACATGAGCTTGATTATCTAAAGGATGATGTGGAAAGAATGTGTAGGTTCTATAAGAAAGAAGCTATATTAGAAGCCAGAAAGAATAGCAGGAGACCTATAGAATTCTAATAATACCTATATGAGTATCTTTCAAACAATTAGGTTTGAGATATTAGCAACTTTATGAACTAAATAGAATAAATATGGGTCTTGGTGCTATTTTAAATGGACACACTAACGAGATGCTTGGGCTGAATCAGAATATATCTGCTGCCCGCATCCGTTTGTGTAAAGAATGTAAGCTCTATAAAAAGAGTGTGGTATTGGGTGAGATTTGTAACAGTAAGTTATGGATAAACCCAAATAATGAAGATGTAAGTGCAGAGAAGAAAGATGGGTATATTAATGGATGTGGATGCAGGCTAAGAGCTAAAACAACTCTACCTAATGCAACGTGTCCTATAGGAAAATGGTAATTTAATTTTAATGAGTATGAATAGTTTAAGTACAGTAGAAGCAGTGTTAAAAACAAAGAATCAATTGGTTAGAGGAGATGCTAATGGTAAGAATAGTTTAATGGGTAATGGGGATGTATTTATAATGTCTCCTACTGTAGCTGAAATGGCTAAACAAGATGCTAAAGTAAAATTCAACGAGCAGGTTGAGGAAGCTAGGGCAGAGTGGAATGCTAAAATCGATGAGCAGGAAAGACACGCTAAGATGATGGATGAGAAGATGAAGGACTTACAGATTGTCCCTATCAACAGTTATATATTAGTACAACCTTATGCTAAGAACCCATTCCAGAAGATGAAGGTAACTGAGTCAGGGTTGATACTTCCAGAATATACAGGTACATTTAAGAATCCAGACTCTGGTGAAATGGACCAAGAAGAGAACTTATCAGTTCAAGCATTAGTAATAGAGGCTAGTCCTTTATGTAAATTTGTAAAGGAAGGTGATATTATTTACTATAGAAGAGCATGTGGAGTTCCTATCCCATTCTTCGGACAAGGATTTGAAGTTGTAGCTGAACCTCAAGTTCAAGTAGTAGTTAATTCTGGATTAAAAGATAGATATACAAAGGAATTTAAAAGTGATAATGCATAATGGAAGAGAAAGTATATTTTATGCCAGGTGAGGTAGTAACTCTTAAACAAGATATACCTAACAAACCTGTAATGATTGTGGTTAAGAAGGAGACTATGAATATTAGAACTCATGGTGTTCCCAACGTAACAGAAGATTATTTTAAAGGTATTAGATGTAGATGGTTCTCTACAGAAGGAGTTTTGCAGGAAGCTATCTACAATACTAAGGATTTAGTTAAAGTATGATAAGTATGTTTCAACAGGGTGGGCAGATGAACGAAGAACAACAAGCGTTCACTGCCCATCTTATTAAAGTCCTAAACCCTAAAGATGAAGCGGACTTTGAGAACAAAGTAGCACAGCTATCAGAGAACGATTTAAGAGAGTTTTATAAACAATACAAAGCAATGGAAGGTAATCAAATTTCAATGGCTAAATTAGGAGCCAAGTTAAGTTATGTTCAAACCCTTAGAGGTGAGTGCCCAGAAGGATACGAGGTTGAGAAGTATATGGCTGGAGGCTGTGTTAAATGCAAGAAGAAAGCTGAGGGTGCTAAAGTAGTAGATATATTTAAAGATAAGTGTGGAGGTAAGGCTAAGAAGAGAGTTAAAAAGAATATGGGAGGAACCATAGATAACTCTTGGTCAGTAGCTAAAGACCAAAAAGGTGCTGTAGTTAATAAGGCTGACACTGTACACACAAGTAAGGGAGTATACAACGTTAGTAATAAGAAACTTCCTTATAAGAAGATGACTCCAGCTGACTATAAAAAACTTCCTCATAATGAGAAAGTAAAGGTTGATATGAAAGACCAGGCTAATGGGAAGAGTGCTAGTGGAGCAGGAGCTGTAAAAAATAAGGGAATTGGAAAGAATTACTTTGGGGGAACAGTCCAAAGACGTATAATTAAACAATAATTGTTATGACAATATTTCTATATGATAATGTAAATCATGAACTGCGATTAAACGAACCAGAGATTCTTCTTATTAAGGAGTTCGCTGAGTTATGGACTAATGATAGAAATATCAGTAAGGAAGACCCTAAGGGTATTAAAAAGCTAAGAGCATTCAAAGAGTTCACCTACATGTATCTAATGATTGACTGGCAATCACACTATTCACAATTTACTGAAGCAGAACGCAATGAGGCTGCTAAACAGGATAGTGGTATTACAGAAGAGGAGTTTAATGACCCTCTGTTTAGAGCTGCATGTAGGAAATATAGAGAGATACAAGAATCAGCAAGAGACATTAAATTAATTAGGGCAGCTCAGAATAAGGTAGACGAGTTGATTGATTATTTCAATGAGGGTTCTGATTTACAAGAAAGAGACCCCATTACTGGTAAACCAATCTTTAAAGCTAAGGACGTTATCGGTGAAATGTCATCTATATCTAAGGTATTAGATGAATTAGATGCCTTAGAAGCCCGTATTAAGAAGAAACAAAAAGCTGCTACAGGTCTTCGTGCTGGTGCTGTTGAGGGATATGTACCAAAACTAAAGTAACATGGCACGTGGAAGGAAACCTAAAAATAAAATCCAGGAGTCCCCTACTGTCCAAGCCTTAGTTGAAAAGGTTACTGAGGTAGGGGAGAATACTGGAACACTAGAGCAGAAGCTCACGGAAGTTGAGTGGGATGTCAGAATTGGAGACCCGATAGACTATTTTGATTCTAACCTATCATATGAACTCACTGGTTACAGACCTATTGATGGTACAAGAGGATTAGACTTTGACCCAGAATGGTTTATGGAAGCTAGGAAGACTAAGGCTACTACTGGTAAGTATTGTAATGAACCATTGATGGGTAAGGCTTATGGTGAGTTTTGGGACCAAGAATATGATAGATGTAGAAATGGTATGACTGTTAATGGTTATACTATTACTGGTGATAATTATTTCTTTATTAATTACTATCAGCTACCTAATCTATCTTCTACAACTAAGGCTGGTGGTGGTCGTTCAGTAGACTTCCCTAATTTCTTTGTAAAACAATATGAGTACTTCCATTATATAGAATTGTGTAAGATGCTGAGAAAGAATGCCATTGGTTTAAAAGCCAGAGGTGTTGGATTCTCGGAAATAGCTGCTGCTATACTTGTTAATGGTTATACAACTAGACCTCACTTTAGAGGGGTAGTAGCTGCACAACAAGAAGGTTATGTTGATGATACTTTAAGTAAATGCTGGACTCAGTTATCATATTTAGATGATAATACTGAGGATGGTATGAGGTGGTTAAGGCAAGTACACAACACAGCTAAATGGAAGAGGGCTTCTAGTAAGAATGTAGATGGTGTAGAATCTGGATGGATGTCTGAGATTGAAGGAATTACAGCTGATAAGCCTAATAAGATTAGAGGTGACCGTACTGATATTCTGATGTACGAAGAAAGTGGTTCTTGGCCCAATTGGAAGAAAGCATTCATTCAGGGTGATGCCTTGATTGATATTCAAGGACAGAGATTCGGTATTAAGCTGGCTTGGGGTACAGGTGGTGATAGTGGTCCCGCATTAGAAGGTGTAGCTGCTGCATTCCATGACCCTAGAGGTTATGATGTACTCCCATACAAACATAACTATACTAAGGAAGGTACTTATGTAGAAACTGCATATTTCATTCCTGCATATACTATTGTTACTGCTCCTGGGTATGTAGACCACAGAGGATGGACAGACCCAGAAAAGGGTAAGGAGTTCTACATGGCTAAGAGAGCTACCAAGATTGCAGACCCTAAAGGTTTAATGCTATACTCTGCTGAGTATTGTTTTACACCTGATGAAGCATTAGCTTTGGAAGGTGATAACCAATTCAATACTGTATTATTAACAGAACAGTTAGCTGCTATTAAGTTACATAAGATTACTCCACAAGAGCTTAAACCTAAATGGGGACAGCTAGAATATACATTTCAAAACAATGTACATTCTGAAGAAGCTAAGAATGGAGTAAGGTTTATACCTAGTGATAAAGGAAAGGTTTGTATTATTGAACATCCCATTAAGAGTGAGAATGACGCAGACTTTAGAAATCTATATGTAGCTGGTATTGACGGTATTGATATGGGTATGAATGATACATCTGATAGTACTAGAGACCCGTCAGACTTCTGTGTTGTAGTAAAGAAGAGATGCTTTGGATTACAAGAACCAATGTATGTTTGTATCTACAAAGACAGACCTAATAATCTTGAGGAAGCATATAGAACTACCCTAAAGATATTAGAATACTATAACTGCAAAGCTTGTTTGGAATCTACCCGTATTAGTATCTTAACATGGTTTAGAACTAAGCATAAGGAAGAGAGATTCTTAATGAGAAGACCAAGAGCTACTCAATCTGACATACAAGCTGGTAGAAGTAGACAATTTGGTGCTCCTGCAACTGAGGCAGTTATTCAACACCAGTTGGACCTTATTGATTGTTATATCAATAATTACTGCCACAATATGTGGTTTGAGCCAATGATTAACGAACTTATTACTTATTCATATGAGAATAAAAGAAAGTTCGATATTGTAGCAGCAATGGGTATGGCTGAATTAGGAGATGAGGAGTTAAGTGGTATTCCACCACAGGAAGCTGATAATGGGGGTAGGAAGTTGAAGCTATTTGGCTACTGGACTGATGAATATGGCATAAAACATAAAGGAGTTATTCCAGACAAACAGTCTATAGTACCTAAGTTTAACTTATTCCCTACACAATATTATGACGACACAGGACATCGAACAAGCAATCCGAGATTTAATTAAATCTTTATATTGCGTAGAATATCAAGGAGTCCTAAAGGTTTACGAAACCACTTATAAATTTCCAGGCGAAGAACCTGAGCACGTGGGATACAGAATGGACCTTGGACTTAATAAAGATGAGAAGCCATTGTCCATTGCATGTGATGGTACGGCTGAGGAGTTTATAAAGTTTATTGAGAAAGAATTAAAGGAGAGAAGTTTAGTGAGAACTAAATACTTCACTGCTATACAATTATATGATTACGAAGATGAGTGCAAAGCAAAGAAGTGATGATTATTTGATAGAGAAGATTGACAAAGCTGTAAATGAGTTAGTCTTCAACAAATGGAAGTTACAGAAGGCATACAACTATTATAACGGTAAGAGAGACGCCGAACAATTTAGGTATCTTGAAGAAAACTTTGGAATAGGTAATCCTACTTCTATTGAGTTCACTCCTCTTATAAAGAAACACGTTGACGCCTTAATTGGAGAGTATTTAGACATTCCAATTCTTCCAAAGGTATCTTGTAAAGATAAAGAAACAATCTCAAAGATTACTAGACAGAAGGAGTTAGAAATAAGTCAGCAAGTCTATACATTCTTACAAAAGCATTTAAACAATCAAATACTAGCCTTTATAGGAGGCGGTAATGTTAGTGATGCTTCTGTTGAGGCAGATATAGAAAAGCTAATTGAGGATATTAATAATAACTTCATTAGTGATTACGAGAAAGCTGCCCAATATGTTATAGAGTATGTAATCCAATCAAGGAGTACTGACTTAGCTAATAAACTAAAAGCATTACTGTTAGATTTACTTGTTACTGGCTGTTCATTCTATAGGGTTAAACCTGCTGCAAGTGGTAAGAATATTACTATTGATGTACTTAATCCATTAAATACATTCGTTGATAGAAATCCAGAATCTCCTTATGTAAAGGATAGTTACAGAGTTGTAATTAGGAAGTGGATGACTAAGCAGCAAATTCTTGTTGAATATGGCAAAGACCTAAGTGATGAGAGTAGAGCTGAGTTAGAGGATATGTACGAACACTACTCCGATAGTTCCTATATGTATATTAGAGCTATGGGGAACCAAGTAGGATGTAGACCTATTATGGAAGGAGAAGGTGCTGGACTAGATGCTGGTAAAGGTATTGTTCCAGGATTCCCTGCTGATACTTATGAGTCATTCAACTATAAGCTATTACCTGTCTATGAAACGGAGTGGATTGACATAGACAAAGAGGGTGATGAGTATGTTCAAAACAGATATGAGGGAGTTAGGATAGGACAGTCTATATATGTTCTTACTGGTAAATCAGAGAATGTAATTAGAACTAAGGATGCTCCTACTAAGTGTGGGTTGTCTGTTAATGGTGTATATCTAGTTAATAGAGACAATGTTCCACAATCTTTAGTATTACAATGTGCTCACCTACAGGATAAGTATGACTTAATTACTTACTTTAGAGATAATATCTTAGCTAACAGTGGTACTGATGGTGATTGGCTAGACTTATCTATGCTTCCAACAATATTAGGTGATGACCTTACTGAGAGGATTCAGAAGTGGATTGCATTTAAAAAGACTGGAGTAGCTTTAGTAGATACCAGTCAGGAAGGTAGGGCATTTAATAACAATACTTCATTTGCTGGATTTAATGATACTATTAAAGTGCAGACTATTCAAGCCTTTGACTTAGCACTACAAAGAGTGGAAAACCAAGCATCATCTATCACTGGTGTATTTAGAGAAAGACTTAATGGTATTCAGCAAAAGGATGCAGTTAGTAATGTAGAAGCTGGAGCAAGAAACTCCTATACAATTACTAAACCATTCTATCAGACTGTGGACACATTATCAATAGACATTCTTAGAGATTGTCTTGATATAGCTAAGATAGTGTGGAAGAAAGGATTAACTGGAACTCTAATTCTTGGGGATAAACTACAGAAAGTATTTACTGCATTACCAGAGCATTTTACTCATACTGATTACGATATACATATCGTGCCAAGTACCCAGATTATGAAGGAAAAGCAAAACGTTCAACAAATCATTATTGAGCTTATAAAGAGCGGTCAGTTAGACCCAGATATGATTGTTAATGCTCTAACAGCTAGAAGTCTTACTGAACTTAAAGCTAAGGTTACTAAAGCCTTTACTAAGAAGAAAAGGGAGATGAATGAGATGGGTCAGATGCAGCAACAGCTTGAACAGCTACAGCAACAGAACCAACAACTGCAACAGCAATTACAACAGGCTCAAGGTAAGATTGAAAGTCTTAATGAAGCTAAATTGGAAATTGAAAGACAAAAGGTTCAGAACGAAGCTGATATTAACTGGTATAATGCTAGGACTCAAAGAGACAAGTCTCAAAGTGATGCTGATAACGATACTAAGAGAACAGACATTGAATATGCTCAATTATTCGATGGTAATCAAATGAATAACGAAGTTAAAAACGCATAAGAATGATTAATCTCAATCAGAATGAAAGACCAACCTCCCTGCAAGTAAGTAGATTATCTCTACTACCTGCAGGTGACTTTGAGTTACCTTATGGAAGTAATGCAGTTCTTGTTAAGAACATTACGGAAGATAATGTAACTGTAGAGGTACTATTAAAAGATTCAGAAGGTCAGTATGTATCTACTGTGTTCTATCCTGGATGGAATCCAGAGTTAGTTATAGGTATTAAAGCTGTACCTGAAAGTACATTACAAGTAGGTAACTAACATGGGAATTTATATTGGCATTGGTAACCATATTGGGAGAGCCAATCTAAAGGTTATCTCAGTTGTAGTTAGAGTTATAGATAAAGGTACTGGATTACCCTTAGTAGGTGCTATAGTTGTCTTTAAGGGTAAAGAGTACGTAACTGATGCCAATGGACAAGTAATATTAAAAGGATTTGAGAACAGCAGCTATCCACTAATAGTCAAAAGACAAGGACATGAGTCTGTTGTTATAGACAGGTGGAAGTTAGAGAATGGAGACATTTATCTTACTGATGTTACTAGAAATATTCTTGCCGAAATTGGCGTTAATATACTTACAGAAGATGGTGGTCTAATCTTTAGAGATTTGGCAAACATTATATTAGAAGATGGTAAATTTATGGTTACAGAAAATGGTGATTTAATTTTATTTGAATAATGGCAGCAACTGACATTAAAATCTCTCAAATGACCCCTGCTACAACACTGGCTGGTGATGAGTTAATCCCTATTGTTCAAAATGGTGCTAACAAATCAACTACTGTTAATAAGGTAATTGAAGGCTTAGCTACAGAACAGTGGGTAACTGATGCAATAGCTGATGCGGGAGGTAAGGTTCTTGTTGTTACAGAACTACCAGCTAAGGGTAATCCCAATACCATTTACATGGTTCCTAATGAAAGCTCTAGAGCCAACGATGTATACGATGAGTATATATGGATGGTTACTACTGAGAAGACAGGATGGGAGTTCTTAGGTAATAAGCACGTTGAGGTAGACTTAACAGGTTATTACAACAAGACACAAGTAGATAAAGCTATTGAGGATTCTGAGGCAAGAAGCACAGCTGCTATTGCTCTAAAAGTTGATAAGGTAGGCGGTAAGCAGTTATCTACTAACGACTACACAACAGCTGAGAAGCAAGAAGTAGCAAAGATAGCTAACAAGGTAGATAAGGTTAAAGGTAAACAATTATCTACAGAAGATTATACAACAGCTGAGAAGACTAAACTGCAAGGTGTGGCAGCTAATGCTAACAACTATGTACATCCAACTACAGCAGGTAATAAACATATTCCAGCTGGAGGTACAGCAGGTCAAATACTCGTAAACAATGGTGACGGTACAGCTGAATGGCAGGACAATCAAGGTGGTGGAATTGACTACACTGGATTAGAAGACATTTACTCTTATGGGGTTGAATGGGATTCTACAGTAGCTGACCCTACATTGACTAGAATTGGTAATCCTCTATTACATAAGTCATTACCTATCCAATCTCAGTATAAGGGTTGTGTAGCTAATGGTGCAGAAATCAGTTATTATCTAAACCCTAATGATTGGTCACAAAAAGCTGATGAAACTCCTTCTGTATTAGATGGGACTGATGGTACCGTAAGAGTACATATACCTAAATTCTATGGTAAGTCTGGAGTTGAAGGTACTAAGAGGTGGGTTAGAATGTCTACTATTAAGATGGACAATACCTGGATTGAAATTCCAGAAATGCTAGTTGATGCTTACAGAAGTACTGTTGATACTACAGTTTCTGCAACTCCTAAAGCAGTTTCAGTAGTTAATACTACAGCACAGTTCAGAGGTGGAGGTAATAGAACTGCTAACGACACACATTTAGATACTGATGCATTTAGAAGTGACTTAGGTAAACCAAGAACTAGTATCTCAAGAGCTAACATGAGAACTTATGCTACTAATGCTGGTTCAGAAATGTTGTGCTATGGGTATTACAAGTGGATATTCTACTGGGCTTGGGTTATTGAGTATGCCACATTTAACTCACAAGCAACATACAATGCTAACCTAACGTCAGATGGCTACCATCAAGGCGGATTAGGTGATGGTGTTACTACATGGGATGGTACTAACTGGAATAACTATAATGGTTGTTACCCATTAACACCATGCGGATACTGTAATGATATTGGTAACTTTACTGGAGTTAAGGATTTAGTTATTCCTGAAACAGTAATAAACGAATCTACAACAGTGGCCTCTAAGACATTTAAGGTTCCAAGATGGAGAGGATTTGATAATCCATTCGGAGACATCTGGACTAACCTAGATGGTATTATCTTAGAGAGAACAGCCGCTAATCAGCCAAGTAGTGTATACACTACAACTGACCCAACAGCATTTGGAGATGATAATACAGCTAAGGGTAAAATGACTGTTGCTGGTACTGAGATTGCATCTGATGGATGGATAAAAGACTATGACCTAGGAGAAACAGGTGAAATCATACCTTCAGTGGTCGGCAGTTCTGCTACTACTTACATGTGTGACTATCACTACTGCAAGGCTTCAGACACAGCACTAAGAACGCTCTTCGTTGGCGGCCACGCTTCTTATGGTGGTCTTGCTGGTCTTGGCTACTTCGCTTCTGATCATGGGGTCGGTACTGCTGATACCACTGTGGGCTTCAGAACACTAAATAAGGTAGTTTAACAAAATATACAATAGATAAAATACGAGATTAGGGGTACTATTTACCTACATTCTGTTGGTGCTGGACAAGTTAAATTTACTATAAAACACTCATCGTTAGCAGCAACGCTAATAATGGTAGTAATGCTAGTCTTAGCTACTTCAATTCTAATAATGGAGTCAGTAATGCTAATACCAATGTAGGCTTATTATATATTTTTTATTTAGATAATTTGGTTTCATTTTACAGTCTAAATAGTACCCTTGCCTCTTGGCAAAAGACAACGTAGTATTTAATAACTGGATGTTAGTAGGTTTAGTCTTGAACGCTTCTAAAATAAATATATAAGACTTGAAACGTATAGGTTATTTACATGATAAGGTTTATGATATAGAGAATATCGAGAAAGCTGATGATAAAGCTAGGAAGCATAAGTCAGTTAGATGGGGAATCCTCAAGCACGACAAGAATAAACAAGAGGAGAATGAGAAGTTATCAGAACAGCTAAAAGACCTGGTCTATGAGACTTCTGAGTATAGTACGTTTAAAATATATGAACCCAAAGAGAGGTTAATATTTAGACTACCATACTATCCAGATAGAATAACATATCACGCTATAATGAACGTGATGGAACCTATTTGGACTAAAATATTTATAAAGCATACATATTCTTGTATTAAAGATAGAGGTATTCATAATGTAGCTTATGATTTAAGGGCAGCATTAACTGAGCATCCCAATGAAACTCTTTATTGTTTGAAGATGGATGTTAGAAAATTCTATCCGTCCATTAATCACGATATACTATGTGAAATCATTAAGAGAAAAGTAAAGGATGCAAGTCTTCTAGTATTACTCATTGGAATCATTTACTCCGCTGACGGAGTTCCTATAGGTAATTACTTATCTCAATTCTTCGCTAACTTGTACTTAGCTTATTTTGACCATTGGGTCAAAGAAGAGTTAAAATGTAAATTCTACTTCAGGTATGCTGATGATATTGTAATTCTCAGCAGTGACAAGAACTTCTTAAGAACAGTACTTATAGCAATTAAGATGTATTTGAAAGAGGTTCTGGATTTAAGGTTAAAACCAAATTATCAAATATTCCCAGTAGATGATAGAGGTATAGACTTTGTAGGTTATAGGTTCTATCATACCCATGTGTTACTAAGGAAGTCAATTAAGATTAGATTATTTAGACTGGTAAAGAAGTATCAGTCTGGTAAGATTGACAGACAAGAATTAAGAAGGAGAATGCAATCCTACTTTGGTTGGTTGAAGTTCTGCAACTCTAAGAATTTGTTAAGAAAGATTCAAAGAGAAACAGGTCTAAGATTCTCTAATTGGGATGGGAAGAAATCTAATATTTCTAGATTTTATAACAAGTATATTCATGTTGTTGATATGGTTAGTTACAGTAAGTGTTTTAGAGTTAACTTTGTATACAATAACAAATCCTATTACTTTGAGAGTAAGAGCAGAGAGTTATTCTACTCTCTAACAAGATATTCATTCCCAGTAAATTTTAAAATAAGACCTTATGTTAGAACCAAAAAGAGTAGAAATGAATGTACAGCCTAACTCAATAGAAAAGCTAGGTAACGGCACATATTACTATAATTATGACATTACGTCAAAAGAAGTTGATGTTACTGACCCAGAGACAGAGGAAGTAACACAGGAAACAAGGTGGACATATATACAAGTTCATCTACATGGTCAACCAGACCACAAAGAATGCATTAAAGCTATTATTAGACAGTATGTAGACCAAGATGAAGAGTTTGATTTAATTAACAGCTCCAATAGTATTGTTTTAGGTTTATCTGATAATCAAACTGATAGACAGAAATACCTAGATTATCTTACACTGGTAGGAGAAATCAAAACTAAAGTAAGAGCTGACTTCAACGTATAATTATGGATTCAGTATTTAAAATATGCAAGAAGGGAGCTTGTGGTATTACAATAACTGGACTTGAAAGGGATAATGACGAGTACTTAAATGAGACTGATGAAATCACAGTAAGTACTCGTAACTATGCCTATAGTCAAACAGTTACCCTTAATGCTATAACAAGTATTAAGTCTTCAGGAGATGAAGTAACTCAGAAGTATGATATTGTAGAGCATGTTATAGACTGCATTGATGAATCCGAAATGGAGATGCCTATTGATGGTCTATATGAAGTAACTCACATAATCTTACCAACAGACGTATGGCTTAAATATGTATTAGGGAGGAATCCTACTGCATTGACAGCTTACCATTCTGTTTACTACTACGATACACAATCCGAGTCATTTATGAAGTATGTTGATGAGGAGTCAGTGGGAGTAACCGTAGAGGAAGTATTGGAAGTTAATGCCATGCCACCTGCTACTGTTACTGAGAAAACTACTACAATCATCAGAGGCGATAAGAATACATTCTGTGTTTGCCATATTAATGAATGCTTCTATAGATTGTGTAAGAATCTTTTAGGGGACTTACCAGGAAGATGTAAAAACAAAACTGATGATGTTAAGATGTTAATCTATAATAGAGATATTATATGGATGGCAATTAATGTTATTAAGTACTTAATTGAGTTAGGTCAGTACTACGAGGCTCAGAGGGTCTTAGAGGACATTACTCAGTGCGGAGGAATTTGTAAAGATGTTATGATTGACAAAAACACTATAGGAGGAGGTGGTTGTGGATGCAATAACTAACCTAAAGTTGAAAGTAATCAAAGACTTTGACAAGTTCCTTAAAAGGCTAAATAAGGGATATATTGAGAACTACGATATGATTCTGCATCAAATATCCTTTATTCAGACTTGTCAATACTTTGATAAAATAGATGGAATATACGAATTTCTAATGAATAATTAACATGGCAATAGAAAGGGATACAAGACGTTATGCCTGTATTCATGATTTGAATAATTATTTCAAGAAGAAAGACTTACTAGGTGGTTTAACTGATTTGGAGCAGGAACAGTTAAGAAAGAATATAGGTATCATTGATTATACTGGAGAAGGTGGACAATCCAAACCCTTAGAAGTTACCTACGCAGTACTCAATGATAATATAGGTAAGAAGAGTTTAGTAACAGGGGCAAGGTATGTTATTACAGACTTTCAAACTATCTATTCTTCTAATGTTACTAATAGTTCTGGTCAGAAGGTTACGTGGGGCACTGATAGCTCCACTAACCCCTCACCTATTTGGAAGCTAATTGTAACAGCTATTACTAATAATAGGTTAGACCCAAGGGTTGTTATTGATAATGATAAAATGAAGGATTGGGTTATTGAATATGACCCTACCAAAGAAACTCTCGAAGATGGAGTTACTACTAAAGGTAGAATAACATTTATGAGAGACAATCATTTCAATTCAGCTCACTATGACTTTAAGAATATAAAGTTTAGAAGAACAGCTGAGGAGTTAGACAACACTAATCTTAATCTTGGAGCAGCATATGGAGATTTCTATACATTCTCAGACTTAACTGGAGGAGTTATTACTGACAGCTCTGAATTACATAATACTAAGCATAATGAATTGAAACAAGGATGTACTAATAATATATTCTTGGGAGATACATATGATAATGTATTAGAAGCTGATTGTAAGGGCAATACGTTCCTTAGAGGCTGTCATGACACAACTCTGAGGTGGAACTCAGTTAATAATATGTTTAACGAGAATGTATGTTATATGGAAGGGTCATTATATAATAAAGTGTTTCCTATTGGAGATACCAGTTTATCAATGACAATTACCAAAACAATTCATAAGGTTAATGAGGCTACTATTATATCCTTCTTAGACCCTATGACATATGCTTATCAAATCATTCAAATCTAAATATGGCAGAGTTTATACGTCTTGACGAACAAGAACAAGAAGCTCCCATTTTACCTGACTACCCACATTCTATTTCTAATATAAAACCAGATACTAAGATAATAGATGGTGTTATAGAGAAAGAGGAAGTAGAAGGAATTTGTGCCGACTATGATGTTATTACAATAGACAAGATAGACAGTGTAAAGGTAGAAGAGGAAGGAGTAGACCATATCTGTATTAAAGATGACTGTGATACTTCTAAATATTATGGGTGTACTGGTGGTGATGATGGATTTCAAAAGGAGAATCTATTTTCAGAGTTAACTGATGAATATCAGAGAACTATAGCCAGAATCAATCTTGGTATAGCAGATGAATATGCTCTAAAGTGGGGAAACATCAAAGGTAACTTGTCTAATCAAAAAGATTTATATACCTTTGTAACTGATTCAATAGCCTTCGATATTAATAAGGTTATTGATGAAATTAACCTTAAGCTCGCTCAATGGGCATGTGAGATAGAAATTAGATTTAAGAACAAAGCTGATATATTCTCTCCAAGCTTTGCTGGAACTCCGACTACTACATTGCCCTTGATGACAGATAATTCTAACAGAATTGCTTCTACTGAATGGGTTAATGCTAAAATAGCAGCAGCATCTATTGATGATAACGTCAAGGCTATATCTCTGGACCCAGAATATATGTGTTATGGAGATGAACCTACAAATGTAAAAGTTACTTGGGAGTACTATAAAGAAGTTATAGAGCAATCTATCAATGGGGTTACACTAAGTCCTGAAGTAAGAGAATATACTTTTACTAATAGGACTACATCTATGGTAATTACCCTTAAATATAAGTATAAGGATATTAGTGCTACAAGAGTTGTTACATTTGACATTAAATACCCAAATTACTTTGGAACTTCTCCAGACTATACAAAGCTTGATAGAACTATTGATAATGTCTATACAGTTAATGCTGGAGCTAATGAGTATATATATGTAATGATTCCTAACGGTTCTAATACTGTTTTAGGAGTTAGCAGCATTATAGGTGGTTTTAAATTACTTGGAACTCAAGAGATATTTAGTAACTTATATTATATATTCAAGAGTGCACAGGTAGGATTAGGAGAGACTACTGTAGAAATACTTGACCAGAGTGGATATAATCCAGAAAGTATTGATACCACAACTATACATGAATTGTCAGCAACTAAGGCTGATAAGCATACAGTATATACTAAAGAAGAAGTTGATGATAAATTTGCTGCTATTGAAGGTGGCGATATACAACTTAATAACTACTATACTAAACAAGAAGTTGATGCTAAGATTCCAGATGTCTCTGGTAAGGCTGATAAGAGTGAAATACCTACTAAGGTTTCTCAATTAGAGAATGACTCAGAGTACCTAACTGAAGTTCCTAAAGAGTATGTTACTGATAAGGAACTTGAAGCCAAAGGTTATTTAACCCAAGAGTTAGAACCTCAATTTGCTGCTAGTGCTGCAAAGAATATAAATCAGCAAGACATTGATAGCTGGAATAATAAGGTTGACAAACAAGTAGGAATGGGTCTATCTGAACAGAGCTTTACTATAGAAGAGAAAGCCAAGTTATCTGGACTTACTAACTATAATGACTCTGGCATCAGAAAGACAATAACTGATTTGGAAGGTGAAGTTGCTAAGAAAGCTAACAAGACTGATATTCCAGATATTAGTGGAAAAGCTGACCGAACAGAACTACCAACTAGAGTATCACAGTTAGAGAACGATAGTGGATATATAAGTTCACTGCCAGGTAACCTAGTTACTGAACAAGAACTAGAAGCTAAAGGTTATCTAACTGAGTTTACTGAAACTGACCCTACTGTACCTGCATGGGCTAAGCAACCTAATAAACCAACATATACATTAGATGAACTTGGGGCTGAAGCTGTTGGTGCTGCTGGTACTGCTTTATTAGAAGCTAAGGGCTATACAGACAGTAGGTTTGATATAATCTTAGAAGGTGCTGACCCATCATACAATACCTTTAAGGAATTAAGTGATGCTATACTTGCTCAGAATACTACTATAGGTGGAATTAATACTAAGATTAGTGGTATTGAAACTACACTAAACGGTAAAGCTGATAAGTCAGAACTATTCTCTAAAGACTATAACGACCTTATTAATACTCCTGTTATCCCAAGTATCGAGGGACTAGCTTCACAGACTTGGGTACAACAACAAATAGCTGCAATACCTGGAGTTGATTTGAGTGGATATGCTTTAAAATCTGAAATACCTGATGTTAGTAAGTATGTTGAGAAGGTTCCTGGAATGGGGTTGAGTTCTAATGACTTCACTAGCAGTGATAAGAGTAAGTTAGATAGTCTTACTAACTATGATGATTCTGCTATAAAAGGGGAGGTAAATGACTTAGACATTAAAGTTAAGTATGTTAATTGCACCATACCATTCGATATGGTAAACAGTGATTCTCCGAGTACATACTTTAGTACTATTGATGAAGCTGTAGAATTTTTAGAGTTATTGTATGAAACTTCTACAACGGTCATTGAATATAATGAGGATACCATCTTGACTTCTTACAATAAGGTAGGAACTGATACTACAGACATAAATGATAAGAGAGTTATTAATGTTGTACTACTATGTCATCTATCAGCGTCTCAGGATTTTAAGATGGAGTTTAATTTAGTCTATGGAAATACTGAGGAATCCTTTAACTACACCAAAGAAGTTATTAGTGTAGTAGCTAACGACTTAGTAACAGACAGGTCAGACATTCCCCTATCAGCAGCTCAAGGTAAACTACTAATGGATAAACTTACAGCATTAGAACAGATTGTTAATAACATTACTACTAATGCTTCTATAATATTAAAATAACATGGCAGATGCAATGGTAAACAATAAGCAGGTAAATTTCTGGAGGGGTGATATGACTCCTCCAACTATTTACCATATCTGGATTAAGGACAACAGTAAGATGTTGTTATATGATGGTGAGAAATGGGTAGTATTCTTGGACAATAAGGAAATCATTGATATACTTGATAAAGTTCAACAACTGTTGGATGAAATGCAAGCTAAGATTGATGAAATTGGAAACAAGACTGTTAACAAGAAGCCTATTAAGACCAATCCAGTATTAGATGGTACTGATATACTTATAAATGCAACTGGTAACTATGTGATTCCAACTGAAACACTAGCACAAACAGCTTTAAGATTAGACAACTTACTAACTACTAAAATAATTGAATAATGGTAATTGATAGTAAGTTTGCATATGTAAAGAAGAAAGAGGTGTTTGAACCTCTGATTGAGAGTATTCCAAAGGGTCTAAACCCTATTGTGTTTATAGAAGACACAAGAGAAATGTGGACTTGTGGAACTTACTTTAGTATTGGATACCCTAGTATTGAAATATCAGAAGTAAGTGGTTCAGTAAAAGTTCAGATTGGTAACTCATTCTTCTTAATGTCTACCGCTGGTGAGAGTATTAGTATCAGAAAAGGTGATGGTAATAGAATTATTATTAGTAGTAATGCTCTTAGTAGAGTAGATACTGAACCTCCTCTTGAATGGGATGCAGCTAATAGAAAGCTATTACACAAAACCAGTGGAGTAGTCCCAGGTTCTTATGGGCAGTCTACTAATCTTGGAAATGCGAGTATCTTTGTAATTCCGAATATTATAGTAGATGCCACTGGGCACGTTACATTGGCTGAGAATCATAACATAGAAATCAGAGATTATGTTGAGCAATTAGCTCCGTCTACTTTAATGGGAGATAGAAACATATTACTATCTTATAATGAGGCTAGTAATACGGCAGATACTTCTCAGGTAAGAAAGGCTAATGGTCTTACATTCAACGATGCCACCCAGAAGATGACAATAGCTGGAGGTATGAACTCTAACGGACCAGTTAATGTTAATCATGGAGACTTATCAGTCTTAGATGGTTACATTATTGGTAACTTAAAGGGTAATGTACAAGGTCAAGCTACACCAAAGATTCACATATCTTTAAAGCCAGAATATGGTGGTGCTTCTACTAAATTATATGGTCATGTAAAGTTACAGGATATTCTTAACACTAAGCCTGACCCATCAAGTGATAACGAGAACATTAATGATACTAACGTAGTTGCAGCTATTGCAGCTTCACCTTTAATGGTATGGAATGCAATACAGACTGCTAAAGACTATGCTGATAGTATTCTTGGTTCTAATAATGCAATGCTATATAAAGGTGCAGTTGAGGCTGGTACTACAAGTCCAGGTTCATTTACACCCACAGCTGATGTTGGTCATACTTACGTGGTGACATTTGGTACTGGTACATATACTGATAGTGTTGGATATATCAATGGAGAGCCAGTAGAAATTGGTGATTTGCTAATATGTAAGGAGAGTACCCCTGCTGCCACTTCCTCTACTTGGTCACAAGTAAGAACTAAGTGGACGTTTGTGCAGACAAACACTACAGGAGTTGTTAGTGGACCTTCAAGAGCAGTAGTTGGGCAATTAGCTGTGTTTGATAGCACTACAGGTAAGTTGATTACAGGTCTTACTAATGGTAGTGTAGGACAAGTACTTACTATTAATAATAATGGTACTCCTTCATGGATTACTCCAGTATCTCAAACATGGCGTGCTATTAACTACCAAAACTCTGGTCAACCAGCAGCTCAAATTCTAAGTAACTCTACAGATTCTGGAGATTTAACTTTTGGAGCGGCAGGTAACATGAGATTGAGTTGGGATAATGCTACAAATACATTAACCTTTACTTCAATATCAGATAATGACTGGCGTGATGTGTTAGCCTATACAACATCTTCTCTTTTACCTCAGAGTATTGGAGAGAATGCAGACTTAATATTCTCCAGTGATTTCTTATGGATAGAAGGAGAATTAGTAACGGGATGGGCTACTGTAGACTCAAGTGGAAATATAACATATTCAAGATAATTCAGGAGGACTCAGTTCCTCCTTTTTATTAACTTTGTGATAACACAATATGCTAATTAAAACAAAATACATTGACTGTGCTAGTAAGAGTGTGTTTAATACATGGAAGTTACCTACAAGTGCAGCAGATACCAGTGGAGATATATACTGGTCAGCCGTTGTCTATATAAAGGACACTGGCGAAGTGTGGACTCATGGTAAACTATATGGAGGATTCTTCTCAAATGCAGACAATAACAAAGTTAGTTTAACCATAGGAGGAACAACAAAGATATTAGCATTAGATGGGCATGTCCAATCTTATACTACATTAACAGGTAGTGGAAGTATAGCTGACCAGGCTATCCTATCTACAGGAGAGGCTAATAAATGGACTCTGAAGACTTTGGGTAAAAATGCCTTTAGTAATGTTGATTACTTACCTGCCGATGCTACTGCTGTTGCAGCCGAGAAAGTTGTACATGCTTTAGCTTTCCAATATAACGGGAAGGCTATACATTCTTTTGATGGTTCAGTAGCTAGAGTCCTAAATATTATACAGGGTGATAATGTGTTTATTACTGGAGATAGTCAGGGTAATGTAACTATTGCTGCTGACCCAGGAAGTGATACAGTAAACACTGCTGGAGCTACTAATAAGGTTGATACAAAATTGTTCCTTATTGGTGCCGAATCTCAGACTACTGCTCCTCAAACTTACAGTAACCAGTATGTATACATTGGAACTGACAACTGTTTGTATAGCTTAGGTAAGAAGGTATTAACTGAACATCAAGCTATTTATAATTTAGATTTACAAACTCAAGTAGGGGGAGCTGTTACTAAGGTTACTACATTTGACCCCAATGCAGCTAACAACTCATTTACTTTAGTTCAAGGCACCAATGTAACTCTAACCCCAGATGCAGCTAATAAGAAAGTAACTATTAGTAGTAAGAATACAACTTATGATTTCTATAATTTAGTTTTCAAACAAGGAGAATCTGTTATAGATACTTATAAGCCAACTACTTCACCTAGTAAAACTCTTAAAGCAGGAACTAACGTTACATTTACAGGTAGCAATAATGAAGTATTAATAACAACTCAAGACACGAGGAATACAGCTGGTGCCACTGAAAAGTTAACTACTAAGTTATTCCTAACTGGAGCATTAACTCAAACAGATAACCCTCAGACCTATACCAATTCCAAAGTGTATATAGGCGCGGATAACAAGTTGTATAGTGATGGTAAAGTAGTTTCTACTGGAGACCATACGCATAACTATGCGGGAGCTACTAGTCCTGGTGGTCCAGCTCTGAAAGTAGGTTTAAACCCATCTGGATTATTGGATGCTACTTATGGAAGATACGGTGGAATATTACAAGACTCAAATAAAGGTCCTGTATCTGGTTCCTGGTCTAATAGGATTAAAATCTTACATAATAACTCAACTGGTTATTACACTGAATTAGCTCAGAATTTCACAGGTACAGCTGGGTTGTGGCATAGAAGAAATGTGGCTGGCACAATAAGTAAGTGGACTCCAGTAATTGATAAGGCTAACTTCCGCACATACCTTGACAGTACTTATGTTATTAGAGGTAACGACCCAAATGTACTTACTAATTATGTGAGATATAGTATAAATACTGGTCTTACAATGAATTGGGAGTGGGGTAATGCTACTCCAACTCATATATGGGGAGCTAAGGCTAGTGATAGCTCTAAGGCTTATGTATTTAACGGAGATAATATTAGAGCTTTTGCTAATGCTGTAAATAGAGCTGGCGACACAATGACAGGCACTTTAAAAGTAACTGAAATTCAAGCTACTAATGGTAACGGACTTGTAATGTGGAATGGTACTACTTATACATATCTTGGTATGCGGGCTGGTACTACATATATTAGAAGTGGAGAAACTGATTTACAGCATAGGTATAATGGAACTGACTATAAGATATGGGATGCTAGAAACTTAGTAGGATTAAGAACTGAACACTCTCATAATACTATAAACTTTATTGATAGTAGAAAAACAGCATCCACACCACAAGAACATGTAGCAGGTGTTTGGTTGGACTTTAAATATAATGCTAAAGCTAATCTTAGTGATGGTGGAGACTTTACTGGACTATTAACTGTCAGAAAGTATGGTAGTACTACAGACTGGTCAGGTGGTAAAAGTGCACAGCTTGGATTTACTGATAATTCTAATGTATGGGTTAGATTTGGTTCTGGTGCATCTTGGGAGGCGTGGAAACAATTAGCTACTACTGGATGGGCTGACGGTAAGTTCTTACCTTTAGCTGGAGGTACTGTAACTGGTAATATTATTTTAAAAGGTAGTACTAACACAGATATGACCAATGCTAACATCCACCCTAGACTTAGATTTGACAACAGTGATAGCTCACGGACAGTAAGCTTCATATTTACTGATTATGACTCTTATAGAGCACCTGCAGGTATAAAACTAGTAGGTAATCAGGGTAATGAATGGTTCGAAGCTCCTAAACTGATAAAGACAGGTTCTTCTGATAGTTATGTATTACTTGGTGGGGGTGGACATAAGGCACTAGCACAATTTGTATATGCAGCTGGTAACCTAGGAGTTCAAGAGTCTACTGGTACTTCTGATAATATTAGTAGAGCACAGTTCTGGAGGGATAACAACTTAGGTGCTTATGGTGTGACGTTGAGCCATTCTGATAATGCTGGATATAAGACTAAAATCTACCACGATTATGGTAGTGGTGGTAACTTATATATGAAAGCTTGCTCTAATGGAACTTGGGGAAGTGTTTATACTATATGGAACTCTGGTAACTTTGACCCTAACACTAAAGTAAATAAAGCTGGAGATACCATGACTGGAAAATTATCATGGACTATGAATGGTGTTACTTCATCTATCAGCAATGAGAATGGTTCGTATACACATCATAATACTAATGCTAGTGCAGGACACTGGTTCAACAAGAATGTGTATGTATCAGGAAATGTGTATGGTGGTTCTTCTTATAATAGAATATTAGCATTCAAGGATGAGATTAACTCACAAGTAGGTGGCTCTAAGAGTGCTCAAATGAATTGGGCATCATGGGGTACTGATACTTATGGTGGTGCTATACAAATTAGAGAAACTAGTTTAGTAAGCAATGGTCAATCAGCTTGGGGCTACTCTCCAGCATTAACATTCCATTGGAGTAACAGATATGCTAAGAGGTTTGGTATGAGAAGTGATGGTCAGTTTGCTGTAGATGATGTCCCAATTTCACTGAGTACACATAATCATAACTCCTTATATGTTACTGCATTAGGTACTAATGGTGACTATCTAACATGGACTAAGAATGGTACTACTAATAATATTACTGTTCCATATGCTTCTAACTCAGATAAACTTGATGGTGTTCATAATGGTGATGTGACTGCTAACTATTACAAAGTGAATGGTCAGCAAACACTAAACTTAAGTGCCCTTGATTCAGATAAGTGGTATCCATGTGTAATGACTGCACAGCCGAGTAATACAACCCCAATTAGAGTTACATTTACTGATGCCCTATCTGGTCATAAACCATCATGGTCCACACATAACTCTGGATTCTCATTCCAATTCGATTTTGAATGGATTGGAGGTGGTTGGGGAACTATTAGTTGGTACTTAAGAGTATATAGATATGCTGCGTCGTTCGGAGGAGAAACTGCTTGTTATGGACTAGAGCAGAGGAATAATAGAAGTGCCTTAGTACTATATATGAGAGGTGGTACATCATATTATTATAGGACAACTGATGGTCGTTCCTTTACAGTATATGCATCAACAACTAATATTGGAGATAGTACGTATCCAGATAATGTATCACCAAGAACTAGTAAGTTGAATGATTGTTACTTACAGGAAGCAGGAAGCAGATATGGAACTTGCTATAGGGCTACAAATGCGGACAACGTATCAAATGCTGATACTGTAGATGGATATCATGCAAGTGGATTATTCACTAATCTATCAAATTCTGGAAATAATATCTCTATTACGGTTGGTGGTACTAACAAGACTTTAACCCCAGCTTATGCTACAAGTGCAGGTTCTGCATCATATGCCCATAAGGTGAGAGGTGAGTACACAGGTAGTGGAGGTCAACAAAATCCTAATTACTTCGGAACTAACTGGGTTGGATTTAGAATGATGAATACTACAGTTGGTACTGATAGTCAATGTAAAGACTGGATTATAAGTGACTGTTATTCGGGCAACGACGTTGGTGGAGCTGTGGCATTTGGTATGAACAGGCAGTCCTTAGGTGCATATCTAATGGGTTCAGACTCTAATAGAAGCTCATGGACTAGAAAAGGTACATTCTGGGGAGATTGGAATCTAGACCCAGTTACAAAATCTCAACTCAAGAAGACAAGAGTGCCTGGGGAGGTAGTAGATTTCTATGTTTACCAGGTAAATGGCTATACTTGTACTAGTACAAACTATACTACATTTAGGAATCAGCTATTTGATTCAAGTGGTAGAGGAAAGTCAAGTGTGTCATACAAAGCTACTTATAGTTCAATGACCTATACTGTAAACCTATCTGACTTCGTATTAGCATACAATGGAATCAGTACATATAGTAATGGTATGTATACAGCAGGTGGTGGTGAGATTGAAAGTAATAGGATTGGTAGTACAGCTGGTGCTAATAGTAAAACCATTACTGGTTACGAAATGCCTAAGCACGCTCACTGGTTTGGACGCTATAAGTCAGATAATGCTAACGATAGAGACGTGTTCGGACCAGATGGAGGTCAGAATCACTCTACAAATGGTACAACTCCTGCTGGACAAGGAGGTAACTGGAGAACTGGTTATTCAGGTAATGGTCAATCAAAAGATTGGAGACCAAAGACAATCTTTGTATTCAAGATGGTGTATGCTCCTCAATCATGGTAAGTTATGAATATTTAAGATAATTTGTTTTGAATATTAGTAAATTATCACTAACTTAGCACCCGAAAACTTAAGAGAAGATTTTAGAATAAAATTAATTTTAAATAAATTTAATTATGGAATTACTTAATAAAAGAGTAATGTACACTGTAAAGAATCAAGATGCACACCTTAAATTGGAAGGCGATGCACAGATTACTGGAGATAACCAAATTACTACTTTCTCAGGGTCTTTCTTCACATTAGAAGATGTTTTCACTGGAGGATTTAGTTATTCTGAAGAGGGAGATGGACTTATTAGCAAGAGTGTTAATAGTTATCCTAGTTCTTTAGAGGATAAAGGTATGGACTTGTTAGATGCAACAGTAACAGCTTTAAAACAACAATTAACAGTTTAATTTTATGACAGTAAATGAAATGATGATTAAGCACAACTTTATCACTAAGGTACTGCTTAGAGACGGAGACAAAGAACTCAGCAAAGACCTAAAGGTAAGGTTAATGAGTATGAGAATTGAGTTAGGTAAAGTAAGAAAACAGCTTGAAGAGGATTTACAAGAGGCTGTTAAGGAACTAACTCCTAAAGGTTATCAAGAACTGATAATGAAAGAGAATAAAACTGAAGAAGATAAAGCTCAAGTTGAGGCTTGGAATAAGCAAATCAATGAGGAGTATAATGCTTACGTTGATAAGAGAGGAAAAGAAGAAGTACAAATTGATACTACATTGAGTGAAGATGATTTTGCTCAAATTATTGAGGTTAATGCAGGTAACGATGTTGAAATTAATGGAACAAAGTTGAATGCAGCTGATTTCTTAGAAGTACTTTATAGCTTATTCGTAGCGTAATGTAATAAACGAGGGCTGTGTAGGTTATACATAGCCCTTTTATTTTATCAGCATGAATGAATATATTGAGGTAATTGGTCAATTAAAACCCAAAAACAATGCTAACTTTCCGTTAGCTGACGTTAATGACTTACGTGGTGGTTACATCCAAGTTACCAATATGAGTGATATGGAAGCCTTCCTAAATACCAATAAGCTAAAGGAAGGTATGCTATGTTACGTTAAAAATTCACCTGACGACAACCATATGTACCAATTCTACAGTGGGGTATGGAATGTATGGAAAGTACAAGGAGGTGGAGGAAGTGGAGGCGGAGGAATGTCTATAGTGGTTGTAGAAACCTTACAAGAACTATTAGACAGAGACGATTTAAGAGTTAAAGGACAGATAGTATTCGTTGATGAAATCAATGAGATACGTTACTTTAACGGCTTCGTATGGGAGTCCTTCTCCAAAATTTACATACAGGATACACCACCTGAAGATAAGGGAGGTATTTGGATAGATACTTCTGAGAATAAAGAACATATGACAAGTAGTACTGTAATTCAAGACCTGCTGAAGGTTATATCAGTATTACAAGACAAGGTACGTAAACTAGAGTTTGCATTTAATTGCCAGATAGATTCGGGTGATTTTACTAACAATCAGAGATATGCTTATGATGGTATGCCTAATGAAGAACCTGATTATGGTACTTCAGAAGAGGAGGATAATGCTACTCAAGAAGCTAATAAGGATATAGTTCTTGCTGATTCACCTGAGCCAACTGAGTATGAAGAGTATTTACCTAATGCTAAGCATATATGTATTAAAAGTGGTAAGTATGCAGAAATGCAGGCTAATAAAGGTGATTTTCTACCTAAAGAATTGTTATGGTGTTATGATACTCAGACATTATGGATTAAAGACCCTAAGACTTATAAATTAATTAAAATAGGTAGCACAGGTGGTGGAGAAGACCCAGGACCTGGACCAGACCCAGAAACAATGGATGGAATATTAACCGAAGTCATTGGAAGTGGTAGTGGAGCTAAAACCAAGATTATTGGTATTGAGTTCGCTGACATGACGAATAAAGAGAATACATTCCTTATTCAGGTTAAGGATGGTAAATTAGATATACATGATTATAGATTAGATAAGAATACTTTAGCTGGTAATGCTCAGACTCAAGGTACTGGAATTTACTACACTACTCCATATTTCCCTATCATCCCAGAAGAGGTAGGTTCTAAAGACTCTCCAAAGATTTATGTTAATATGGTGTATTGTGGAGGAACGTCAGAGGATAAGGACTACAATCCAGTATCTCACAATTTCGTAGAGTTGTGTAACCTTGGTAAGAAAGACTTAAATCTAAAGGGATTGTTCTTACATTATACAGAAAGAAATAGTGGAGATTGGGTTACATTGCCTCTAGTTGGTACTCTTAAATCTCAAGGTACATTCTTAATTAAGGGTGCTCAATGTTCTGTAGAGAACATCAATACTACACTAATTAGAGTTGGTGAACCTGATATGTATTGGACAAAAGATGCAACCCTTAACAATACAAGACTTGAGATTGCTGGAGATACCAGTGCTGGAGTGCAGCCTCATAGTATATGGTCAAGTAAAGATGACTGTATTAAATTTAGCTATGACTGTGCATTCTATATTAGTAGTGAAGAGACCACAGACTACTTCAAAACTACTGTTATGAATAGTACTGCACCTTGGACTACTAACGGAGTTATTAAATGGTATGTTGATTTAGTCGGAATAGGTAGCTATAATGATAAGTCAATGCCATGTGAAACATCTCCTATTGCCACTAAGGGAAGTAATGTATTATTAATGCGTTACTATAATATGGACCCAGTAAAGCAAGCTACTAAAGCTCTGAGTGCTAGGAGTAATGTTAAGGATTGGACATATATTAATATGGACAAAATTAATCCTGCTATTGATATTCAAGAGTATACTCCGAAGAACTCATCACAGAATAAGAATATATTCTTTAACAAGCATCTACTAGTAGAGGGTGCTCCTAACATAGTTACTTGTACATTGGGACATGATGCTCATAAGACAAGATGCTTTAACTGGGTGTCAGTAGGATACTATGATGAATATATCTGGATAAGAAAAGATAGTGAAGAATATACTCCAGAAAATAAATTTGAATCTTTCAAGAAAGAAGACTTCAATACAGAAGGCGTTAGTCAAAATCCTAACAGACCTGCCAACCACAAGAATTGGACTAATAAAATTTACAATAGGATTAGAAGCATAACTACAGATGGTACTCCATTTACAGTTCATAAGTTCATTAAGGACTTTGATGAACCTACTGATACACAGAAGTATTATTACAAGGTAGGTAGAGATGGAGCATGGACTGAGGAAAGGTCATTTACTCTTAGAAATAGAGATAAGGTTATTGAAAGGGGATTTAACTTCCTACAAGTAAGTGACCAGCAAGGATTTAATGCAGAGGAATATGAAATGTGGAGAGTTAGTGCAGAGTACATCAACTCTGATAAAGCTGAGAATCCGTATGAATGGTGCTTAAATACTGGTGACCAAACTCAGAATGGTAATAGATTCAATGAATGGATTGACTATTATAAAGGTGGAGATGTTATCTACAGAGACACAGAACAAATGTTTACAGTAGGTAACAATGATTTAACCCCTGTAGATGTGTATGTGTTGGGCGATGGTGAAGATATTAGTAAAACTAATCCAGTAAATGTAGAGTTCTTCTTTACATTTGAACACCCTTATACAGTACCCATTTCGTCTGCTGGAGTGTACATCCCCTGCTGCTATAGTTTCGTATATGGCAACACCTATTTCTTGTCTATGAACTCTGAAATCACTGAATTAGCGAGGACAGACGTGTTCGGAGATATAACTGGTGTGAATGTATATAATGACTTAAAAGACTGGGCAACTGCTGATTTGGCACAACACGCAGCTGATGCTAAAATTAAGTGGAAGGTTGCGTTCTGTCATGAAGCTCCATTTACTATCATTACGGCTGACTTAATTATGAGTTATCTAAAGAAAAATGAGAGTGGAACTTATGATAAAGACCTAAACATCAAGAGGGGTGGTAGTCACTTAAATACAGTAGGTAGTTATTGGTTCAGCCAATGGATGCAAGATAATGATTTTAAACTATGCCTATGTGGTCACAAACATACATATGCCAATTCAAGATACATAAGAGAGAACCCAAGTAGGACAATGGAACCTATCGTTTACGATACTTCCTTAACTCCTTCATGGTATACTAGCTTACCAGATAGAGAAAGACAATGTGTTCAAATCTCCACTGATGCAAGCTTGAATTATGTAAGATATGTAATGTGTCAGGCTACTGGATATAAGTTAACTTCTAATAAGGAATTACCTGCAAAGAATATTCCTTGGTTGTTAGAATACTACCCAGTATCTAGTCAGATTGAGAACAATACAACTAATACTGCTACAGTAAAGGTTAACTCAGCACAGCAATATCCTAATTACATTATATGGAATATAGGTAGTGGTGATGAGGTTGAGACTCCTTCTATGACAACAGCTTCGAGGGAGAGAATACTTGGTAAATCATACAAGCTTCAACTAAAGGACAATACTAAAGTTTGGGCTTACAAGTATAATGTACCTATAGCTTATACTGACCTTAAAAAGGTGGGAGGTAATGGTTCTACCAATCCAAGCAACAATATAGTAATTGAAAAGACATTACAATGAAAATAAAACATTATGATGAAGTAACTGGAAGATGGGTAATCGACGGTGCTTCTAATGCTTCAGAATTGGAACTGACAAACCCTGGCTTCTTAAATGAAGCTGGGGAATCAGTTTCTATTGACAATGGCTTTACAAAGCTAGATAATAGAATGACTAAGTTAGAACAAAACCTAGCCTGGGTGTACCTTAATGGTGCAATCGGAGGTGGTGGCGGTGGAGGAGGCAGTGGTGACGGCTCCGAATATACTATTGATGTAGCTGAGGGTAGCACAGTCTATACAGCCACTAATACTGTTACACTTAATATCTTGATTAAGAGTGGTGGTGTTAAAAAGTCATTTACTGTAATTGCTAAAGATTTAGCTACCAACAAAACATTAGGAACATGGAAGAAGTACTCTATGGCTAGAACAGATATTACCATTACTGGATTATCTGGAACTACTGACGTAGAACTATCTGCCTATGATAATGACAATGTATATGCTACTCCTACATATGTAAAGATTATAGCAGGAGCTATCTCCTTAGAGATTCAGTCTATACCACCTAAGACTATGTATATGGGTGGTATTGCAGAAGTATCTCTTAACTATACTGTAACTAATAATATCTTACAAAGTCCAGCAGAGTTCTGGATGACTATTAATGGTATTGAAGTAGCTAGAGTAGGTAATATTACTACTGCAATCAGAGCTTTAAGCTACGATGCTCGTAAACTGTTATTTGAAAGCGAACATTTTAATCCCAAAGCAGGTCAAAGATTCTACTTCATAGCGCAGGCTAGTACTACTCTTAATGGAGAAGTATTATTATCTGAACAAATTAAGTTTGATGTTACGGTAGCTGATAGTAATAATCTGGTTATTGTGACTGAGGATATTACAGAATTTACTCCTTCTTCAAATCCTGGAGAGACTATTGATGATTTAACTAAGTATGGTCAAGGTTCACAGTTAGGATTTAGCTATTACTTTAGTTATGGTCTTAGTAAGTATAGTTCATTCAATATGGATTACAAGATTCATCTAATGAATGACAGTGGAGAGGTAGAGTTACTTGACACTGGTACAATTAAGAATATCAATAAGAGCGAGACTAATAGGTTCGTATATAGTACTGTAAACCTAGCTGTTAATAAAGCTAATGAGTATTTAAGAATCACTCTATTTGGATATGCAGTAAATGACCCTGGTGATACTTCTGCTCAATATACTAAGACAGTTACTTGTCGAATAGTAGAAAGTGTAAGTACAGAGCTATATGCAAATAATGACATGCACACGTTACTTGCTTACTTTAGTAAGATTACTGGTTTTCCAAATACTGCAACTGGTACATGGAACTATCCTATCAAGAATAGTGGTGAGTTTATATATGAAGGTGCATTTGCATCTAAGTTCCCAGATGGAGTAAACTTTACTCTAAAAGGTGTGAATGGTAAGACTAGTGGTTTCATACAAGACATTGATGGAGTGAACCAGATACCTGCAACAAGATTAAGTGGTGAAGCTTATGGTTATCTTGAAGTAGCTGACCAAATGTTCCCTGCTGTTGATATTGGTGCTGGTGTATCATTCTTCCAACCTATGGGATTCCATATCTCATGCACTTATAAGGCAGACGCCTCTTCTTATCCAGAAGAAGTAGTATGCAGTATAGGTCAGTATGAGGATGGTGAATTAAAAACTGGTTATGAAATATCATTAGAGAAGGCTGTATGTAAGATTGGTTCTGCTGATACACTTACAGTTAAACTTCCTCAGAATGAGTTACTTACTGTAGACTTAGACGTATCATTACTATTAGGTAATGCTTGGCACTTTAAAATCTATGTCAACGGTGTATTATCTGCTGTAAGTAGAGTACTACAGTCAGATATTGACTGGATGTTTGGTACTGATTTCTATTTCGGATGTAGAAACGACAACGGAGTTAGAAGTAGATTCTCTGATGTTAATATTTATGACATTAAGATTTACACATCATCACAGAGTGAGTATGCTATTGTACAGAATTATATATCTGCAACTGAACAAGCTAGACTTGTGAAAGGACAAATAGATGCATCATTAGATGCTGAGTTGAGAACTAAGAATCTATTTGATAGTGCAGGTAACTGTTTAATATGGGATAAGACTCTGGATGGAAGTAAGGGTGGTTTCCTAACAGGTGAGTTATTATACTCTAAGTTAGTAGAGCAAATGGAAATTAACACACCTTATCCTATTGTGTTAGTAGAGGAAACATCTAACAGCCCTACACTATTTGAACCATATTCAACTGCAATATTCTCTGCATCTGATAAGGTAGAAGTAATGGGCAAGAAATTCCCCGTTAAAATTACTTATCAAGATAGTAAGGGTAAGGTTGTTATTACAACTCCAAGTGGTGTATCAGAGAACAATGGTGTTACTATTGGTCTACAAGGTACATCTTCACTATCTTATAATGCTAAGAACTTTGAGATTTATATGGGTGATGTAGACCAGACTGGTAAGAAGATGCTATTCCAACCTACTGATGATTGGTTGCCAGAGAATGAGTTTACATTAAAGGCTGACGTAGTAGACTCTGCACACGTTAATAACGTAGTAATTGGTCAGATTGTTAATGGTAGAGCTAAAAACTCTTCTGGACAGTCTATTACACCATTCGGAGCAACTCCACCTATGTCATTAGGTAATGATGTTTGGGGAGGTGATGCAGATAAAGCTAATGCTATTAGAGGTAAGATTAAGCATACCTCTGAAGGTTTCCCAGTATTACTATTTATTAGATATGCTCCAGATGCTGATGGTACTATTAAACAACCTAAGTTCTGTGGTATTTATAACTTCAACTTAGGTAGGTATGCTTTCTTTAACTTGGGATTAAAGTTACTTACTGACTACGTTAAAGTGAACCAAGACGGACCAACATTAGTAACTGATTACACAGAAGATGCTAATAGATGGAACACTGGGGTAAGTAATGGTGTATATTCTGTAGAAATAAACCAAAACTCTTCTGCTCAAGGAGCTTTCCAACAGGATGATATGAAGATTGTTCAGTTCATGGGTGATGTAATGTACACATCTAGGGATGAATCGATTGGATATAATCAGGTTCAGAAGTTCTATACTCAAATGGCTAATATGGCTCTTACTCGTATCCAGAAATATACAATGGACGATGCTGGACAGACTCCTACTAAACCTATTCCTGGAGAGTTCTATGATTTGGATAAGAATGCTTATTATAACTTTAGTGCTTGTGACCAGCATCTAAACTGGGATAATGCTTGTGCTTACTTTATGATTGCATTACTATTTGGTTGTGTGGACTCAATGTGTAAGAACTTAACTATTCGTAGTTGGGGTACAGATGTATGGTATTGTTGCTTCTACGATATGGATACCGCCTTTGGTCTAAACAATGCTGGACAAGATATTGTAGAGTACTGGACACATCTACATAGGTGGTATAACATTGCTTCACAGGATACTGGTATTACTCAGTATACTCAAGAGAAGAACTATGTATCAACTGATAGTTATAAACAGTACTTTGCTTCATGGTGGAATAGAATATGGGAAGTACTTGAAAACTTAGCTGGAATTGACAGTGGTAGTACAGAGAATAGAACTAGCTTAGAGTCATTATATGTGAATTTAAGAACTAACTTGTTCCCTGACCCTGATAAATTTATTAAGGATTACTATCAATCATATACAGAGAAGACAGGTTCTATCATGTTTAACTATGACTATAAGATTAAATACCTTGCTATTTCTAAAACATATGACCCAAACACTGGTAAATATGAAGATAGTACAGACTTTAGTCAGTTAAAGTTCTTACATGGTAATCGTGTGATGCACGTTAAGGATTGGTTCAGAAAGAGAATCATGTTCTTAGACGGAGTGTATGGTTATAAGGATAATACTAACCTATTACCTACTACTATTGAATCACCTATTACTGGTCTGTGGGCTTCTAACAAAGCTACTGGTTCCGCTACTGAAATTAGATTTAGTACTGATATTACTGCAAGTAGTCAGATACTTTATCACTATTCACATGATAAGACTACTGGTGCATTCTGGATTACAGACACTCCAACATCAGTTATCTTACCTATGCCTACTGGTGAAACAGTAGTATATATGTATGCTAACAAGTACATTACTGACTTTACTAAGTTTAAGAGTTACCCTTGGACAGGTTTGGACAATATTAACCTACCTATGTTACAAGAGTTAGATTTAACTGGACTAAGTAATGTGGATGCTGCTTATTTCTTCCAGGGTGGAGTATATAATGAGACTAATGATATAGGTCTAAAGAATATTAAGAAGTTGAATCTAAGTAAGGTTAGACTTATTGGTTCTACTGCTTCTGCATATACACTAGACCTAAGTGGATGTCGTAAGATTCAAGAATTGGATGTATCTTATTCTTCTATTACTAAGATTACATTCCCAACATCTGCTGTGTTGAAGACATTAAATATGTCTGGAACAGATATTACTAATCTGAAGTTAGAGAACCAATCTTTCCTTGAGTCATTACTTATTGATGATTGTTTAAAGCTAACTTCAATAGAAATTAATAACTGTGGTGCATTAAGAACTCTGAACATACCACCTAATGTGAGAACGGTAACTATTAGGAACTGTGAGAAGATGGAAACCATTCAGATTCCGTATTCTTCAGTTAATAACTCTGTCAGTCCGTTGGCTCAGGTTACTATTGATAACTGTCCTGGTATGAAGGAATTTAGTATCCCTGGTCAGAATAACCCCGCTCTAAAGTTAGAGTTAACAGGTGCTTGGAATCTTGAGGTTCTGGACCTAAGCTATACTAAGACTAGTGATATTATACTTGCATCTTTATATGTTAATGGTAAACCTAACTTCTCTAGCCTAAAAAGACTAGTTATTTCTAACACGGCGTTATCTACATTAAAGTATAATGATAGAACTCCAGAGTACTTAGACTTGACTGCATTCCCAGACTTAGAAAGTATCGAGGCTATTAGCTGTAAACAATTAGTAGAGGTCAGATGTAAGAATGATAAGACAAATCCTATAGAAATACCAAGAGGTGCATTTAGAGATTGTATTTCATTACAGAGAGTAATTGGACACCTATCTCTTCAGGGTGGTGAGATATTTAGAGGATGTAGTCAGTTCTATCTAAATCCAGATAGTGTATATATTCAGTATGGTACTGATGTCTTCCTTGAAGGAAATAACGTTACCAATATATCATTTGGAGAAGAATTGACTGATGCTTACTTCTTATTTGAAGGATGTGCTAGAATATCCTATAATGACTTTAAATATCTAATGGTTAGATTAACTGATAGGGTTGTTTCATTAGAAGGTATGTTCAAAGATTGTTCAAATGTTACTGGTGATATTTGGTATGACTTATTTAGATTATGCCCTAATGTAAATAGCATCAAGGAAGCATTCAGTGGAACAAGCCTAACTGGACCATTCTTCTCTAGGACATCTGATTACAGTACATCTAAGGATTCTACTTGGGGAGTATTAGACTTCTTACCTAAGCTTACTGATGCAGAAGCTGCATTTGATAGCACTAGCTTAGAGTGGATAGACAACAATGTGTTTGCCCCAGCTAATGGTAAGTATAGTCCTCTAGTAAAGATTGACTATATGTTTAGAAACTGTCAACAGTTGAGAAGCTGTGCTAATACAAGAGCAGCTGTACCTACAGATGGATTACTAAGTTCTAAGACATTCTTTACAAACCTAAGAAATCTAGTAAACCCTTATCCAAAAGGTGTATTCACTGGATGTAGTTGGGTTAGAATGACTGTAGATTCAGATAGTAATGGTAAGACCTATCTATTCCATACAATTAATAAGGTTGCTCAATCCTTAATTCTAACGGACTCTTTATACTCTGGTATTAAGTTAGTTGGAAAGATTGGACCTAATGTGTTTGGTGGCATAAGTCAAACTATCAATGACGGGGGTACTACATGGTACATCCCAACATTTAGCTCTATCCAGTACCCATTCCAATACAGTGGTGGAGAAGCATTAGTAAATCTATCTGAGATGGGAAATATGTTTCAAGGCATTAGTGGAACATTAAGACAGGCTATAGGTATACTTACTGGACTTAAATGTTCTGATGAAGCTGGTGCCCAGAGTATTCCTGTTAATATATTCAAGAATTGTAAAATATTGAATAGTATTGAGGGATTCTTTAAAGGGATAGACCTAAACAACGATGGTAAGATATATCAATTCCCACCTGCTGGCATGTTTGATGATTGTATTAGTTTAACTAGCATCAAGAGTCTATTTAGTGGATGCTACAATCTTAAATTAAAACTAGTGGGAGAAGGCTTTAAGAACTGCCCTTTACAAGATGTGTCATTTGCCTTTGAAAATAGTGGTACTTTCGGATACATTCCTTATAGATTATTCTTTATGAGCCAAGACAACTCAGATGGCTCTAAGTCTATTAGGCATAGCATAACTAATATGGCTGGAGTATTTAAGGGATGTTGGTGTCTAGGTTATGATGAAACCAGAACTATTGACATAGGTTCAGAGTTAATTCTTAATAGTACATGGACAACTTGGGATGACCATATTATTAAGAACGCTGGTAACAGAGTAACATTTAAACTTGATGTCAGCAACATGAAGAAGTCATATAACTATGATAGGAACGAAGATACTTCAAGTCCTGACTATAATCCAGGAGAACAAGCATTTGATGTTTGGTATCTTGATGGTTATGGATGGGAAGGTGCTTCTAGTACTGAGAGTGGTTTAGCTGATGTTAAGTCAAGACTTACTGAGAAATACTTTAAGTATGATACTCAACAAAAGACTGCTATTAGCCAGGCGGGTAATGGTCGTGCTGAGATTGGATATCAGAATTACATGATTCCTACTGACCTGTTCAGGTATTGTCATGCTGACTGTACGTTGGAAGATTCTATGATTGATTTCAACTATCCAGAGCAAGTTAGGAAGTTCTTGCCTGATTCTGGAGATTGGACTATAGAACAAACTGGTAAATGGGATGGTATGATAGGTAGAATACCATGTAAACTGTTTGAAGCACTTGTAGATACACCAAAGCTGCTTGGAGTGTTTAGAACTACAAGATTCTGTGCTTTCGTAAATCTACAAGGAGATACGTTCACTAGAGGTATCAAATACCCACCAGACCTGTTTAAATATAATACTAGATTGGAAGATATTACAGGTATGTTTTCACAGACAATCTTAGAAGTTGGTGTTGATGTAAATAGTGACCTATTTGCTAATAATCCTAACCTAAAAGTTATTACTGAATTGTGGGCTAATTGTAAGTTTGATAAGAGGGCGTATAATGCTGCTGGAACTCAGGAGATATATCCTCAAATTGATTTCGCTAACATATTTAAGAATAACAATAGAATTGTCAATGCTTCTAGCTTATTTGCTGTATCAACTGCAAGTACAGAGGAAGACAGTAATTACGGTTTACTTTTAATTACTGAAGACCTACTGAAGACTTGCTACAATATTAATGACATTAGTAGTATGTTCTACTATTGTACTAAGTTACAAGGTGCAGTACCTACGTTCACCTCTGCAACCTATCCTGTGTTAAATATTGTATCTGGATACTTAACTGGAGTTAAGAAGAGTAACATTACCAATGCTGACCAATTAGAGTCTAGATTAGTACCTGCTGAATGGCTATAACCAATTATATAAGCTAGTTATATCATAGAAATGATTTTTAAATATTTTAATACAATTATTTTTGTAGTTAACATTGATTAACAATATTTCTTTGGTATGACCTTTAAGAATCATTAACTTTGCACTATGAAAATTAAAGAAGCGCGCTTAACAGATTGGGTATAAAAACACACACAAACACAACATTTTATGGCAGAATTTTTAACAATGCAAGAGGCAGAGAAACAACTATTAGTTGCTGCTGGTGATTTACAGAGACAACTTGACCATAAGATTACTGGACAGCTGAAATATGCTTATAGTGACCTATGTGCTCCAGTTCCTAGTATTTCTCCACTATACTGTAGTCCATTCACACAATATGGCACAGGTATGTATGCTGGGCAAGCTGCTTCTAACTGGAATGCAGTAAATACAGCTATCAATAGTACTTGTCCTTCTTGTACAGCTCAGTAAGATATTAAAGGGAGATTATGCGAATAGTCTCCCTTTTATTTTTTTTTATTTTAAACACAAACACTTATGAAAGTAAAAATTACTCCTATCGGAGAAAGTGCTCAATTAATTGAATTTAATGTATCGTTACCATGTGGGGCAAGAGCATCTGTAGCTCCAGTGTCTACATTAACAATTACACAAAGATGGGCTAAGGTGATTAACACAGCTACAACAGGTGCAGCTTCTTATATGCAGGTTACTAAGTTTGATATTATACATAATACTCAGTATACTGATTGTAAGGGTAATGTAAGATTGGTTACAGAAGAAACATCAACTATACTGGCTTCTCCAGCTACAAGTGAGACAATAACTACACTTGTTCCAGAAGTTAATAAGGTAATTGATGTTATAATTCCTAACGGAGTTAGTATTGTTAATCAAGCTATCTTAGATGAGTTACCAACATCATTGCCAGTTAAAGGTAATTGTGCTTACTCAGTATTTGAGATACAGATTCCTGCAGCACCTGCTCCAGCAGCATAATAATCACATGATATGAGCTTATTTGGACAACCTTTCGGCACTAACTATACTGATTTACAAAACCAATACTTGCAGCAACTTCAAGTTATGCAACAAGCTCAGCAAGCACAACAGAAGACTCAACCCATCCTTGATGAAATAAACAGGGAGGTTGTCTGTTGATGAGCAGAACGTATTGGCTAAAACACAAGAATATCAAATGGCTAAACAAACCTATGAAGCAGGATTTATGTCATTCTTAGGAACTAAGTTTAGTGCAGAGTATGTAAACTCTCCAGATGGTAAGGTAGCAGCAGAGAACCTACTATCTACTATTAGGAAGAGTAAGGAGTTTATACAATCACAGATAAAAGCTAAAGAGGAGAAGGTTAATACATTATTAGAATTAATGGAAAGTGACCCAGAGATGAAAAAGAGATTTGAAGAACTCATGATGAATAAAACAGCTAAATAATGAGTGATAAAGAATTGTTATTTCAAGCAGCAAACACATTCACTAAAAACTTGGTAAGTAACTTATTTGGCATAAACACAATAGGTACTGACGCTCTCATAACTTACGTAGTTAATAATATAGAGGACAAGTATGGAATGTATTTGGAACCATTCCTTGATAAGGGTGGTAATATAAATATAGATTTATTTGGTAATGCGCTACGTGACGTTATGAAGACTCGTGCTAAAAATGGATATGTCGTTAAGCTATTCGGTAAACCGATTAAGTTTGGAGAGGCTGACATTGATGAGTTCGAGAAAATATTTAAAACGTTGAAAGCGAACAATGGACAACATTAGAACAGAGTCATTTCTTGGAGGTGACAAAGTAATAGTTGGTAATAAGTACACTGATTTAGTACTTGAAACTCTAGGTAAGGTCTATATAAAGACTGGTAATAGCTCAAGAGTTTTGAGTGATGTTTTAGCATTACTTGATAAGGCTACAGAATCAGAAATTAAAAGCCAGACTATTATAGTTGGGAGCTTACTTGAGATGGAGCAGATGGAGTATCCTGGAGATGGATTCTTCGTTTATAACACACTTACAACTACTCTATATATTTCTTATGATGAGAGATATGTAGCTTTAATAGAGGCAGCAGAGGGTGCTGGTGATGGTTATGTAAGGCGTAAGGGAGACACAATGACAGGACAGTTAGAGATTAATACTGTTGGACCTCCTTTAATAGTGGCTTCTTCTAAGTTAGTAAACAATCTAAACGTCGAATTTATAGGCGGCTATGCTGCAGATGATTTGGCTAAGAAAAGAGTAGATGAATACATTACAGGTAATTGGACATTTAAGGGTAAAGGTGTTTCCGAGAATAATTGGACATTTAACCAAAATGTTCGTATGTATGGTGACTTAGTAACAAGTGGTAGCTTAACTTCTCCAGAGTTTGCATCTGGATTTGGAGGTTATGGTTGGAGACTTGATGCTGATACTAATACATTAACTGTAGATTATCTTGTAGTTCGTAAAGCTATGAGAGTGTATGAGATGGTTATTAATAAGATTAGCGCAACCAATGGTAGCTTATGGGTTAGTAACTCTAGTAAATGTACAGCAGCTTATCAACCCAAAATCATAACTCAAGCTGACCTACAAGGAATAGGTACATGGGGAACAGAGGGTGCAAAGAGTAATCTTGAGAAGTTGATGCCATCTAATAATTATTTCTTATTTAATGATTTAAGTACCAATTATTCAGTAACAGAGAAATTTACTACACAATTAGCTAATGCTAGTGGAACCTACACCCCTAAAGCCTTTGTAGATTACAACTTCATAATCTATATTAAGGACATAACAGTAGTAATAAATAGCCCACTGTTTAAAGGTCCGAGTAGTCTATATGATTTAAACGTACTAGACAAGTCATGGGCTGAATATAATGCTAATAACCCTAGTCCTGGTATAATTACTGAGAAGATATTCAATACCTACAAAAGTAATATTAAACTTATATTCATAAGTAAGTCAAGGGAAGTCATTGAATGGAAAGAAGTTCCAGGAGACCCACTATCAGGTACTGAACCTTCTAAATGGGCTAACGTAGACTCATTTAATAAAAGGACACAATTTTTCATAGTTCCTAAAAGTAGAGAAGTAAAGTATAAAAAGGATGGAAAGACATCTAGTGATGGTTCTAACTTATATAGTGTCTATCCCTATTATAAGTACTTTGGACTTCAAAAACCTGACACAGGAATGCCCTCACAATCTAATATATGGGTAGTAGAGTGCAAGAACGAGGATTATCCTTACTTTAAACCTGGGGATATTGTTAGGTGTCAGAAGTACAATAATGGTAACATTAAATACTATGATGCTATTGTAACTGTGCAAGTAGACTCCTACACATATATAATGCAGAAAGCTCTATCAGTATTTGATACGTATACAGAGGTATCTTACGATGATGAAGGTAATTTAATTAAGTTTGAGCAGAGCTTTAATGATACTCAGTATAACAAGACTGAACAGCTCTACAACTCAAATACTAATGAGTATGAGCCTGCAAGAACTACTGATAATGGTAAAGCTGATGGAAATGCTATTTCAAAGGATGAAAGACTTGATGATATAGCTAAGGATGATGATATGGTTCAGATGGGTAATATATACAATATTGAAAGACAGAATGCTGTTTATATTACATCTACTGACGATTGTGGTCCTTACATTGATGTATTAGCTGGACTTAACAGACCCGACTATTCTGTATTATATGTTACTCCTACTTGGGCTACTAAGAAAGCTAATATTAAGAAGAAAGGTGATATATATGTAAGAGAGGATGCTAGTGACTTCTACTATCAGACTACCAACCCAGGCAGTGTAAATCCAGACAACTTCGGAGGTAAGATTGATAAGAAACACCCATTGATATTCTTAAAGACTAAGGATAAGAATCAAGTCCTTATAAATGATGGTGAGAACAATCAAATTACTCAGGAGATTCTCAATAACCCAGCTGAGTATGGTTACTTCTTAACTGAAGTTCCTACAATAGACTCAGCTCTGTTATTTAGGAATAAAGAATATAAGTGTACCTATACCAAGATTACTAAGGTTAGGCTAGGTAATCTATCTGGAATATACAATGAAATCTTTGGAACTAAACAGCCTTACGGTTATGGTCTATATGGAGAGAATGTATTCTTGACTGGAGAGTTCTACCTTAATAATGGTACTTCTATTGCAGACTTCTCTGAGGAAAGTATTCTATTAAAGTTTAGAAACGCAGGTCTTGAAATTAGAGATGTAGTCAACGAGGATGGAACTATTGACCAAGTACCAGCACTTAACTTAGAAGGAGAGCCTATCTTGGATGAGAATGGTAATCCTACCTATAGGAATAAGACTGAGATTTATATGAATGCTGACCAATTCGTGTTTAGTATTGCAGGTAATCCAGCTATGAAGTTAAGTGGTCTGTTTAACGATAAAGGACAATTCCAAGAAGCTCTATTAGATGTACAAGGTGCTGTTCAATCAAGAGGTTTAAGAGTGCATGGTACAGAAATGAGTTCTCGTCCACCATTTACGTGGGACCCAGACCTAGAAATCCACATAGATGCTGCTGGTGACTATGTTACCCAAGAAGGGTACTATATTAATTCGTTTATTAATACTAAGGGTAACTTATATGCTAGAGATGGGTACTTCAAAGGTAAGATATATGCAACGTCTGGATACTTTAGTGGTGAAATAAACGCTGAGTCTGGAAAGATTGGGGATTTTGTTATAGGGCAGAACTCAACAACTACGGGAGCCTGGATATGGGACACCAATCCATATGCATTATATCAAAAGTATGGTCCGACTGATTTCATGGATAGTAGATATCAGCAGGGATTTAAGTTTGGAGTTGGAAAGAGGAGATTGTTTGATAACTACGGTGGTTTCTTGGAAATATACACTCAGTATAATCCCTTTATAGATGACGTTAGAGATGCTATAGGTATAAAAGTATCAGGGCATCATATAGTAGGTATATTCTCATCTTCCCATAGTGGAATTAAATATGGTTCTGAGAATGACTCAATAACCTATCCACTTGACGTAGAAGCTAACCCAAACAATCCACATACGGTAGCTGGCTTCTTTGATGGTAACTTGTGGTGCACCAGTGGAGTCCACGCTAGTATTTATACTACGAAATGCCTACAAAGTGAGGGTATGATTTCATATGATGCTTATGGACACGCCATTAGTAATGATGGTAAACAAGCACCAGTAGTTGGCAATTACTATGGTGGTTGGACAGGAAGATTAACTCACTTCGATAGAGTTGGTCAGAGAGGAAGATACCACATAAACGTAGTGAACGGATTAATAGTTGGATGGCAAAATGAATAACATGAAAATAGAATTAAGTATTTTAGACAGACTGACTCTTATATATATACTACCAACGACTGGTAGTATTCAAGAGCTTGTAGATGTTATGGACATTATTAGATTAGTAAGATTTACTGAAGAGGAGAAGAAAGCAATAAACTACAAGGAGGACAATGGGAAGGTAACATGGAACGTTGATTCGGAGACAAAGAAGGAAGTTGAACTTACATTTGAACAATTAAAGGTAATTAAAGATACTATAAACTCCTTAGATAAGGAAGGCAAGATAACACTTAATATTCTTGACACTTGTCTAAAATTTAGTAAGCTATGATAATTCTATTGGATGCAGGTCACGGAGAGTCAACTCCTGGTAAAAGAAGTCCAGATGGAAGACTTAGGGAGTATAAATATTGTAGAGAGATTGCTAACGAGGTAAAGAAACAATTAACAGACAAAGGCTTTGATGTTGAGTTGGTAGTTACTGATGAGGTTGATGTACCACTCATGCAGAGATGCCGTATAGTAAACCAATACTGTGATATACATGGAAAAGCTAATACTGTATTGGTGTCAATTCACTGTAATGCTGCTGGTAGCGGGGCAGATTGGATGAACGCTAAAGGTTGGAGTGTATTCATCTCCAACAACAGTTCAAGTAAGAGTAGGAAGCTGGCAGAGTGCTTGTTTGAAGCAGCACGTAAAGAGGGTTTAACACTAAGGAAATATTCACAAACACAAGTATATTGGAAACAGAATCTAGCTATATGCAGGGAGACTAAGTGCCCAGCAGTTTTAACAGAAAACCTGTTTCAAGATAATAAGACAGATGTAGAGTACCTACTATCAGATGAGGGTAGAGCAACTATAGCTCGTCTACACGTACAGGGTATATTGGATTATATCAAGTCAATACAAGGGTAATAAGTAAGGGTGTTCCTAATTATTAATGAATTTCAATATTTCATTTTGGGACACCCTAAAAATTCCTTAATTTTGCAAATAACTTTAAAAGGGAATAATATGGAAATGAAATTAGAGGATTTAGACATTGACGATGTAGGATTAGACGAAGACATAACTCCTAAAGCTGAGTTTGACGAGGATGCCTATGAGAAGCCTTGGCTTGATGGTTCTGTACCACAAGGAGAGGAAATTCATGAGGATGAGCCGTCTAACGAGCCAACTGAGGACGACATCATCACTACCCTACTAAAAGATAAAGGAATCAATCCTGATGCCATCAAGTTTGAGAACGAGGCAGGAGAGATTGAAGAGAAGAGTTTCAATGAGCTTTCAAGAGAGGAACAACTTCAAATACTAAATTATGACGAGTCAAATGACGATTATGGTTTAGCAGAGGATGAGGTTTCACTTATTAACGAGCTTAGAGAGAATAATCTGAGTGCAGAGGAATATAAAAAGTATATTGCTCAACAAGCTATTCAAGAGTACTTAGCTTCTAATCAAGAAGAAACTCCTGTTTATGAGGTTGATTTTATTCCAGATGATGAACTGTATCTTATAGATTTAAAAGCTAAAATCCCAGAGCTTACTGATGAGGATGCTGCTGCTGAGTTAGAATTAGCTAAACAGCACGAAGCATTATATCAGAAGAAGGTTCAAGGTATCCGCAACGAATACAAGAAGAAAGAAGAGTTGCTAGCTCAACAAGAGGAAGAAGAACAAAGATTAGCTGCTGAAAAGGCTGCTCAAGAGTTCGAAGATACTATTGTAGCTGCAATTCAAGAGAATGATACCATTGATTTGGGTGAGTCCTCACTAACCTTGTCTGAGGACGATATGAATGAAATTGCTAGCTTTATCTTAGATTCAGATGTTGCAGGAGTTAGACATATTGCTAAAGCATTGAATGACCCAAAGACCTTAGTGGGTATGGTTTGGTATGCACTAAAAGGACAAGAGGCGTTTAGTCAAATTTCTGATTATTACAAACAGAAGATTACAGAAGCATCCAAGTATAATTACAATAAAGGATTTGAGGACGCTAAGGGAGGTAAAGCTCCAAATGCAGCTAAGACAGTGGTCAAAAAACCAGCAGGTAGTAAGGCTGCCCCTGCTAAAAAAGTATTAACAATCGATGATTTAGATTAAATTTAAATTATAAAGTATGATAGTAGCAAATTTCGTAACCAATCGCCCTACAATGAGCGAAACTAGAACTTATGAAGATTTCTATAAGTTCTTAGGCACAAAACCAACTAGACTTGGTATAGTTTCAAGACTTTACCCTAATCTAACTGCTTCTTACTTGACAGAGTCCCTAAGAAACATCTTCTACATGGATTCTAAGTCAAATAGCAAATACAGAAGTATTGATAGTATGTACTTCGAGTGGGAAGTTGAAACCAACTACATCAAGAGAGTTGAGTTCGCAGATGTTCCAGCAACTAATGGTGAAGGTGGTACAACCATCGTAATGGCTTTCAAAGAAAACTATTACCAGAAGTACGACATTTTTAAGATTGACAAAACAATGCAGCAATGCCAAGTTATCTCTAGACCTACAAGAGTTGCAGATAACTATTGGACTGTTGAGGTAAGACTAATTGATAATGACTATTCTTCAATTCTTGACTTAGACGGATGTCAGATTGGTGACACTACAAGATTCCAATCTAACGCTATGCCTGAAGCTCATGAAGAGGGTTATGTTAAGTATCAATCTAACATTGAGAGACACAGAGGTTACATTACAACACATCGTGTTGATGATAGCTATACTTCTCTATTCAAGCCACTTGAGCAAACATTCATCAGCATTGGTAAGGGTGAAGGCAATGGTGCTGTAAAAGAAACAATGTATATGATGGATACTCTTGAGAAGAATCTATTAAGAAACTTCCTTGAAGTACGTAACCAAGGTCTATTATTTAATAAGACTAACGTAGATAAGAACGGTAAACCAACAATCTCTGACCCTGACACTGGTCGTCCAATCTATATTGGTGACGGTATCATCCCACAAATCGAGAGATTTGCATCTAAGTATGTATACAACAAACTTACTCCAGAAGCATTCACTACAGCTATGGCTATGATGAATGAGAAGAGTGAGAATCCAACTGGTAACAAGTATGTATTCATCTGCAACGAGAAGATGTGGAATGACATTCAAAGCTGTCTATCAGAATGGCTTGCTAGATTCAAAACTTGTGGTACTTATCTATGGTCTAAGAAAGCTAACGGATATGTAGACGTTGGTGCTACATTCAATAGCTACGAAATCGGTGGTAACACTATTTCATTCAAGGTAGACAGAACATTCTCTCGTGAATGGGGTTCTGAAAAGGGCTTTGGTCTAATACTTGACCTTACTGCTGATAAGACTAGCGGTGAACCAGCTATCCAAATGTTCACATTAAAGGGTGGTGACTTCATTACTAACAAGTATCCTGGTGTGGGTGGTTTAGATGGTCTAAGCTCTGGTATTGTTTCAAGTACTACAGCTGCATCTAAGGTAATCAACTGGGGTTATTCTGGTGTTGGAGTATTCTCTCCATACAGAAGCTTCATTATGAAAGAAGCATAATAAAAATATATAATCAAGATGTGTTGGGAGGGGCTAATCTATAGTCCCTCTCATACTCATTATAAAGATGATGTATGATATACAATAAAAATACGAATTAATATGGCTGATGTTTTAGACGATATAATTATTTTAAGAAGTGTGTTCGGTAAAGTTGGACAGAAATACTTCATGAATCCTGTTAGAGACCCGAAGACTGGTAGATTTCCTGATTGTGTTAGACCAGTAGACAGTAAGGGTGATATGATTATTTCTGATAAGGATAGAAATGAAGGTAAACCACTTATTCCTGAGAATAAAGTATTCATTATAGAAGATGGTACTACATTTAATCTAAATGATGAATGGCAGGCTGCTGAGTGGCACTCAATACAACATTGTCCTCTTATTGCATTATCAAGAGATGCAAGGGACTCTAAAGGAAATTTACTAATTGATGGTGAAATAGCTGAGGGTAAGGCTCGTGCTCGTTATGGTACGGCTGAACTATATGTAGAAAGACCTGGATATGATACTGCTAAGAGAATCTCTAAGAAGAAACTTATCCACGATGCTGACTCCTACATCTACGGAGACCCTAAAGGTGCAGAAGGTAGAGCACTTAAAGCTAGATTGCTTGGTAAGAATATGCGTAATGCACCAGACGCAGATATTACAGACTACTTGCTTGAAATATCACATAAATCTCCAGAGAAGATTATTGACCTATATACTGGTGGGGATATTAATCTGAGATTGATGTTTATTGACGCTAAAGACAAGAATGTCATATACGTTAAGAATAAGGTTTATCTATATGGTGATAGCATTGTATTAGGTGCAACTGACGATGCAGTAATCACTTGGATGAAGAACCCTACTAACAGTAAGGTACTTGAACTTATTAAGAGAGATACTTATCCTGATATGTACTTAGAAGAAAGTGCATCTAAGAAATAACATTACCTAAATGACAGCGAAACAAGTATACAGAGGAGCATTGGTTGAAATGAATAAGACTGCTGCTCCAAGTATTTTACTTGAGGACTTTAACTACTTATTAAATAAGGCGATATACCAATACATTAATAAGAAGTACAACATTTATGATGTAAACCAACAATCAACAGATGACATTAGAGTATTAAAATCTACTGCCATCCTCCAGCCTACTCTGGCTACAAATACATACGCTGCTGTTAGTTCTCAAACTAACTCACTGTATGGAGCTGTTTATGAAGTAAATCTACCATTGGATTATTTACATATTTTGAATTGTGTATGCAATTTCAAAGTAGTAAAGACATACGAATGTTATGATGCTGGTACTTATGTACAAATTGGTGCTAAGCGTTTAACTTCAGACCTTTGGTCACAAATAATAAGGAACTTCTATATGCAACCCTCTTATAGAAATCCTTATTACTTCATACACAACGTAAATAGTGCTACAACGATGCCTACCAATCCAGTAAGACTTACTGCTGGAGAAGGAAGTATATCACCAAACACAACTATTCAACAAACTACTGGTACTGATGGTTCACTTCCAACTAAGATTACCATTGGTGGTAAATCAGTAGATTTAGTAGAACAGCCAGGAGTTAATAGGTATGGAAATCCATCTCAAGTTAGACTTGAAATTAGGTATGGCAAGGATTCTTCTGTATTCCAACTAACTGATATATTTGTTGATTATATAAAGACTCCTCAAAAAATTAGACTAACACAAGACCAGATTGAAATGGTTGAAGATACATCACAAGTCATGGAGTTTCCAGATTATGTGTGTCAAGAGATTATAAATGAGCTGGCAAAGCTATTATTGGAGAACGCAGGTGACCCAAGGCTTCAAACTAATTTAGCAGTTAATCAGACTATTGCAAATCCAGCTCAGCAACAGTCACAAACCAAAAAATAATTAATTTATGTTTCAGTACACTAACACTATTGTATTAAACTCACTGAAAGATGTAACCACTGGTTTAGATAAAATCGTTAAGGGTTCAGACAACATTGAGGTAAGACGTGTAAACAAATTCCTCAAATCTAACGTAAGTGCGATGTACAAGAGAGCTGCTTCCGACCCAGTTATTGGTAAGGCAGAGTTCACTATTACTAATCCAGGCGCAGGTATCTACAGGTTGAAGTTATACATCAGATTATCTGGAAGTCAAAACTCATACTACTCTAATGACTTCGTATTCAAAGGTAAGCCTTTTGTTTACGAGTTCAAGATTGCTTCCAACTCTACTACTGCAACAAATGTTGCTAAAGAAATCAAGAGAGTTATTGATAAGATTCAAGCCTTCTATGGTGACAAATATATCAAGACTGAGGTAGCTGGAGACAAGCTAACAATTCACGGAGTAGACGAATATCAACTATTCACTGAGGCTAAGATTCAAAAACTTAACACAGCTGCTAACAACCCACTTACTAATGAAGTATTTGAGGATGTTACTGAAGGAACAATCACTAAGAGTGTTGAAGGATTCGGTACTTATACTCATATCCTAAAAGACCTTAGACTACCTACTATCGAGGCTAGAAAGTTCGAAGCTGTTAACCAAGAAGAGCTTCCTGTACCAGGTGCTAAGTACAACCAGTACATCATCGAGTACAAGGTAGATAGAGGTCTGTTTGGTGGAGCTGCTGTTGGTCAGCAAGTTACATCTAAGACTACTCATGTATTCTATGTGTTAGATTCACTAGCAACTGAGTTTGAAACTGCTCTAAAGGTTCTTGGTACTATCCATGAAATCAAGAAACCAGGTGCAGATAACGAAGACGTAGCTTAATAAACCTACTAATACTAAGGCGATGACCATTTAAGTCGTCGCCTTTTTTATTTTGTACTTATGGGATATTATTTTAAATTAGCATCTGCAATCTATAATGATATAGTATCTGGACTTAGAGGTTATACCACTTCCAATACTTTATCAATAGAACAATTAGAAGATGATATTGTAGATGAAAGACTCCAAATCATTAAGGAGTATTCCATGAAGGGACTTATCCCTAAGAGGGACTTATTAATGTCTATAAACTGCATTAACGTAGACTGTAAGGATATAGAGAACTGTACGTGTGGAAATAAGGCAGATGGTACTCCTACATTCCATTTTGAAATACCACAACTCATAACTGAGTTCGGAGGTGGTATTGAATATATAGGCTCTGTAGATAAAGGACAGCCATTTATATGGTACATAAGTCCTACTGTAATGCAGTATCATAAATATAGAAAGAGAGCTAAGAACAAACCTTATGTATATATAGACGTAACTCCCAATGCTAATAATATGTATGATTGTTGGATATTCAATCTTCCAGTTATTAAGCAAGTATCTGTAGTAGGTATATTTAAAGACCCTCGTCAGCTACAAACTTATGGATGTTGCTCTGCATTAGACATTAATAATATGACTTTCATCGACGCTGAAATAAAGAAGAGATTGACAGAGAAGAAGCTACGTTATTATAGACAGTTAGCTGCTCTAATATTACCTAATGACCAAACTCCTAAATAATGGAAAACTTTCAATCAGCATATGCTCAAGCTAACCTATTATATGGTATAGAATTAGCACCAGAAGAGTTCGAAGAAATAGGTCTGATTGCCTGGAATAAAATAGGTAATAGACAAACTAAACTATATAGGTATAGATGTAAGATAGACTGCGAAACCCTAACCGTTACATTACCATGTAATTGTGATTTTATTGAAGCCGTAACATATGACTTTGAGGATTGGAGATATACTACCAATGATACAGTCAATGGAGATTATCAATCACAGTTTATTGAGAATTACATTGAAGGGCGCAAGGTTTATAACAACCCATTCTACATTAGTGGTAAACTAGCCAAGTATGAGAGAGTCAATGATACTCTTTATTTTGATAAGGATTATGGCTCTGTTAACATATTATATAAAGGAATACTATTAGATGATGATGGATTACCTTTTATCAATGGGAAAGAAAAGGATGCAATAGCTTGTTATTGTGCTTATACTGATAGGTTCAAAGAGGGCTGGAGTAAACATAATCAAGGTATGTTACAAGAGGCACAACTCCTTGAACAAAGATGGTATAAGTTATGTGATGCTGCCAGAGTTCCTATGTATATCAACCAGAATGATATGAATGAAATCTTGGATGCTAAGACAAGCTGGAATAGGAAGATATTTAATAAGACTTGGAAATTTGTAAAATAATGAATTACGCTACAGGATATGCCATGAATATAGATGAATTATTCATCTCCTTTCCCACTAAGAAGATGAAGATGACATCAAAGGCATGTGAGGAATTAATAGGTAATAGGCACAAAGAAGTTATTGCTAAGAAGATATTTAAAAGTGCCTTGAATATGGTTTTAGAAGATGTAATCGAAAATAATACTACATTTGTCCTTCCGACTCGGTCTAGGAGAGCTGAATTGAAGATGAAGAGATTCGAGAGAGAGGAGTTCTCTAAAGCAAGGAGAAATGGAAAGTGGGCTAAGGTGGACTTTCTGGCATCTAATTTCTGTGCATACCAAATGGTATTTCACTTCCAATCTAAAGGGGTTATGAGAGAAAAACTAATATATCTTGACCCAGAGCATAGAGATAGGATATTAGAACACACAAATCAAGGTAAACAATACTATTAATGCTTAAAAGTGTCAATGATTATTTACCAGACCTAATAGCCCAATTTCCTACCGTACCTCCAGAAGATATTAAACGAGCCGTTGAATATGGATGGAGGATGCTATATTACTATAATCTTAGAGGATGTGATACTCTTATTAGTAGTACTAAGTTTAGATACTGGTTCTACTGCGGACAACTTACACGTGATTCTATTAAGCACTATAACTATTATAGGAGAATGTTAAGGAGGAAGCTAAGAGTATTATACTCTAAGAAAGTTAAAGAGTGGGATGGATACTATTATATAGGATTGACTGACGATGAGTATGAAACTGTAGTTAAGTCAACCACTGGAAGAGGAAGAAAGAAGAAGAATTTTATATTCCATAATAAATTCGGAATGAAAGTATTTGATGAGGCTAAAGTATTTTACAGTTGGTCTAAATACATTATAAGATATAGATACATTACAGACATGGGATATACATTCTTTAAAGATACAATGAAGTGCAATGATTTAGAGATTGCATTAGTAAGAGATAATCCAAGTACGTTCAAGGACATACTTATTAGTAGTAACAACTATGAACTTATAAAATATGAGAAAAGAAGCAATTAATACCTTTGGTGAGGGTTTAATAATGGACTTACATCCATTAACTACTCCCAGTAATGTATTAACAAACTGCTTAAATGGTACTATAATAACATACAATGGTAATGAGTTTGTATTACAGAATGATATGGGAAATGGTGAAGTTCATACAGCCTATCTTGATAAAGGATATGTACCTGTAGGAATGAAGGAACATGGAGGTATTATATATGTTGCAGCTCATAATCCAATCACTGGTAAGAGTCAGATAGGTTCATTCCCATCTCCTCAACAGTTGTATGAGGGAGAAGACCTAAATGTCACTCCTATTAGGTTTAACTTCAATGAGTTTATCACAATGAAGGGTTCAGTGCCCTATATAGAATTAGAATACTACAAGCAGAAATTATTTCAAGTTAATAATTCAGATGAAGTAAAGATATTTCATCCTGGAGACCGATTTGTGATAGTTACTAATTCTATAGATGCAACTATTAAAGAGGCAATCAATAGAGGTGCAATTAAACTAAGATTGGGTGTTATAAATAGTAGTGGTAGTATTGATTATATAGATGAGAAGAACTTGAAGATATATAGCAATGGACTATGGATTTATGAGAATAGTAATACACCAATGCTAGATGTTATTAAATCTAAAGAACTAGTCCAAGTATTTAGTGCTAAATCATCTGGAGCACTAATCTTAGTAGTTGAGTTGAAGACCTTTGATACATTCAACCTTATTAGAAAGTATTCATGTAATGATGATACTAAGGTTATCAGTGTAGAGTTCTCTGGAGAAACTACAGGAGTGTTTAAAGGAACAACCAAAAATAATCCAGATGAGGTTGGATTGATTGAAGCTGATTCATCTGCCGTTAAGTCAACTATTACTAAGAGTGGCAAGACAGGTAAGACTCAGTATAAAATTATGCCAGCTTGTCCTTATGGAGTATTAGAGAGAATGGCTAAGAGTGGAACTATAGACTTTGATGCTATTAGAACTAATTCTGAGGTGTTAGGAGAGTGGAGGTTCTATGTTACTGATACATACCTGAAAATAGGTTGGGGATATGATTACTACAACCTAAATGAGGATTCAGACATTGAAAAAATAGAGTTTACCTTTATAAGTCTAACTGATTCAGCTAATGCTGCAAGTGCTGAGACTCTTAACGGTAACTATAAATATGCTATCTCTAAAGAGTACTATAATGGTAGCTTTGAAGAGATTATACCATTCGATGATAGTACAATTCAAAAGAATTGGATTTATATAGTTAGAATAGACAGATATGTAGCTGGAGTTAAGAAGACTGTAGGTTATAAACTAGTCTATACTGGGGGATATTTCAATGATTTCTATGAGGAAGTTCCAGATTTCAACACTGGTCTTCCTAGTGGTAATGCTAGGAGTAGAATCTTATTGGATGTTAAAAGTGAGGTTAATACATCAGTCAAGAAGACAGGAGTTCCATCTTTAACATTAAAGGCAGGTGCAGCTACATCCCCTTCTCCTATTACGAGGGTAAGTATATCTCAATTCATTACAGAAGTACCTTCACTAGATACAGATGCTTCTGGTTATAAATACGAGGTAGGTAAAACTGGAACTTATGAAGTTAAAGTAACCCCAGCTGCTGGATATGATTATGATAAAAAGATGTATGCAGGTAAGCCTGATGAAAAAATAGTAAATAACTATTTTGGAACTACGCCAAGTGTAACATCATGCGACTTTGACCATTCAGAGGTTCTACCTAATAATAACTCTACACTAACTGCTAGTATATCTAACCCAACTTCAAAGATTGCAAAAGCTTTTGCTTGGAGTAATAATCAGTTAGTAGGACAACTAGCTACTACAAGATACATTTACTCTAATGCTGGAGGTGTGGCTTCTAAGACTATAAGTCAAGAGGTATTAAGACCAGCTTATGAACAATCTATGGATTTAACACAGAAGGAGAAATTATTCTCATTCGGAGAAGAGAATGGTAATCTTAGATGTGTGCTGGCTAGTGATAAGAATATGGAATATAACTGCTCCGTTACTGCTAGTGGTGCTGCTGTAGGTAGTGGTCAAAATAGTGGTGCAGGTGTAGATGATACTGGATTACAAACCAGTCTATCTAACATGGGTAATGGTACAGTAGGTATATTTGGAGGTAAAGATGGAGATAGTGCTTCACTGTGGTATAATGCTTCAAGAAGAACCATAGACGGCTGGAGCTGTAGTAAAAATGAGGTAGATGGTGGAGATAACTTCCTATTTGCAACATGGAAAGATGTAAATGGAGTTCACCATCCAGTTAATTTAGCTTCTAGACGTACAGCACCTACTACACCATCCAGTGGTTCCAATAGGACAGATAACCTTATTAGAGTTGATAAAATGGTGAGATGCTTACTAAGTCAACTTCTTGTATTGCAGAAGGGAAGTAAAACAATCAACTTTGTTGGACCTAACAACCTTGACTATGTATATCACGTAGCTTCTGATACACTATGTACTATTAACATTGGAGTTCCAAATGGTGGTACTAATGTAAATGTAGACTTCTTCTTGGGAAGTGATACTACATCTATAGAAACACATATGAGTAGATGGGTAGCTGCTATTAAAGGATTGAATAACTATCTTCCTATATTTAGCATCCACAAGAATCAGTCTATGTCTACTGTAGTATCTATAGGAGATGACCTGGACTACTCTAAGGATGCTGATATTCTTAACTGTTATACTAATGCTTATTCAGCTTATACAGTTACTTCTGATTCCTTAAGTGGTATAGATAGAGGTAAGATTTATGTAGCCGATTCAAGTGTTGGATATACTGTTAATAATGATGGTAGTTTAACGTTTAACTCTTACAAACCTAAAGCTGCATCTGCTACAACTTTGGTTGATTGGAGAGACTATACATGGACATTCTCTGAGCCATTTAACGATGTATTCGTTACCTCATATGCTTATGAGAAGTTATCAGGAGAGATACCTGATGGTTACTATAACGAAATCCTAGTTAAATCACCAAGTACTCGTATTGGAATCTGGAGGAAAGGTAAGGATAGTGATGCACCAGACTTAGCTATCAATGTCCTAAAGAGTAACAAATCTATTTACACATAAATATATGAATTTCAAATCACTAAGTGGTAAGTCACTGAACTTAGACTTAGGATTGAATCAACTTCAACAGAAGGGAGCATTAGTTTATGAGTACAATCCACTAAGAGTACTAAGAACTAATGAAGATATAAGGGAAAACGGAGTAATTGTGTATCCTAAAGGTAGTTTAATCAACCTGGATACAGAATTACTCAGTTTTGACCTGAACCATCCTATTGACATTGTTCCTCAACAGTCTTATGATGGTTCAGTAAACCTTATCCTTAATGATGGTAGTAACTATCCTAAGCTAATTAACACAAGATTCTCATCTACTGGTATGAATACATATCAGATTGTAGATAGGGAAGGAGATAATGACACTAATATATATGATATAGATTCCTTTGAGTCTGATATATCACTTTATAAGAAGACTAACAATATTGCTAACCTTACATTCATGGGATTAAACACCAGTGGTAATTTAAGGGTTGGTAACTATGTGTTCTACTTTAAGTTATCAGATTCTGATGGGAATGAAACAGATTTTATAGCTGAGTCAGGCATAGTAACTTGCCATATTGGTAATTTGAATGACCCATCCTCTATACAAGGTGGAATTAGAGATGAGAACAGTTATAAGTCAGCTTCATTCTTATTAACTAATATAGATTCATCTTACAACAATGTAGTAGTTTATTATACGAGGAGTACATCTGATGTGGATGGAAATGAAATGACTACTTCATCCAAGATTATGAAGCAATTTGCTGTGTATAACAACGTTGCTAAGATTAGTATTACTGGATTTGAAACCGTACAATCCGTTAGTATTAACGATATTAACGTTGCTTATAATGTAGTTAATAGTGCAGCTGCACAAACTACTTGTCAGAATATGCTATTCTTGGGTAATGTAGCAAATCCAGATATTGAATATAAAGAGCTTACTGACCTATCTCTACACTTCTTACCAGAGTTAAATGTAGAGAATAATATTGGTAGGGTTGATAAGGATTACAAGGACGAAACAGGGCAGTACGAGTATTATAATGTGATGAACATCTATAATAAGCTCGGATATTGGAATGATGAAATCTACAGACTAGGAGTAGTGTATATTCTTAATGACTATACCTTATCGCCAGTATTTAACATTAGAGGTATTAGTAGATTAGCTGTTCCTGGCGATTCTGATAGAATAGATTGGGAAGACTATCCTTTATTCAAGGAAGGTTTTGACCCAACTAGTACAAATAATATAGCTACTATTCAAGCTAATAGAGAATACATTCCTATTAATAAAGAGACGTATAAGCTTGATAGCCAAAATGAAAACTCTAAGGGTGTAGTTAAAATTAAGTATAATGGTAATCAGCTAGCTGAGAGTGGTACAGTTCCTATTGGATTTGATATTAAGATTAGTAAGGATGCTGTCAGAGAATTAAAGAGATATACTAAAGGATTCTTCTTTGTAAGACAAAAGAGAATACCTACTACACTAGCACAAGCCATTACAATAGGTCTAGAGAATACAAGTCATTTACCAGTACTTCCTTCTGGAGTTGATGAATATAGAGTAGAAAGATTCCTAGACAAGGACGGAGTTCTTACACATGATTTCGACAGGAGGTGCGAAGACATTGCTAAGGATAATGTATTAGAAGGATATGCAGCCCTATGTCCAGAATTTGAACTAAGACAATCTTACTTTAATCAATTATTTACTGGCACTCAGTTTGAGGTTAAGATGGCTAAATCACAGTTCAGCAAGAAGTATTTTGATAGAAGTGGTACTCATTTCTACAATCTGTCTTATGTTACTAACGATTCTACTCAAGATGAAACATATAACATTATGGCTATTAGTGATAATGTTAAGGCATTAAAGGGTAAGAAACAGCTATTTAGTGCAAGAGCTGGAGAGGCTGAAGAGGCATGGAGAGTATCTTACTATAACTATACAAATAAATCATCTAATGCTCGTAATCTACTAAGAGGAAGTTGGGGACCTTATATTGGTTTGGAGGGATATAATACTAATAAGATGAGTCTTATTGACATTAAGATTCCTAACTATGAGGAGAACCTATTAGATACTTACTTCGAAATTAGGTATGAAGATTCATCAGCCTTCTATGCTATATGTAATAGAATGTTATGGGATGATTTAGATGAGGATGGAGATACTATGATAGCTAAGAACCTATTTAGAGGTGATTGCTACATAGGTAACTATACACATAGAATGTGTAGAAACTTCCAGGATTCATCAGCTCCTATTAATGATGATATTGTAGACCAAATGTCATGGAAGGATAACTATACTATAGGAGATAGTGAGAAGAATGGTAAAATCAACAGAGGTGATATTAATGCCATCAAGATAGGACACTGGGTTACTATTAAGGTTTGCAGCAACGTCAATCTATCAATGAGGTGTACTGACGTATCATATACATCTGAGATGGGAATGGCAGGTAAACCTAGAGGATTCTATCCATTACAAGCTATGTCAGTTACTGGAGAATCTAAGATACCAGAATCATTTGTAATAAATGGTGGTATAAACAGTACTACATCTGACAAGTACTACTATGAACTACCTAATGTTCCAGCTATTAAGAATAAGTTCCATATTAGAGTTATGTACTCTGACATTAATGTCAATGACTCATTCAAAAATGGTTATAGAATATTCAAATTGACTCACTATAGGGACTATCCATTAACTTATGGTAGTATAGTTAAGCTGGTTGAATGGTTTGGTAGTATCATTTGTGTATTTGAACATGGCGTTGCTTTGATACCTGTAAATGAAAGAGTAGTTGCAGGTGAAGGTGTGGGCGGAAATACCTTCATAAACACCTCTAACGTGCTGCCAGAGAATCCAAAAATGCTGTCTGATACATTCGGTACTCAGTGGTCGGAGAGTGTCATCAAGACTCCCTATTACGTCTATGGAGTGGATACAGTCGGGAAAAAGATTTGGAGAACTAACGGGCAACTGTTCGAGGTTATCTCAGACTTTAAAGTACAGAAGTTCTTGAATGATAATATCTCACTTACTGAGAAAGAGAAGACCCCAATTATTGGTATTAGGAACGTTAAAACTCACTACAATAGGTTTAAGCAAGATGTAATGTTTACATTCTATGATGATATTAATACATTGGAAGAGAATGTATGGAATTTGTGCTACAATGAAGTTATGCAGAAGTTTGTAACATTCTACTCATGGGTTCCATCATATTCTGAGAATATTGATAATATCTTCTTTAGTTTTGATAGAAACACATCTAAGACAATTACTAAGATAACTTCTAACTACCCTCTTATTAGTATGCAGGGTGGTGCAGTAGTTGATAACGTACTAACTGTAATAGATGGCAAAGCTAAGTTAGGTAACTTGCAACTAAACCTTGATATTAGCGGTTCTAACATTGAGTATAGTATTGCTGATGATAGAGTTAGAAATAAGTTCTTTATTACTAATGGTAATCAAGTATCAGTCAATGCCAATTCAGTCGGAGATAGTGGGTGGACAATACCTATTAAAGCTGTAGTATATAATCAAGGAACTGATTTAGTTGAAGGTGAAGTTAGAAATGTAGTAAAGACATTATACTCTAATGTAACTGTAGTTACTAAGATGAGGTATGACTTACTAACTACTTCATTCTGGAAGCATGGTCAAGCTGGATTAATGCCTACTAGAAAGCCAATTAGTCCTTGCTATTGGTATGGTAAGCAACATCCATTTGAGCTGGAATTTATTGTAGTTGATAATCCATCAGTACATAAAATCTTTAATAACTTACAGATTATAAGTAATAAGACCCAACCTGAATCATTCCATTTTGAAGTTGTTGGAGAAGCATATAACTTTGCCAAAGACAAAAAGAATATGTATTTTAGGCAAGAGGCTACTAAGCATCTATACCAGTATAATGGTGCAGATATAGTTTATAATCATGATTACTTGGATGTTATACCAGAACAAAGAGACATATTGTACAGTACTACTAAGTACAAGGATATGTCAGTTATGTTCCCACTATTATATTCGAGGGTAGATAGTCTAAACGATATTGAAGACCATTATCAATCAATGACATCAGCTGGTAGAGACTACCAATCAATATCTGGTTCAGAGATTGTGCATGATAATCAGCTAAATGAATTTAAGATAGCTACTCATATAAAAGCATGTCCTTTTAAAAAGAGATATTTACAAGAGATAACTCAAGATAGATATAGCTCACTTATAGCAGCTGGATATACGAATGTGCTAGTTCAAAATGGTAAATGGTATGAAGTTATGGAGTATGGTAGAATCAATGGTAACATGGACTACTTGGAAGATAAGTGGGATATTCAAATACCATCTATAACTTATTGGGCTAAGAATGAATTAGCTTGGACTGTTAAAGATAAGGATGGTAATACATATCCTCCTCTTAACCTAGTTAATAATCCATTACCTGAGAGTATGACTGCTCTAAATATTACTAGTAATTCTGACATTCCATCTGAATTAAGAGACCGAGGTTATAGTGCTGATTTCTTGTCATTAGATGTTAATAAATGGTCTAATGAAAGAAAAGAGACTAGAATTAGGGATAAGTACATAAAGATTAAAGTGAGATATACTGGTGACGAGTTAGCTATAATAACAGCTTTAAAAACATTATATATCGTAAGTTATGCGTAAACTAGTTAAAAGATACCAGTGGGGAGGGACTTCAACATGGGGTCCCTACACCATTCCACAAAACAATGGGACACCAGTCTATCAGAATTTAATGGGAAAGGACTGGGCTGCTGACTTTGGTAAATCAGCCGAGCAAATAATGGCTCCGACTAACAGCTTAATTGATTTTAACGCTAAGATGGGAGACCCATTAAGTATGTCCTTGAAATTCAACAGAGATTCTAATAAGGCTATACAGGATATAGAGAGGTTTGGTGGGAACTCCTCTACTGTTACTCCTAGTAGTGGAATATTTAGCAAAGCTAAGATTGGTAATACCATGAATGTAGCTGGAGGTACAGCTGATGCAGTTGGAAGTCTAATTCCCCAGAAAGAACAATCAGCACTAACTGCTGGACTAAATCAAGGCTACGATGCTGCTGCTAATGCTGTATCTGCTATACCTGGAGTTGGTACTATTATAGGAGGTATTATGAAGGTAGGTGGAATGTTATCAGACGGATTAACTGCGTTGGGAGTAGGAACAGACCAAATGACCACAGCTGATAAGATACTAGATAGTAAGTTTCTTAAACTAACTCCACTCGGCTTAGTTAATGCTATTGGTGCTAAGAAAGCTGATACTATTACTAAGGACAACGAGGCATTTGAACAAGTAGGTTCATCTTATGGCGGAACTCAATCTACTGTAGATGATGCCCTTACTAAGAGCGGTAAGAAGTATGGATTATTAAGTGGTAGGGCAAGGAATAGGGCTAATAGACAAATACACAACGCTCAGATGCAACAATCCAAGATGAGTAACATAGCAGATGAAGCTCAAATGGCATTTGCAGCTTCTAACAATCCTTTACTTGGACTTGGAAACGAACTAGCACTTAGTGGAGGTTATAGAAATATGGCAGTTGGTAGAAACGGAATGAAGATACTAGATGCTGAATCACAATGGGCTAGAGAAGTTCTTAATAAAGCTAGAGAAGTTAATAAGCTTCAAAAGGGAGGTAAGGTAGACGGAATTACAGGAGCGGCTCCTAAGATAACATTTGAGTCTTGGTATGAAACTGTTCCTTCTGATAGAAACGATACTACTTCATATAATCTTAGAAGGGCCTTTGAGTTAGCTCCTAAGGAGGAATTAGAGGCCTGGAGAACATCTAGTGTAGAAGATTTAAGGAATGGGAAGAATCACCTAAACTCTGTCTATCTAAATCCTAAAACAGGTATCTATGAATTTATGAAGGCTAAGAATCATCCAACTCTTAAATATGAATTAGAGTGGTATAATTCTAAAGACCCAGAAGCAATAAAGTTCAGAAACGCTTATGATTTAGATATGTCTGGAGATTATTATAAATATGTTCCAAAGAAGTTCGCAGAGGGAGGTAAAGTTAATGTAATCCCTGACGGAGCATTACACGCTCATAAACATCACTTAGAGAATGTAGATGAGAAGTTTGAAGAAGTAACTACTAAAGGTATTCCAGTTATTACAGAAGAGAAAGGCGGAGACATTAAGCAACATGCAGAGGTTGAGAGGGAGGAGATAATCTTCAATCTTGAAGTCACTAAGCAATTGGAGAAACTAATGCAGGATGGTTCAGATGAAGCTGCTATCGAGGCTGGTAAGCTGCTTGTATATGAGATTCTTGAAAATACAGTTGATAACACAGGACTATTAAATACAGTTGAATAATGAAGATTGAAATAGGAGACAGAGAGTATAATGTAACTTGTGCTAGAACTGAGGAAGAAAGAATTAAAGGTTTGCAAGGAGTTACAGAAATGAAAGATGATGAAGGAATGTTATTCTTCTTTGAAGAACCACAGACTGTAGGATTTTGGATGAAAGATACTAAAATTCCTCTTGACATCATCTTTATTAATGAAGATATGGAAGTAATATCAGTATATCAGGGAGAACCTGAGAACAAGAATATAGCAGAGGAAGATGATGTTAGATTTGTATTAGAGGTCAATCAAGGCTCTGGAATTAAAGAAGGGGATGAACTTGATATTGAAGAGGATGAAGAATTACCTAAAATGAAGGTAATCGCCCCAGATGGTTCTACTCAAATGGAATTGGAAGGTGGTGAGAGAATCTTTAGTAGAAAGAATACTAGAACTTTAATTAGGATGGCTAAGAGAGCTTCTAAATCTAAGGATGAAAAGGATTACAAAGCATTAGGTAAGAGAATGTTTACTTATCTGAAGCAGCAGGACGAAAGAGAACCTGAATATGTAGAAAAGAAAGACTAAATAAAAAAATAAGGGCGTTACCAGTGAAATTAATCACCAGTAACGCCCTAATTGCTTTATATAAGGTTTAGTTGGAACATTATCCCTTTTACCTTATCTATTAAATGTTCTATATCATTATTATTATCTATTCTGTAATCAAAACCTTCATAATCATCCAATGCTGTTTCGGACGGGTGGTTGTCATGAGAAAGAGTTTCCCTGTCTACTCTAATGATTATACCTCCTCTATCCTTAATAGCCTTAGCTTCTGAGGGAAATCTAACATCTGGGATAATCCAATGGTCATCCTCACTATAACTCGTGAATAAAGCATCTACCCATAGTGTAGGAGAGATACTTCTACCAACCTCAGTTCCAAACCTTTGTAAGAGTTCTCTATTAGTATAATATCCCCCTTCTGGCTTGGCTATCTCACTGTAAGACATCTTGAATATATTATCTTCAAATGCCTCTACACGTACATTAAGTATAATGGATAGGACTTGCTTAAGCTTATCAGCATATGCGTGTTTGTACCATATACTACCTAGCGGACTTGGGGTCTTAAGCAACATCTTTACAAATGTAAGCATATCTCCATCTCCATACCTATTCCATATATCTAATGCTTTAATAATTTTACATACCGTATCCTTACCACATTGTTTCTTTCCAGAAATTCCAATAATCATTATTCAATTGCACTTTCCACTGCTTCACTAGCATCGTACCAGAAGTTTCTGGTCTGTCTTAGTACACCGATGTTGTTTATAACAGCCTTACTAAAATCCTTATCTCCAGTGATTACTGCACAACCATCATTCCAAATATTAGTTAACATTCTAAATGAAGGTGGGGTCCAATCTGTAAGAGGTGATAGCATTGATTTAAAAGCACCTAAATCATCAGTTGAGGTTACTAATGATGAAACGAAGATATTTTCTGCATCCCTAAGCATTATATCTCCCCAACTCAAATTTCTACCCTTGTCAGCCTTTTGCTGCTCCTTTAGAAGTTGGGTTAAGAAGTATCCAAGTAGACCACCAATCAACGTCCAAAGCGCCATATCATATGCGAATTGCTTTAAATTGGCGTGTCTTACCCTTTTAAGCTCGTCATTATTAGTTCTCCAAAATTCTTTAGCACCTTTCACTACTCCAGATAATCCATCATCACGGAATCCTTCAAGCATTTCTTTGAATCCATCCCTAATTGACATGAATATACCTTCCTGCCAGTTACCTCTCCATACCATAAATGGTTCTCCAGTATTCTCAGTGGTCTGAACATATTGCTGAACACCATTAATGGTAACAAGTTTCTTATAAACTTTATTGCCTTTCTCGTCTACAAGTTGCTGGAAATTACCTTGTGAATATACACCACCCTTTAAGAAGTATCTATTCTTCAAAGCTGACCAATAAGTTCTAAACTGCATATATTGAGCACCAAGGACGTAACTCTTCAACATCATTTGAGTTTCATGTGAATAATAACCATAAGTTTGGTCAGCAAAGGACTTCAAACTCTGTGCTTCCTTATTAGTGTACGCCATTGGTAAATCATCATCATATCCAATTGGTTGACCTTTATCATTCTTCCAACCCTCATTTCTAAATTGGTCTATCATAGCTTCATACAGAGCTTTCTGATAACCATATTTAGCATCAGATTTATTACCTGTTGCATATGCAGAGAATCTCTTATCTTTCTTCCAGTCATAGACTAGACTATTGCCTTTCTTAGAGTAAGCATCCATGCAACCATCTTTAATCATCTGAGCTACAAATAGAGTCATTCTATTAAAGTAGTCAGGGGCAGAAGTAGTCCATAGCATCTTACCCTGGAAGTTAATCAAACCAGGCTCACCTCTAAGCCTTTTATCATATACGTTAGAGTCGAAGTCATTAATAGCATACTGCTCATTTATCAACTCTCCAAGAGATACTATTTTGAAATGGTCTTTCATGTCACCAGCTACCCATTTCATAGCCTGCTGTACCTCATCCCAACCAAATTGGTTAGTACCCATAGGTCTAATAATAACTTTACCTGCATTCTTCCAGAAACCTTCCATCATCTGGAATAGACCAGATTTAGGAGAGAAACCTAAAGCAGCAGTAGTGGTAAAGTTTCTAACCATACCCATATAATGGGCTAATCCTTTAAGATTTTCTGGCACTAATGTTTGACCTATGATTTTATTCTTTATATAATCCTTAGTGTATCCAACTGTATTCTTAATGTCTAGGTTTTGGAAATTAGCTTCCATAAGCATATCCACCATAGTAGCCTTAACTACAGGTAGTATTTCATCATAGGCTTTCTTTCTTTCCTTAACAAAGGCGTAAGAATATATAATGTCATTAAGGTTAGTTTCAAAGAAGACTGTATCATGGTCTTCAAGGGCATTAGTTCTTGTTATTGGATTGTCACTGTACTCAAACATGTCAATCATTTCATACTTCTCCATATCCTCCTTTAGCTGTTCACCATGCTTGGAGTCTAAAGCACCAGTAATCATTCTGTCAGCCCACTCCTTAGGGTTTCTAAATTGGTCTACCTTCCTTTTAAACCAAGATATTAATCCCTTACCACCTTCTTGTACCTTAGTAGCAGAGCTTGCTTCCATTAGTGGAACATCATAATATGCACTGTCAGGGTCTAACCTCATTTCCTCTAAATCTGAATCAGATAGGTTTGGATACCTATACTTATTTAATTTACCCAACCAAAATGTTAGAAACTCTTTCTCAGCTTCATCTAATGTTCTATCTACAAATGGACTCTTAACCCTCATCCTGCGGTCAATATTACCATCCCTATCAGTAACAAACATATTCTTAAATAGAGATAGTTGGTCACCAATTAAGTTTCTTCTTTCAGTAGAGTATCCCTTAGCTTTCCAGAACTTCTCCATAGCTGTACGCATCTCAGCAGCAAAGTTATTAAGGTTAGTTCTCAAATGTACAAGACCATCCGTAGTTACCTTATACATATTTCTAAGGTTAGCAGATGTCATTACATCAGGATTATCAATCATTAGGGCTATTTTACTACCATCCCTAATCTCTTGTATATAGTGCATACCTCTTAAATCCTTAATAGCTTTAAGTAGATAGCCGTACACAATACCTTGAGGAGATGAGAAATCAGTGGTCTTAGTCTCAGTTAGGTTTGAATATTCCTGCTCCAACATCTTCTTCATCTTTATCAGGTTCTCGATAGAGTGGTCAAGAATAATAGGATTAGTTTCAAACTCTGACAATACATTATTCAATCTACTTTGCTCTTTACCTAAGGCACAGAATTGAATCATGTTATAGTAAGCTAACTGATAATTCTCTAGGAACTGTATTCTTCCAGTAGAGAAATTATTTGTAATACCAGCTCTACCATCCTTAGTGAGTTCATTAAAGTTCTGCAATAACTGCCAAGCACTAGTGTGCATACCAGTCTCGTCTTTCTGATTGAGGACTCTAATCTCCCCCAGTTTAAACTTACCTTCCCTGAATAAATCAGGTAATTCATTTAAGGCTAGCATAGCTTTCATTAGGTCTACATTACCTACAACTCCCTCCAATGCTGGAATACCTCTCTGCTCTAGTTCTACATTAGAAGCATATTCTCCAAGAACAGTAGAACCTTTTGTAAATTTAAGCTGAGTTTTTAACGGAGTGTTATCTAACACCAATACATCAAAGTATTTAGCTCTCTTATTAAATAGTAGCATTACACCCAAAGATGTAAGCTCTGGAACGTCCATTACTTTCCACTCTGCATTACAGTACCTACTACATTCCTTTATAAACCAACCTGCACTATGTCCTTTAATCTTACGAGTAGACAAAGGTAAGAAGCTGGTATTACCAGTGTTAATAGCTGTTCTAATGTTACCAATTAACCTTTCAGTTTCCCTTGTCTTAGAACTTAGTAACGATTCATGGTAGCTTTCCAAAGCTTTATATGCTTCAGCTTGTGTATCGAATGTTAGAGTTTTACCTCTATTCTTTAAGTCTGGAAGAGTCCACTTACCAGTAGATGTATTGTACCTAACATCCTTCTTTAAAGCCTCTAGGGTAGCTTCATTCAACTCCCTGTTGAACTTATATCCTGGGAACAGTTTAGCAAATCCTGTAGACATATGCTCAACGAAGTCCTTAGTAACTAAATCCTCAACGGGTTCAACGGGCATAACCATTTCCACATTATTTGTAACAAATGCAGAAGCACTATCATAAGATAGTCTGGGATTTCTATCTCTGTAATCAATGTTAATTTCCTTCACTCCACCTACAACACTAGTGGGAGCAACGATGTTAGAGAAGTTACCAGTAGCTCCGTCAAAATCCTGCATAGACAATGGAATGATTCCAAGCATTGCTCTACTTACTGGTAAACCATAACTTTCTAACAGTTGTCTATATACAGCTAACTGATAATCGAATGTCAACTTCTTAGTACTATCAAAGTCTAAGTGAGCTTTATCAGAAGTCTTATAGTCATACACGTGAACTTGTCCCTCTGAATCTACTACTAGTAAGTCGATAATACCAAGTAGCTTAATTGGATTACCATTATCATCAAGAGCCTGTGTGTCACCAGCAACTACATACTCTGGATAGAACTTTACACTGTTTGGGTCTCCATTACCATGAAGTTTGATTAACTGATTTCTCAATATCTCCATGTTGCTGTACATATGAGATGCCATTACTGGGTCAAGATAATTCTTTACTTCATCATCCTGCACTATGGCTGACAAACTCTCGCCTTTCCAGAATAACTCAGCTACCTTATGAAGTGAAGTACCTACCTTACCAAGTAAGTCCCACTTAGTAGTAAGTGCTTTAAAAGCAGCCTCCATATCACTTTTATTGACTGGAATGTTTGCTTCCTTGTCAACCAACTTAGCTTCCATTGCACTGAAGCCTTCTTTACCCCATCTTTCAAAGCACTTCTCCTTGAAGTTTTCTATCTTAAATTCAGGTACAAACCTAGTAACACCATCTGCCTGCCTAAATAACTTTATAGCAGAAGTTACACCTTTATATGGCTTTACTGATTCTGGGTCTATATCTTCATCGTCCAAGAATGAATTAGGATTTCTCTTAATATTCTGGATTTTAGTAGCCCATGATAGTTTACTGTCCAATATAGATACTACTTCATCCTTTTTGCTATTAAGACTGAATACTATATCAGATATTCTACCAAGGTCTATACTATGTTTATTGTTAAGTAGGAAGTTATTTAACTCTAACTCAGAACCAAACGACCTTCCTAATAGAGTATATCCACACTTTGCCATTATTCACAATACTCTTTTAATAATCCTTGTTTTAATAAATCTTCCTTTATGTTAGCTAGTCGTCTATTAGTTCCTGCCTCGTTGCCATTAAAGGCATTGGCTATTGTGGTTTCATTCAGTGATGTTCCAAATAAGTCCATGATTTCCGAGAAGGACTTACCACTAATACTACTCAAACTAACCTTAGTTGTACTTTCGTTAGGGAAGATAGCAGAGTCAATATTTCTCTTAATCTCATATTCTGCCCTATCCATTAGATTAGCATCAACTGGTAGCTCTAAGTTCTCAGTAAAGTGTTTTGCAAATAGGTCTACAAATATCTCTTCATTTGCATCCATTCTAGCCCTATTGGGGAACTCCTCTAGCCTCAAATCATAATCATCAAGATTCTCTACGGAGTTTACTAATGCTGAGTATAGGTTATAGTCTGTAGACTTTAGTGAACCAAGCAACATATGAGACAACTCATGAATAGGAGCATCATCACTTGCGTTATCAGTATTGATATAGATTTCTCCATCAAGTATGAAAGCATTGACTCTAGTAGCATCTGGAATTACATCCTTAAACCCTCCCAACCTCAATTCTGAACTTGTAACTCTATTGAATTTAACCCCATATAAGTCAGTTAGTCTATCCAACATAGCTTCAAGTTTATTGATTCTTATATTACCATTAGAAAGTTCTGGGTAATAATTATTAAGTTTATTATCCTTATTAGTAGACCTTAATAAATATTGGTTGTTACCTACTTTTAACGTTTCAACTTTAATTGGATTAGTAAGTCTATTTAGTGCTTCAAGTATCTCTGTTTCACTATAGAAGCCTTCAGCCTCAAGAATAGCCCTCTCTAATGCTTTAGGCTCAGTTCCAACTTTGTTTGGATTTATTAGGATAGTACCCTCTTCATTAATGTCATACTTGCCTTTAAGAGTTGTATCAACTTTGAACTTAGGATAGTTAAAATTGCCATAATATGATATAATTGGTGGAAGTTCTGAATTAGTATTGTATATAGCATTCTGTCCTGCAGACAATAGATTGCTGTAGTCAGATATAAACCTAAGAACATCTCTATTAACTTCATACTTAGTGTTTATTGGAGTAGCTTTGGAATAAGCTGTCTTCAAGTTCTTTGTTCTTGGTAGATTACTTAATGCAGTATAACTTCCTACTTTGTGTTTAGATATGTAGTAATTACCATCATGCTGATAGATGTAGTTTCCATTAATTACCTGAATAGGTTGAGGGAATATATTACTATTATGCTCAGTATAAGGTCCTACATAATCTTCTTCTACTTCTAAATCCCTATTTATAGTAGCCCTCCTCTTGATGTCTACTAGGGATTCTCCATCAAACAGTGGAGTTATCGTTATCTCTAAGTCTCTATAGATGCTATTTAAATAGGGTGCATCCACTCCTTCTAAGTCAACATCTTTAGCAACATATCTATCGCCCGACTTGACTAAATTATACTTCTTTACTAATGCAGGTATTGTGTCGGAAGATACTACTTGTTCAATAAATGGGTATTCCCCAGTAGTCTCTAGTGTCTTCCTTACCTTTGCATCAAGCTCTAACTGGGTTAATCCAGAAAGTTCTAGAAGTGTTCTATATGTTATATCATTATGATTAATACAAGCCATTATTCACAACCTTTTCTAGTAAATTCGTCCCATAAATCGTATATCTCGTTGTCTGACAATGGATGTCCTTGTGATATTCCACTTAGTAGAACAGCCTTTGTAGCTCTAATTTCTTCTTCATTAGCTTCAATACCCTTCTCTTTTAGGTATCCTGTAATAGTGGTATCCATTTCTTTAAAGTTGAACTTAAACTGCTGACCATTCCTATTAGTATAGGTTCCAGCATTACCATTCCACTCTAACCACCATTGCTTGCCTTTACCTTCCTTTAACTGAACATTACTTAATGTTTTAAGCAAGGTATTAAGTTCTGACCTCATTCCAGATAGGTCTACTAATTCGTTTATAATATCATCACTAACAATGTAGTGTAGTGCTGTTGCAGGATTCTTTCTCATCTCAGTGAACTTGGACTGTAGATTAGCTATCCATACATCAGACTTTAATTTCATTTTATCAGTTGCTTTACCAATACTTCCTATAAAGGATAAGATTTGATTAATCTTTTCAGGAGTATTAATAGTCTTAGCGTAGAAATATTCCCTTAGTGTATTATATACTTTATTAAGGTTATTGGAGTCTAGAATAACTAAATCCCCGTTAGTACTAACATTTACGTTAGGTACTTTTACGTCATTTAGTGTTATGGGTGATGAAACCCAAAGAATGTTCTGTTCAGACTCTGGAACAACTTTGTTTAGTTTGGATATTAATACCCTTAAACTATCTCTCATTGGTATATACTGCCTACCTAAACTGTTTAGGTACTTAGTAATATCTTTAAATGTAGCATTACCTCTTAAATGTGATATATCATTAATGTTAAGTACTTCATACACACCTTTTGGGTCAGATAATGCTTTAGAAATTTCAGAACCATGTTCTTTAATTATGTTCTGTATAATGTCTTTAATTGGAGGATTCCCATTGACGTTGGGAGACTGGACTTTAAATTCCAGCCCCCCAATTATCAATGTAGAAGTACAGTTCTTAGCACTCATACTTTACTATTGCTCTGTTTTGATTTATTAGCTTTAACAGTTTATCTTCTAGAGGTTCTGCATCTTGCTCTTTGCTGAAGTTCATTGGTAACCATGTAAAATAGTTCATCAACTCTTTCTGATTTGGGAAGACCACTGGCTTGTAGTTAGCAGGACCACTAGCATCTCCCTCTGGTAGATTGTCAATGACATCATCTGGAAGCTGCTCAGAAGAGTTAAATTCACCCATATACGTAAACAGCTCATAAGTCTGCAATAAAGGATTAAAGACCTTAATATAGGGGAACTTCTTACCGTAATTACCTCCACTAACAGTTATAGCACAAGCCATGATTACATCTTCAAGTGAATAGTCAGAGTTATTCAGTAACTTGTTGAAGTCCATATCTCCGATATACTTGAAGTAATCTTGTACAACAGAGTTTTGTTTCTCACCAACAAAGTGCTCAAACAGTCTTGTCAAGGATGTTTGTCCATACCTATTCTTATTTACAATCATGTTGTAATAGAAGAACAACTCTGAAACTGGAGTTCCATTGAACGTATATTTATCCAACTCATCAAAGTGAGTTAAATATTCTACATAGTTGTTCATTTCGGTAATAGAGTTAATACTTGACATATTCATAGGAAGTGTCCATGCATAGCTTACATCACGAGTAAGAGTTCTGTCAGAGATAGATAACTGAAGAGCACTTATAAACTTGTTTCTAGCAAGCGATAGTTTTCTCTCTCCATTCTTCTCTTGAAGACCCCTCTTGAGACTTGGAACTACTGTATTCTCAAACCACATTTTGAAAGTAGCCTGACCATGACCAGTACCCAAATCTATAACCTCATTACCTGTAGCTTGATGGGTGTGTCCATACTTATCAAAGTATCTATCACCTTCAGCTATAGTAAATGAAGTACCTCTGTCTTTGAACCACTTAGTATTTATAACACTATCCAGGAAGTTACCAACATTCCTATATATAGAATCCCTATCTTTACTAGAAGAAACATTATATACATTCCTAATTAGGAGTTTAGATAGATTATAAACGTTAGTAAACTTGGCACTAATAGCATCAAATATACCAAAGTCTGTAGCTGCCATATCAATAGTTGCTCTAAAGTGAGGAACTCTAGTAATAACATCTAACACATTGATAGTTCCCTTGATTAGATTATAGAAAGAAACTGCAAGTCTTCTATATTCATCGTCATTTAAGAACCTTAATGTATTAAAGTCATCAATCATTCCTTCTGTTTTAGCTGCTCTAACAATGCTTTCGACATATGTCTTAGCACCCTCCTTGCCGCCATGTAGCTTCTCAAGATATGGTTTGTCTTCAAGGATTTTAAAGATACTAACATCCCTATTATCCCCAGCACCAGTTACATACTCCTCTACTCTATCCTTTACAGCCTGCTCGATTCTATCAAGATAACCAAACTTATCAAACATATTGGTCTGCAGTCCCTGATTTGCACTTAGGATAGAACCTAACTGCTTAACCTCTTGAGCTAGCTTATAAATTCCCTTGAAGGTATAATACTCTGTTCTACTTAACTCATTCTTAAAGATTGAGTCAGCCATTACAGCTAATTCTTCAAAATCACTCATAAATCTCATTAGGTTGAACTTAGGGAAACCATTGTTCTTATAGATTTCAGTTGTCTTGAACTCTTCTCGCAACTTCTTGAGCAACTCTAACCTATTATCCTGTTTGAATATTTCAGTTAGTGCAGCTTGAGTAGATTTACCTCCAGCTTTAGGATAAACAGCTGCAATAGCTTCATTAAGACCTTCAAACTTATTCAAGTAATTCTTGATTTGTAACCCATTCTCCAACTTATTAAACACGCTGTCAATAGTTGAACTCTGGTTATACTCATCAAAGATATTGGTCTTGTTTAACTTAGCTATAGTCTGAACTGTATTAGAAATCATAAGATTAGCTATATCCTTAAAATCAATACCCAACATAATTGAATATAGATATACGGAAGCTAAATCTGAACCAGAATTAATCTTAGCTAAAATCAACTCCTTAGCATTATCAGTTGCTGCTGATAACAGAGCTGAAATAACTAATGATGCATCCTTCTGACTTCCAAGTTGACTTAACAACTGCTCACGTATGTAAGCTACTTCCTCCTCAGTATACTTCTTACCAGCGTCTTCCATGCTAACTCCAGACTGTTGTTCAATCATAGAGTTCCAAAGAACCTTAGAGGTGTCAACACCATCAAAGTTTACATTAGCAATAATGTTTCTTACTAATGGAAGGTACTTCTTACCATCCCTTGACTTAATCAGCTTGAATGACCTTCTAAAATATGCATTCTCCTGCCATTCCATGTTACCACTTCTAGCAGCTTCATTATAATAGTAAGATAATGCAAAGAAAACCTTCTCACCAACAGCTGCAATACCAATAACATCCTTACCAGTCATATTCTGATATTGCATATTCCACTTAACAAATGGATTTCCCAGAGTATACTCCTTAGCTTCCTTACCTGATTCAGATAATTCTGCTGCTGCTTGAGGCTCATTCATCTCAATCGGAGAATAAGCTGAAACCATATTAGCTGGGTCATTGATAATACGATAAATCTTAGATGAAACTGAGTTCTTCATCATAGAAATAATCCTATCAGGTGACTTAATCTTAGATAGATATAGAGAGTGTCTGTTAATCCTCTTCTCTACAGTATCTAAGTTCATCCAGTTAGCTTCAATAATACTCTTTGGGTCTAACCATAACTTAGTATAACCACTGTCTCTGATACCCTTTAGTAAGTCTGCCAATGCAATAATGAATCTCTTGGTATTAGTACCAAGTTTATCACTAGCTGCTAAGTTAACATTCTTAACTAATTGAGTAATATCAAATGAGTCTTCTGGTTGAACATCAGGATAGAATACCTGATATTCTTTACCACTCGGCATAGGTAATAATTCAGAAGCCTTTCTTACTTCATCAGAATATAGATTGAAATAAGGAGACCATCCAATATACTTACCATTATCTGAAAACTCAGAACCCATTAGATATACCTTATCAATATCAAAGTCAGAACCTTGCAACCAAATCTGCCAGTGTGATACATAAGCAATATTCTTCTCTGATTCAGAGAATGCAACTACCTTCATAGGCATGAATGACTGCATAGACTGAGCTGGAATACGAGCTGCAATGAACTCAAGAGATTTCAAGAATGAAGTTCTCTTTTCTCTTGATAGACGCCTAAACATTCTATCAAGGTGAGTGTTCTTCTCTTGCAGAGCAAGTTTAAGAGTTACAGACTCATTGTTCTCCATACGAAGAGCTATTTCCTTGTACTGTTCAGTAAGTTTATGGTCAATACCCTTAACTACATCAAATGCAGTATTTAAAGTACCTTCCTTTAACCTAGAGTTTAGTTCTACGTCATCATAGTCATCGTACTGTTCCTCTAAGAACTGCTTAACATTGTCAGTAAAGATAATTTCATTACCTCTACTATCAACATAAACCTCAGCATCGTTTAGAGGACCTTCGATTTCACCCTTGTTATTAACCCTTAGAGTATTCTCACCATCTTCGACTATAGTGTTTACATTTACTTTCTGTAAACCTTCTACAACCTTAGCATTACCTCCACTCTTAAGAATAATATAGGTATGATTACCATTAGCTCTTTTCAGAGCAATATCATACTTAGTAGTCTTATCATTCCATGCATCAATAATTCTGTTATAGAAGAAGTTTTCATTCTTCATTATATTATTCAGAGAGTCACCTCTTCTTAAACCAAACTTTGTTGCATAGATTTTAGGTAATACTAACTCAGCTTCCTTAATCTCTAAGGATTCTGGGTCAATAGTTTTAACTTCGTCGTTGATAATGACAGTGCCATCAGCAGACAACCTTTTGAATGTGTTGATAACATCATCCCTATACAGGTTCTTAATATCATCAACTAGGTTACTAATTCTCCAGAAGTCCTTATTAGCTAGCTTGTTTGCTAACTCATTTAGTTTAGTTCCAACCAAATCATTAGGGATTCTAAAGCCTCTAAGTATTTCAATAGCAGCATCAACATCACCACTCTTAGCTAAATCAATTACTCCACCTTTATCAAAGGCTTTCTCTACAGCATATCTTGACTTGATAGAATCAGAATCAAATATACTATATTGTCTACCTCCAATCTTAAACAGAGTACGAGAAGGTTGTAAGTCACGTCCTTTATAAGGATTGCGCTTAACTAACCTACCAGAAGTATCATTCCTTAGTTCATTGTACTTTTCAATAGAATCAACAGTAATGTGTTGAACTCCAGGAACATTAAGGTTAAACTGACTTTCATTGTGCATATCACCATCCCACATAGAAGCACCTTCTGGAACTACACCATTCACATCAACTGGATAGCCCTGAGTACCTTCAACAACTACATAACTCTCACCGAACTCAATATCAGTGATAGGTATAATAGGTTGCATATTGAACTGATGATTAAAATCTACTTTAGATAACTGAGCTTGACCATAAGTATAGTCAATCCCATTAGCCTTATAGATTTGAATAGCACCATGAGAAGGAATTAACACAGATGCAATACCTGGATACTTTCTCTTGATAGCATTCTTATTAATCATAGAAGTTACACTAGAAATAACTGCACCTAACAGATTATTGTCACTGAATGGTAGTTTCACATCAGCTTCTGAAATCTTTAAGTACTTACCTAGCTCTTTCTTCATGTTATAGACAATAGCCTCAGCCAAGCTAGCCTTGTTACTAGAACTATCATCAAATGATTTTAAGAATGACTTGCCTACAATGTTATAAATTTCTCTTGAATCACCCATCTTGTAGTACTCAGCTACAGCATCAATCTCTCGCTTCATTGTAGAATATACAATAGAACCTAAATCATGGTATGCTTCCTTAGCAATATGATGAGTATAACCATTGGCTTCTAATGAAGATATTACCTGAGACATCTCAGTTAATTCTGAATCATCAGCATGGTGGTCAGCATCCATCTGAATGCCTAAGTGTCTAGTAGACATCTTAAAGCTTCTTAATGGAGTATCGTCAAACCAAGAACTTGTAGGATTGATATTAGTAGCACCACATTTAGCACCACTAGTATTAACCAGATAGTGAATGTCAGAATGCTTTAGAGGCTGATATACCTCAATTTGGGACAGATTAGCAAAGTCAGTGAATGTTCCATCAGGATTTCTGATTTCACTTTCAGAAGGAAGTTCTTCATAATCCTCTCCGAACGTATAAAGCTCCTGCTTAAAGTCTGTTCCATAGATTTCTGAGTTTTCTTTACTTCTTACTACACCAATGTTATTCATATACCAAGCTACTGCTTCAATAGAAGAGTTACCTTCGAATAATCCTAAATCAGTTAAATCACAAGACCATTCTCCACCAAAGGCTTCCCATAGCTTGTAATTAGTATCAATAAGAAGAGAAGTTCCACCTTTAAGTTCTGGCTGACCTATTACGTTACCCATCTTGTTAACTTGTACTTGAGTTACGTCATATAAGTTATCACCAGTTCTCTTGATGTCAGTAATCTTATAGAACTTACCAGTAACTATGTCTCTATAATAAGGGTTCTGTATATTCTCAGCTATATTGATAGGTTTACCATTAAAGGCAACAGTTAAGTCAACAGGAACATCCCATTGTCTATCTGTCATCTTCTTTAGTATATTCTTCCATCTCAAGCCCTTATTATCAGGTTTTCCAGAGTCTCTAACACGCTCATTATAGATGTCCATCAAAGCATACTTCAACTCTAGTTCAGACAAGTACATAGGATTCATACTATGACCAATAGGTTTCTTATCCTCACCAGCTTTAGCATCATTCAGAGAATAGTTCTCTAATATAGCAATGAATGGATTAGCCCAACCACTACCATCTTGAACATCCACCTTAGATGTAACTCCAGAGAAGTTATACACTGAAGCAGACATATCTCTAATAGTTGCAACATTGTACTGTGGCGGAATACCATTAAACTGGTTCTGTACATAGTTATGCATAGTTGCTGGATAGATAACCATACGCTTAAACTGAGCCAATGTACGAGCAGCTTCCTCTTGTTCAATCTTAGTTACTTCATCTGCATTAGCATCAATCCTTGATTTAAGAGGATGACCATAAGGTCCACCAACAGTAGAAGTTAAGAAATTACTTGAGATTAGGTTGTCAACTTCAAAGAACATATCGAACAAAGGATTAAGGATTAAACCTTGAGAATCCTTAGGGTCAAATAGTGAGTTCTTAGTAAGTCTCGTTTCTTTACCGTTCTTGTCAACCAGTTTAGCTATGATAATCTCAGCTGTATCAGGGTCTACCCATTTAGATTCATAGTCTGGACCAGCCCAGATACTATACCTCTCAGACTCGCTTGAACCATGTATGAATTTATTCAACACAGGGTCAATTTCACCTCTCTTATCATATAAGAAGAACTTATTGTTATTGAGCAAGTCTCTAGCAAATTTCTTCTTCTCTCTAAGAACCTTAGCATTATAAATGCTTCTTGTTTTAGCATCATCTAAGAACATTTCAAAGTAATGCTTTAACAATTTATTAATTCCAAGAGTGCCTTTACCAGAGAAGTGAATTTGGTCAATAACTTCAGTATTAGCTTCCTTAGCAAGTAACATATACAAGTCTTGAGGAGAGTTAGCTAAAGCCATCTGGCTCTGCATAATCTGCTGATATTCAGCTTCATTCTCTGGACTAACTGGAATACCTTTAGACCTAAAGAACTCTACATCCTTCTTCAGTTTATACTTAGCATTGATAGCATCAAACACTCTCTCAGCATCACTAAATGTAGCAATGTTTGATATACCCAACATAGGTAGTATCGGAGCTAATGTCTGTTGATAGTCAGCTAACAAGTTAGTTCTCATAACTCTGTACATCTGAGCCATAGAAGCATAGTGAACATTTCTAATATCCTCAGCAGTAGATTCTGTAATTCTCTTACCTCCTACATTACCTCCAGTAGTCTCATCAAATGTTGGAGTTAGTACTTGCATACCATCAATTCCAATCAAATAATGTCTTGACTTATCCGAATATACTGTAGGTTGAATATAGAACTTACCAGCCATATCACCATCCTTATTAAGGAATCCAGACCAGAAGTCATATAGAACTGAACTATGAGCAATTTCAGATGAGAAGAACTTAGCACTAGACTTAGTTACAGACCTATCCTTACTTTGGGCTTCCTTCTTTACAGTAGTACCAAATATAAGGTTAGGATTCTTAACAAAGATACTTCCTAATGAGGCTACATTGTAACCATATCCAGCAAGGTGTTTAGCTTCCAGCCAATTTACCTTAGCAGTATTAATAAGGTTTGTTAAACCATTATTAGATATTGAGTTACCAGATAGGTCACGAGAATTACTCTTTGCAGCTTCACCATTAACTAACATACGTGCCCTAGCTAAATCCCTTACAATATTAGCTTGGTCAGCTATTACAGTCTTTAGTGAACCAGTTTTCTTGTCGAATAGAGTAGTCTCCTTACTATACGCTTCGGGGAAGCATTCAGCTACAGAAGCCTTGTCCATTGTGCCATCTGTTAACTCCTTCTCTATTTGGTTATGCATTAAAGAACGCCCACCTAACGCAGCAAGTTGCATTATAGCACTTATATCAGAGCCAGCTTCTACAATTTCTCTAAAAGCATCAAGTATTTCGGGTTGTAATCCAAGTGATTGGTACAAGGTGTCATCTAAGAACTCAGTTAAAGCTCTTACAAGGTCTGTATCTCCCTCAGCAACCATGCGGTCCATTTCATTTAAAGATAAAGGAGATTGATTTCCGTTAGAATCAACAGTAAACACAGATATTCCTCTACTGCTATTATTAGCATGAACAATATGTAGTGTATGACCGTTCTTAGTAGTATATCCTGGGATTCTAATACTAAGTTTAGCCCCATTTCTTCTAACTGAATACTTATCAAGTAAGTCTTTCCTATACTCAGTTGATAGAGTGTTATTGATATTATTGATACCTTTCTCAATAATCAACTTATGACTATTAAGATTGTTATCCTTAACATCAAATATCTCTATGTTACCAGAGTCAGATGGTCTATACCCAATATAATTAGTAGACACAGTCTTATCAATCATACCAGATATAAAATCAACTAAGTTCTGACTAAGAACACTATCACTACCTTCTGCATACTCTTTGTTGATAATCTCTGTTAGAGAATACTCAGAGTCTCCATAAACATCAAAGTTGTTCTTATAGAACCTTCTTTGTACTGAGAATATAATGTCCTTATCATGAGCAGTTAATCCCCTAGTGTTAGTTTTAAGTGCAGTATCAATCAATTCTGGGATAAACTTGTTAGGTGCAAACCTAATTTTGTTTACAATCTCAGAGAAGATTGGAATGTTCTTAAGTTTATTGAAGACATAGGTAAAGTCCTTTACCTCCAAATAGTTGTTAAATTTATTCTCTCCAGTTGGATAATGTAATACAGGAGTTTGTTCTACCAATATCTTAGTGATGTTACCCATTTCAGATAAAGCATCTACATCGTCAGAACTTCTCCATGTCTTTACTAGGTTAGAATTGTCAAGCAATTTATACTTGTCATTTTCTACATCAGTAAAAGAGTCTACATATCTTTGGTCAATAGTTATAGTCTTACCAAGTAAGGTCTTTAACAATGTATCAAAGTTATTTAGTATTACATACGAGTTGTATGCTCTTAATGCCTTAGAACTCTTAAAGCTACTTGTTCTTGTAGCATATAGATGATTAAGGTATGTAGCATTAAACTTATCACCAAAGAGAGTATCAGCCAACTTTTGTACAACTGAGAACTGTCCAGTATATTTACCATCTTCGTCATATAACAGTAGAGAATTGTCGAAATCGACTTTAGCCTCTTCTGCATATATCTTTAAATCTGTCAGCAACCTATTAAATAGAGCGGCTAGGTTCTTATTAAATTCCTGAGAACTTCTAACTATTCGCCCCTCTTTAAAATCTACAAGGAATGATGATATAACACTACGTCTTAGCTCATCTTGCATTAGATTTCGAGGCTGTTGAGCACTTCTATATAGGTTATTGATAGTAGAAGAAGTAATCTTTTCTTGATAATCAATTAAAGACTCTTCCTTAATGTCCATGTTTAAATTAGCAGCAGCCTTATTAGCTGGAGCTACACCTGCCTTTCTAAGGTCAGTAATTCGTAAATCCTTTGTTTCTTCTAACTCAGTTAATAGAGCTAGTTGGACATTATCTTCAAACAACTCAGCCGCATCTCTAGCTTCAGGAATCCACTCATTGATGATGTCTGATATTACACTTATAGAACGCTCATCGTCTAAGACAAGAGTAGGGGAAAGGTCTTCCCCCAGTCTCTTGAACTTAGCCTCTAAGGTTATCAATTCAGCATCATTGAAGACACTGTTTAACGAATCGATAATAATCTCTTTTTTGTCATTAGTAACAATACAACGCATAATTCTTTGTTTAATTACAAGTTCCTAATATGTTATTTATGGCATCCTTGTTATTAGCATAATCTGATAACAATGAATCCCATTCACTCTTTAAGTTGGACGGAGTCATAGAGAATGCTTTAGCAACTAATACCTTAGCTCTAGTGTATTCCTTAGTACCTAAATCTCCAGAAAGTAGTATATTTATACCTTCCTTTATTTTGGGAACTAATGGTGCACTGACACCTTTAACTAGCTCATTAAGTATTTTCTCTTTTCTTGCCTCCAACTTTTGTGTCTCAGCTTCAAGCTTTGCTAAGTTCTCAGCTTTTTGACTTTCATCAGTAGCTGGATTTTGGATTTCACTGTAAGTAACCTTACCTGTACTATCCATTGTCCATTGATATGGTTGCAAATTTACCTCAAATTTTCCAGAATACAAAGCACTACCTTCATTTCCATCAACACTAATGTTGGTTACTGGCTGATTAAGTAATCCTCTTAGTACTCCTCCGAGTGTGTTAAACTTCAGTTGCATATTACCTTGTGGAGTAAGATTTCCTTGTACACTAAGAATGAAACCTTCAGTATTAGAATCTACCAGACCCTCTTTCCTGTCAGCTACCATCTTCTTAATAGTAGTATAAATTGAGTTTGCAATGTCCTTATCAAGAGCTGGTTTATTTGTTGGTATTGACTTAGCAACTATGTCAGAAGCCATCTCAAACACTCCCTTGAACTGTTCATCATACTCGAACTTAGCTTTGGCAGCTAAAACAGCTTTAGCATTATCCATAGTATAATTCTGTTCTACTGGTCTTAGAGTTGGTTTACTAGACATATATTGTTCAATACCATTCGCAAGCCTTTGCAAAGCTTCACCAGTGATAACAAAATCTGGAGTCTGTGCTTCCACATCCACCGTAAAGTTGTTAACCATATTAATAGCGGGATATGCCATTGACGTAGCTAAACCACCACCTTCAGCACTGCCCTTATAAACAGGAGTATAATAGATACCCTCTTTAAAGGAACTTTGCTCATAATTTTGAAGAACCCTAGTTACAGTTCTCAGTAAGTTCTGAGATTTAGCATCAGTTCTTAAAGAATAATTCTTAGAGTCTGTTCTAAATTCTGCAAAGTAATTATGGAATAACTTAGCAAGTGTGAATGAGTATGAGTCAGCAAACTCTGCTAAGATTTCTCCATCCTTATAGCTCTTCAAATTCTCAAGATAGTTATCAAACCTATTAAGTACAGCATTATTTAGCTTATCTATTGCTGCCTGAGAAACTTCACCAGTAAGTCCCCATTCTGCATTAGTTGTTGCTAACTTTTCAGCATCATTTTTACCATAGATTCTATTAACAGCAGAAGCCATCATTGAATCTAGGCTACTAATTAGCTCTATTGCTCTACTACTAGGTATGTCCACCTTTCCAGTTTCGTATCTGAACTTATCTCCTTCAACAATAGATACACCATGTACTGTTTGACCAGTAACCAAGGCAGTCTTTAAATCTAAGTCAAATTGTAACAAATTCATGAAGATACGAGCAGCAGTATATTTATTTCCTGGAGGACTAAACATCTTTGCATTGCCAGTCTTATTAGCTAACTCTCTTCTGAAAGCACTAACTCCATTAATATACTCCTCAAAGTTGACGCCTATTGGGTCGAGTTTAACAACCTTAACCACTTCGTCTAACTTGTCAGCATCTTTATTTCCCCTTGTCTCCATCCATGCTTCTGCAAGAATATTAGGGTCATTCAGAGCTTTTATTCCTTTGTAGGTAAAGTCCTTCTTGGTGGTTACGAATGTGACCGCCTTACCTGATAATGACTTATCATAGAAATCGTTATCAACACCTACATTAGTCATAATGAAGACATCAGATACTATTCTTGATTTGGCGTTCTTGAACTCACTAAATGGAGTCCTTCTAACATTCCCTCCAAACTTGTCAATGTCTTGACCAAGTTCATTTACCTTACTAATCTTAGTGTTAGAAATAATATTAGGACCTAATGCAAAGTCAGTTCCTAATGGGATGTACACTGTACGTCTAGCATTCTTAGCCACCTCGTTACCATCAGCAAGTAGCTTACTTAACCTCTGCCATTTAGACCTGATGTTCTTATCCTCTCCAACATAGTTCTGAACCCAGTTATCTAAGGTAAATTCACCAGGAAGAACCCCAATAGTAAATTCTGCAACTGGATTACCACTTCTGTCTTTAAGAGTGTAGACCACTAACTTCCTATTAGGAGTAGTTTTATCACCCATCTCGACAGTTTGGTCAGTTTGTTGATAGAACGCATTGACATACTTAACCTGCAGCTCTCCAGTAGTAGCTGATGCTATCTTTGAAGCTGGAGGAAACTCCCTCACCAATTTCTTAACACTTGATAGTGCAGCACCATTAGTTTTAGCAAACATTACAGCACTTCTAACATCTGCAAGTAATGTAGTAGCAGTGTTATAAGTATTAAATGGAACCTTGACTGAGCCATTTCTAAATGTATCTAAGTCAAGTAGAGCTTGCAAGTCACTCTTAGTCTCATCCACAAGTTCACCAGAAGTACTCTTGTACTTTCTACCAGAATTAATAATGTTTACATTATTGTCAGCATCTACTGCTACAGAGCCTTGAGACATTTCTAAACCAATACCAGACCTATATCCAGCAAAAGTATATACTTTGAATCCAGGGTCATCTTTAGCATACCACTGAGCTTTCTTTTGGGCTTCTAAATCACTCTCAACACCCTCCTCACTTGCTTG
>ENA-OPMT01000018-OPMT01000018.1-human-gut-metagenome-genome-assembly--contig:-NODE-18-length-17190-cov-5.246104_pt1 | contig 17190 bp, 19 predicted proteins | sample MGYA00241529_ERZ501756 | MGnify/ENA primary metagenome ERZ501756 (study PRJEB25962, sample SAMEA2042559) | human gut metagenome | biome: human gut; feature: human-associated habitat; material: faeces...
GTCATTTTGCACTGGTATTCTGGTGGAATAACTGATTTAAGGAGGGCAATAGAGCAAGGTTGCTATTTTTCTATTAATCATCAAATGTTGCAGAGTGTAAATGGAAGAAATATTGTTGGAAATATTCCGGTAGATAGAATTTTACTTGAAAGTGATGCTCCTTTTACAAAAGGGTTGAGTGAAAAATATACAATTGATTTTAATGATATGATATATAAGTATATAGGTGAGTTGTATCATCAGGAACTTGATGTAGTAAAGAAAAGGATAAAGGCAAATTTTGTGGAAGTGTTAAAAAAGTAGTGGAATTGCATCTGGAGGTACAAATGGAACGAATATCATATTGGTTGCAAATAATTGTAGATTGTATGTTAAATAATAATTTGAGTATTGATAAAGCAACATTTTTTACAGTAATAATTGGTCAAATTACAATATATGGAATATTATTGACGTTTTATCAGTTTGTAGCATCATATCAAGGTGGTGAAAAAGCTGCAACTCGCTATTTAGGAATTAACATTACTGAGTATTTTGTAAAGAAAAAGATAAAAATTTTTAATAAAATCATCTCTAAGAAGATGTTTGGCGTGTTATTGATTTTGGAAATTCTTTATAAACCATTTATGACAATATACGGAGATACACTTGGTGCCTCAACGATTAGTATAATAAATTTTGTATGGTTTTCATTTGCTATTGGATATTTTATATTGTTCGTTGTGCTCTTCATACAATGCACAAAAAGTATATTAATGATAAAAATGAGTTCTGATGTAAAAAGAAATGGTTATATAATTAGTGAAATTAATAAAGAATTTCTGAAAAAGACAATGAAAGAACGAATAAGCAAAAATGCAATAGATTTGTTGAGACGAGACTTTGTAAATTTATATGATGCAATTCAAGAAGATGAAAATACCGAATTGCAAGGTAGATATAATCAATTGATTCATTTAATTTTTGCAGATTATATTGGACAGAAACAATATGAAATTTCCAATATTAAAAAGAAAGGAAGAATATTAAGAAATCAAGTATCGTGGATATATAATTCGAATTGTGAAGTACATTTGTTGCAAGAAATTATAGATGAAATGTATTTTCAGTTGGATGAGCAAAATATAAGATCAATTGAAATTTTGATACCTACAATTCTTTAACACCTAACTGGTATTATAAAGTGTTACGATAAAATCCGCAATGCCTTGATTTTACTACAGTTTTGGCAAGTGAGCTTTCCCTTAGACTTTCCCTTATGTTATATCCTTTTCCCTTGTGTTACGACACCTCATAAGGGCAAAAACAAGGGAAGCAAAATCCGGTAACAGCTAATAACATTATATAAATCACATAATCGGCTGGAACTGGTCAAGATGCTTCTACAACTGAAACAGATAAGAGAAAGGACTTTGCAATATGAATATCGTTCATGCAGAATATAATAAATATCACAACATCATAGACATCAATTATTACAATGGCTACATACTTCGGATTGACTGTGGCAAGGCAGAAGATGGATTGATTACTACTCCTAACTCTCAACGAATGTTGGATGCACTGGCGATTGACAATCCACTAGAATATGCCCGTTTGTATCTTGATTCAGAAATGCAAGATTGGGTGAATGCGATGAATATGGAATGGTATAGCACTTGATAAAAGAACATAAAAATGAGAAGAAATCTGTCAAAAGTATTTCTATAAAATACGATATTTCTTTAGCCCTTCCATAAATAATGAAATAGAGCCGATAACTCACAATCGAAATAACGAGTGATTCATCGGCTCTATATTTTATGGTTATGGATATCATGAGTATCGCTTTATATGCAATTGCTATTTTGTTAATTCCCAATATTTATGACCCATAAAGAAGATTGTTAATTCGTTTTGATCTACTTCTATCTCAAAATTCACGCTATTATCTCTCTGTTCCACAAAAATCATATTTGAGGAAGATATGCTATATAATGCATTGCCACAGGTAATACCCAATTCGGGCATATCTTTGTTTACAACAAGTCCTCCATTTTCTTGAAAGGTAAACACTTCCTCTGCATTTGCATTCTTCCATGTACCAATAATATTTTTTTTATTCTGAATGTGCTTTATTTTTCCAACACATACAACGATAAGTATAGCTACACTTACAATTAAAGCAATGCCTACAACACTCTTTGCCAATTTCTTTTTATTCAATTTCTATTATCTCCATTTTTAGTTTCTTTAAGATTGAATGATTCCATATTGCTTAATTCAGTATCTCCATGAATTTCTAACATTGATACGCTTCTCACAGGAAATAGAATAGGAGAGATTCATTCATAAATAATTAAATCATTCATACTTACCTGAATTTGTAATGTTTTTCCATATTTTCTCATAATTATCTACTATAGTTTTTTCTGAGGTCAAAAATGCAAACATAGATATACTTGAATAGAGAGTTTCCGCCGAATCAAAAACCACACAACTTTCATCATGAGTTAGATTTCTCTTTGAATATATTTCCGATACAGGCATAAATGAATTTTCTTCCTCTTTGGTGTATTTATACCCATCAATACATCCTAGATTTTTTAAAAATATTAAATAAGTATCTTCGGTCTTCAGATATTGCCATCCGTTAGTGTAAAATTCTTCACCTCTAACAAATGATACAGGTTCTATAATGTAAATACAGTCACCTACTGAAAGATTAGCAGAATTATCCTTATAGATTTCCTCTATTTTTACCATTGTTTTTGTTGATCGTAAACTCATTTCACGAGAATTTGTTACAGTTATACGAGCTATTAAAGAAGAATCTTTTTCCATATCATCCAATGAGTAATTACTTTCATTGTTAAAGTAAGAAGTTTTCTGCCCTCCTGTATAGAAAATTTCCATAGCTGTATTTTCTGATAAAGCAATATCAGGATCATGAACCCCTGTAGTTGTTTTTATCCCAGTCTTTCCATAGAATAAGGCTGTCACCATACAAATGATTACAACACAGATAGTTAATACAAATTTCTTCATTACATCAACTCCTTAATTTTACCAAATTCCATGCATATCTTCTCATCCGCTAATATTTCAATATCTTCTTTATTATGGCTTGTCAGTATAGTAATGGTATCATTCTTTTTTTCTTCCAATATACGTTCACGAAATAAATCAATGCTATGCTGATCCAATGCGTTAGTTGGCTCATCCAAAAGCAAAATTTTTGGATGTTCCATCAGTGCTTGACAAAGAGCTAGTTTTTGACGCATTCCTAATGAATATTTATTTACTTTTTTCTTTGATTTGGGATCAAGACCAAAGTATATCATTATTTCATATATTTCTTCATCTGATACAATTCCTTTTATATTGGAAAGCATTTTCAAATTTTCAAATCCTGAATACATACTCCAAAAAGAAATATTTTCAATAACAGCTCCTAAATCTGGTAAAACATCCATATCTTTATGTAATGCCTTGTGATTATATTTTATGTATCCTTTGTCTGTATTTATAAAACCTGCAATGGCTCTGAGTAGCATTGTTTTACCTGAACCATTTTTACCATATATTCCATATATTTTACCAGATTCAAATGTATAACTGATATCATCAAGCACTTTTTCACCTTTAATTGACTTTGAAATAGATTTTACATATAAATTCATGGATATCATTCACCTCACAATATTTGTTTTTTTTCGCAAAGAAATTTACCTATCCACACCAAAACAGCGGATGATATAACTGAAATGAGACAGCTTGACTTAAAATTCAATAAATCTATATTGCTTGTAGTCCATTCGTAATTTTCTTCGACATAATATATAATAAGCTTGTTATGCCAATTAAATAAAGGAATATGTAGCAAGGAATAATGCCAAATTTTCCATATAACATTTCCCATTGAAAAATAAAATCCACACACCATTACTGGAATAAAAAATACAATAAATGCAACGATGTATCCTATAATTGAATCTTTCCAAAATGAAAACAAATAACTAATCATTTGCAAATGAAAAATCTCTATCAATAGCATAAAAATAACTTTGAAATCTTCTAAGCCATTAGAGGTATGCTCTACAAAAAGAAAAAACAAATAATCGGAAACAACTACAATACAGTCACGTAATATCATTTTTATTAATATATCCTTATAAATTATGTGTTTTTTCCCATAACGAGGAAGTAGAATTACCATGTTATCATTTGCATCATTAAATAAGTCCATTGTAAGATAACAAATCTCAAGGATAAACAAAATCGCAAAAAATGATAAAGATATAAGGTCAAACGAATGATCTATTAGTATTCCCCCAAAATATATTTGTGAACGTACTCCTTCTGTTATTGTAACCAGACTATTATGAAACCCCAAGTACACATTAGCATAAAAATATCTAATTACAAATGTTATAAGTGATACTAGTAAGCATTTTCCAACATTAACATTCAAAATTTTTTTCTTATATAACTTCATAATTTTTTATTTTTCTCTGTATAATGCCAATACTTAATCCAAAAATAAGCAATATCAGAACAATTTCTCCTATTATATTTCCATGAACATTAGGCATAATATAACCTTGTATAGAGAATTCATTTAGCCCAAAGACAGAAACAATCAAATTAAAAACAATATAGAATATAAACAAAGCACCAGGTATCTTTGCGAAATATAGAACTTTCATTTTGTTATAATATGAAAGAGCATAAGCTAAGATAGCTAATCCCGAGCCAAAAATTCCGTAATTAAAAATGTATATTAGATTATATAAAGTTGGATGTTGCAATCTCACCATATCAAGAAAATTGTCAGCGTTATATGATACCAAACCTATAGCGTAATCAGGTTCTCCCCAAGCACTGTCATATCCATGTATTGGATATGTCAAGTGGCATAATAATAAATTTATGAGCATTGGTATTGTTATTGTCAAAAAGGTTACAATCAGAATGCCAAATAATTTTCCTGCTAAATATTTCTTTTTCCCGATTCTTTGAATAAGTAGGATTGAACTATTGCTTTTTTCTTCTCTTATTAAGGAAAGTGATGCAATAATTGTTGCATAAACAGGCAATAACAGATACATTATATATGGAATATATGCCGCTTCAGTGCCCTGTAATACGAAATTTTCATTTGCTGAACGAATAAATTGATAACTTTTTCCTATATCATTTTTTACACATAAAATATACGAAGCAATATTTAAAATCATTAGAGCAATAAAAACAACTTTATATTCTGCACGATCAATACAATGTTTGATTTCTATAAGAACCATTTTTTTCATAATCTTTACCAAAAGGGCATAAACCCACGAAGAGGTTTATGCCCATCCCTTCTGTTATCTAAAATCTACATTTCCACTTACAAATGCAGTTGATAATTGAGATTGATAATTTTCCATTCCCATACCGACCTGTGTGTTAGTAGAATTATAACCGCTCTTGGTAAAGATTAAATTACAAGATCCTGTTCCAACACCCTGCTTATACTTATTAGATATTTTACTCTTGCTGTTATTGACAGCCCAGAAATTTGCGTAAGAGGTATTGGTAATTGCTGTTACCTCATTTGTGATGTAATCATCGGATGTTGTTTTTGCATGCATAGAGGTAAAGTTATTAGTCTTATTCAGTTTAAGTGCATAAGCGGTGTAAGATGCCGCCTGAGAATATGCTGCTGAAGAAAGAAATACACATCCTGCACAAAACAAACCAATACCTACTTTTGCAATCTTCTGTTTTAAACTTTTTAACATCATAGTCAATTCCTCCCAATCTTATTTTTTTAACTGCGTTGGTACTTTTGGTTCATACAACAAACCACGGCACAATGAATTTGCATTACTTCGAGCAATAGCAGTCACTGCCTGAAGTACGAGACGGGCACTTTTCTGGGGTGCCTTGTTTACTTGCTTATTGTCCATCGTTTTCACCCCCCCCCCTCCTTAATTGTCTGACAATTACAGACAACTTTATTTGTTTACCATGGTATGTGCTTAATATAACAGAGTATTTAATTTTTTCAATCCCTCTATGCACGAATGGTAGCCCAACATGCACGAACTGTTCTACATATAGGTATAAAACCGAAAAGATGGCAGATAGGTTAAGCACCTACCTGCCATCTTTAATCTATATATTTCAGAAATAATGATTAATTATTGTCAGTCTCATATATAGATTTATAACGCTCTCGATCAACTGGAATAATCTCATTATCATTAGCATCTTTATATGTAATAAACTCATCGTATTCTGTAACTGATTTTTCCTCTGAGACAGAATTAATAGAATACATATTCGAATCGTTACACATTACATTTGAATTTGGACCAGAAATTAGTAACGAACCATCCTCTTGTGCATATGCCAAAAAGATATAAATGGAATTTTCGGAAGGCAGTGAATCATTCTCAAACAGATAAATAGCATCTTGTTTTTCTGAAATTCCGCCTTGTTTAACAATAGGAATAGGTTTATCTGTAATAAGTTCACCTTTTATATTTTCGAGAACCTGAATAGTATAATTAGTGTAAGGCGAACCGACCTCCTTAGGATTTCCTTTTTCATCTTCAGTCGTTATAACATTTCGATACTCGGTTCCATCGCAACTGACAACCTTTGCTACAAATACGTAATCACAGATACCAACAGCTTCGCGAATGTTATCAGTATCATATACAAAAGATGCGTGCATCTGGTGGATTGGCAAGTTAGATACATTTGTATTCAGTTGACTTGCATTATTTTTGGATGCACATCCTGTAAAAAACATTCCTACGATAAGAACAATAGACAAAATACCATAGATACTTGATTTTTTCATAGCGTTCTCCCTCCCCTAATAATTATTATATGCGGCATCATATGAATCTTTATCATTTTGAGATAATGCCTGCGTACTAGTATGTCCCGTAATTGCTGCATCCATAACATCTGTTGAAGTACTGTGATCCAACCCTAATGCATGTCCCAATTCATGTGTCGCTACATTCTGTTTTTTACTATTACTATAACCGCTCATATAATAGGTATTGAGTTCAATTTTACCACTAGAATATGTCATGCCTGCCCATCCATTCGAAGCATTGACATCGCTTACGTATACATCTTCTACAACAAAAGCACTGTCTTTTCTGATTACTCCAGATTTATATGCATTCCATGTGGCAGCCCCAGTGTTAATATAACTCATGTAAGTGCTGTTTCCGTCATAGTCTAGATGTTTGCCAGAATCAACAAGATCCCATGTTTGTACATAAGCTTGTGCAAATGCCGTAATAGGAAATAGCATTGCTATAGCCATTAAAGTTATAATGCTATACAATAAATGATTTTTTAAAACAGATTTTTTAAAATGCATACTCCTTCACTCCTTTTCAATCATGTAACAACGGTTATCTTCAATTATTCTTAAAGGTTATCTTTATGAAAATTGAAACGCAACACATACTAGTACACATTATATATCCTGTTAATATTCCTAAAGTACGACATCTTATCATCTCCACTCCATATTATTCCATATTATAGATTCTCAGAATACTTAAGATGTAGTAGTATACCTTGAATATAACAAAATCTTTATACTTTTCAATACCTCTATGCATGAATGGTAGCTCACTATGCACAAACGGTAGCATATTATGTTGTGTACCTACTTTATTGATGATAAAATATGACGGAGAATGATTAAAGGAAGTGGTAGCTATGCTATATATTGACTCAATATGGGAATATATTGTTAATTTCTTAGAACTGGCATTGTTTATAATATTTATCCATAAAAAATTGCGTATTCGAGCAAATTATAAACATCAAGCAGTTTTGATGTTTCTTTTCGTATCATTTCAGTTTGCTGTGTTATGCACGCTGAATAAAATGGGAATATCATCCTACAGCACTTTGATGTCATCTTGTGTTTTGGACATTGGATATGCAGTATTGTTCTATCGTGATAGTATAATTCGCCGTATCTTTTGGGGCTTTTCGTATTCCATCATTTGCTTAGTTGCAGAACAGATTTCGTTCTTTATTCCCGTTACTCTTTTTAAAGGAGCGTCTCTGGAGCTATTATTAGGTGGAACATTACGGAAGCCATATACCATGTTATATTTGGCAATGATAGCTGTTTTTGTCTTGTTATTTCATTCTATTGGAAACAAAGACATATCTCTTTCACCGTTCCAAAAAGTTGCATATATTTTCATCGCAATTTCTGGACTTGCAATCGGGCACTACATATTAAGGCTGACTTTGGAATCTGTTGATAAATTTGGTGATTCATCCTTTTCAGCTAGGCTATCATTGGTTGACTTGTTTTTTATTATTTTATTTTTAGTATTGATGCTATACATATACCAGCTAGGTTATTCAAAAGAAGAAAACATACGATTACTGGAAGAACAAAAGATTTATGAGCTGGAAAGGACTGAGTTCAATAGCTTATCTGAGACAACTGAACGATTACGAAAAATGAAACATGATATGCAGATTTATGTGGATGCAATCAACGTATTAGCAAAAGACAAGAAATGGGATGAACTTATAGCATATACAGAGCAATACCATAACACTCTTGCAACTACGCAAAGTGCCATAGCAACGGGAAATATTGCTATTGACTGCATACTTACCGCAAAACTTGATTATGCTGAAAAACACGGAATTAAGACAGAATATTCTATTATGGCTCCTGAAAATTTTCCGCTTGATTCTGTTGAGCTTTCATCCATACTTGGAAATATATGGAATAATTCCATTGAAGCAGGAGAAAGACTTATAATCTCTGATCCAACCGAGCATCCATACATTTATTTTTATATTAAACCTTACCAGAATATGATACTGATTCACATTGAAAATAATTATGATGGTGTGATAAAAGGTAGCATTGATGGAGACATTTTGAGTGTTAAACAAGGAAAAGAACATGGACTTGGGATAAGACGAGTAAAAGAGCTTGTAGAAAAGGCAGATGGCGTATTGCAGATTACATCTGATAACAAAATTTTTTCCGTACATATTATGATACCGGATAAGGAGAATAACAAACTACTATGAAAATGAAAATAACCATACTTGAAGATTCTGTGATCGAATCAGAACGGCTGAAAAATGGAATAAGAAAATACGGGCAGCAATATGATTGGGATATTGAAATTGACGAATACGAATCGGGCGAAGAATATTTTTCAAAAAATTCTGAAGGCACAACTATACAGGCTTCAGCATTTTTCCTTGACATACAAATGGGGCAAATGAATGGAATTGAGGTTGCTAAACGCCTTCGTGAATCTGGTTATCAAGGTATTATTGTATTTTTAACAGCTTTTAGAGAATATGTATTCCGAGGATATGAAGTCAGAGCTTTAAACTACTTGCTAAAACCCGTCAAGGAAAATACTCTTTTTCTGTGTTTGGATGAAATCGCGAAGGAGTTATCTAATAATACCTACATATACCGAAACAAGCAGGAAATTGTAAGTATTCCCTATGCAGATATATTGACATTTTCGAGCAGATTACATTATGTGGATATATTGACCGTAGACGGCAAATGCTATGAACAAATGTCTACCCTAAATAAGATTATTGTCCATTTGCCAAGTGAATTTATCCGAACCCATCGTTCTTATATTGTAAATATGGCACATATCTATCGTATTACATCAGGAACGATTGAATTGTCAAATCATCTAACTACACAAATCGCACGTTCTTATTCCAAAGACGTGATAAGTGCTTTTGCCAAATATACAACAAGATTTGATACAAGCGGGGATTTTGAATGATTACGAAGTGGGCTACATCTATTGCTAATAAGTTAGCAGAACTATCCGGGGAGGATGTTTCTGCGGATCAATTAGAAATATACATATATGGCTTAGAATGTTTTTTGAATACTTTTATAACCATAGTGTTATTGTTCGTATGGGGAGTTTTATCACATACACTCGGCTATACCCTAATTTGGGTAATTACCTTTTCATTGTTACGACATTATACCGGAGGTGCCCATGCTCCAACGCAGTTAACATGTATCTTAGGCAGCTTTTTTCTCGGTTGTCTTGATAAGTGGGCTATAATCTATTTAAAGCCAACTGTACTAGGATATTTGATACTTGTCCTTATGTGTATATTATTTGCACCTATAAGTAACCATAAAATATGTTTAACCACCAAACAAAAATGGATACATAAACTTATTTCTGTGATAATTGTTAGCATTGGATTTCTGCTGTTTTATAAAATTGGAAACACGAAGATGAATACCACATTGTTTTATTCCTTTTTCTGCGTAATCATTCTTATGATAGTCGAAACAATTAAAAATCTAATGAGACACTTTAAATAGCAGGATGACTTTTCATAAATATTCAAAAAAGATAAAGAATTTGATGGTCTTTATCTTTTTTGAATTTAATTAGATTATCTAGCTCCTCTGTCTGATGGCGAACGATAGTTAAAATCTCTGTCCTGTTCCCGTTTCTGAACTTCTGCCTGTTTTTCTGCCAGCTTTCGATGGATTGAGTTTTCTCCATACTTGGAGTTCCATTCCTTGTTTGCTTTGACATAGGATTCATACTCGGACTTGCCTTGTTTATAGACTTGCAGGAACGCATCTACCGTTGGATATTTGTAATCCTGCACGATATGGGATAATCCCTGCTTCATAATCTTAATCGTTTCTGCGTATTTGTTAGACTGTGCCTGCAATTCCTTTCGTTTCTTTCCTTGGAATAATCCTGTACAGTTCTTCAAATCCTCGTCAATAAGGTCTTTTTTCACTTCCTGCGTATGAATGGCTCTGTTTTGTCGTTTAAGTTTCTCCATAATCTCTTCAAGTCGCATCTCATAATCGTGTGCCAGCTCAGACATTCTTGGTCTTGGCGGAATAACGGTCTTTTCTGCGGTAGTAGTAGCAGGTGCTTTGAATGGTTGGGTCACAGCAGGAATTGTCTGATTGTCTGTCTGTGTAACGGATGGAGCTGGTTGTTTCTCTTGTTTTTCATTTCTTCGCTCCATAAGGTCGGAGATTCTGGCTTTCTGTTGTTCCTGTTTCTGTATCAGCAACTTTATGAGTTCTTTTAACAGCTCGATTGCCCGAAAGATAATCATAAACAAAAGCTCCGGATGATTGCCATACTTGTGAATGGATTCCTTAATCGGAGTTGAAATCTGTTCCTGCTTTACCTTTAAGATTTCCTTTCGCTCCATCCCCGATACCAAAGCGTGATCCACAGTACGATTCCAGTCCTGTATGACCTTATTATTGAGTGTAATCTTATCTGCCTTTGGATTGTTCTTACCGATTTTCTTAGTGGCAAGATAGACATCCCCACGCTTGAATGCAGACAGCTTTTCTTTCTCATCTTTGACAAGTCCGTTGATGACATCGGTATAAAATACCTTGACCTCATCTAAGAAATGTTCCTGCTTAAAGCGAGCGTCCTTGATGGTAAACATCTGTCTTTCGTAGACCTCACCTTTCTTGATCACCTTACACCTTTTACGGATAGTTCCATTCTCGTCTAGGATTTCTTTCTTGGTACGAACATGATTACCTTTCTCATCATAGAACATATTTCTGGTGGCAATCTTTTCTATCGGTTCGTCAAGATAATTTCGTTCTGCAAAGATAAGATGGATATGATAATTCGTCTTTCGTTTGTTATGATGGAGTGCTGCAATACAATCAACACCATACCGACTTTTGAATTTATCCGTCATATATTTTAATAGTCCGTCTGGCGGATAATCCACAAAGGATTCCGGCAGGGCAATGATAAATTCTCTTGCTTCGATACATTTTCCCTCTGTACCGCTTTTCTTAAATTCTGCCTGATTGCACTTGGCAAGTTCTGTCCAAAATTTTCGGTCTGTGGTTTCATATACCGCATAGAGATTTTCCTGTTTTTTGTCACTGGAGATATAATAGATTCTTCCACGAACATTATGGAGCTTTGACATCTGCACAAATGAATTTCTTGGCATAGCGATTTCCTCCTTTCCCAGTTTTGATTTTGGAAAAGAGGACAGATAAGATAGATGAGATGTGAGTAGTAAACTTTCCCTGTGAGCGAGTGCATAGGCACTCGTCTTGCGAACACATCCGCCTTGTGGCGGCTAAGCCTCGCAGAGCGAAATACACAGAGTACAAAACGAAGTTTTGTGCGATGGGTGTATTTCGCTCTCAAACGCCGAGGGCTTGCTTATGAAGTTCACTTTTAGCTGTAACTGTTCCCTCAGCACCTAATTTTGTGCCTTTAATGGCACACTTTTTATGTGCCGTATCCGGCACTCCCTTTTCTTAACAGAAATGCTAGAAGATTGCTATGAAAATCAGCGAAACAATAGACGAATCCGTTAGCACTTTTGCCTTAACAATAGCATTGTTCTATTATTCAGACTTTTTAGCAAAAACCGTAGAAACAGTAGAAGTCTGCTATTAAAATCGAAAAAACAATAGCACGATTCGTTAGCATTTTTGCCCTGACAATAGCATTGTGTTACTTCGCTTACTTTTAAACTGTGTCTGGCAAGGAAGTGGTAGTAAAAGTTCCTATTAAATTTCATTTTTAATAGTGCATTGTTTTATTACATTTTGATTTTAATAGAGCTTTTTACTATTAACTCTTTGAAAATGTACCCCATAGATTGGACACTCAAAATCATAGTAGCGTACACTTTTTGTCATAGGTCGGACAGCTTTTTTCATAGCTACACTTGGTATGACTTCTCACAGCACTTTTTGTAAGTTGGGTGGACTTGTCCTACCAGTCGGCTTCACTTGGGTGGATGGTTGCACCCACTTCATTTTCTGGCTTGGGTGGACTATTCATAACACCTTTTGCATCTTGGGTGGACTTGTCCTACCAACAAGCTATAACTGGGTGGACGATTGCACCCATTCACATCCATCTTGTCCTCATTTTCCAAAAGTTCTGGTTGTATCTGAGGACTTGTCCGTGATATAATCTATTTGCGTGTAGGTATATCATGGCTTTTAGTCAGATACATACCAGAGGGATGGTCTTAGGACTGTCCCTTATTCATTTTTCATTGTTCCCTTGACCGCTTTTACTGCGTGTCTGTCTCGTAAATCCTTCCCCTCATTGAGAATCAGAAACTCGTCTAATCGTTCCCTGCGGATTAAGATTTTTCTTCCCACTCTAAGGATAGGCAGCTTTTCCCATTCCACAAGATTTCTAAGAGTGTTTCTTCCGATACCTGTATAGTCGGCAGCTTCTTCAATGGAGAGAGCAAACTTTAATTCTGTCATTCGATCACCTCATTCCTGCGTAGGATTACAAGTCTTGTATATCAGAGGATGTTCCTTTTTGAAGAAAGGATTAGCCTTTTTTAAAACTTGCGTTACGCAATTCTGATTAAAGTATATATCTTTTATAACGCTATGTCAAGCCTTACGAAATTCTATCATCTTTTATAGAATTGCGTATTGCAATATATCGTGTTATGTGGTATAGTAATGACATACCGAAAAAGGAGGTTCGCAAGTATGTTAAAAGATAAAGAATTGCGAAAGACAATCGGTAGCAGAGCAAAAAGCCGTAGACAGGAGTTAGGATTGAACCAGCCTTATGTCGCTGAAAAAATGGGCGTGACAGCCTCAACCATTCAGAGATACGAAGCAGGAACGATTGATAACACCAAGAAAATGACCTTAGAAGGTCTGGCAGATGCACTTCATGTATCTGTGGAATGGCTGAAAGGTGAGACGGACGAATACGAAACAGACATTACGGATAAAAGAGAATTACAGATTCGTGATGTGATGACTTCCATTCTGAATAAGCTCCCTTATGATATGGAACAGTCCGAAAGTGATTTTTCCAAAGACCTGCTACTACTGATGTTACGGGAATACGAGCTGTTCGTGGATTCGTTCCAGTTCGCTTGTAAGAATTTCAAAGGAAATACAGATAACAAAATGCTCGCCCAGACAATGGGGTTTGAATCCAATAAGGAATACAATGAGATTATGTTCCTTAGAGAAATCACCCACACCGTCAACGCATTGAACGATATGGGCGATATTGTAAGACTGTATTCTAAGAATCCTGAGACAGCGAAAAATCGACTAGCCAATCTTTTATCAGAAAAAGATCCCGATTCGGTATAGATAGGCAGACGGAGCTATGATATACTTACACGCAAGAAGCATTTCACCAGTTCCGATTGCCGATATCGAAAGGAGAAACGATTATGGCAAAAGGTTCTGTAAGGAAGAAAGGCAAGAAATGGTACTACCGCTTTTATGTGGAGGATGCAAGTGGTAACTTGGTTCAGAAAGAATTTGCAGGTACGGAGAGCAAATCAGAGACAGAGAAAATGTTACGCAAGGCTATGGAGGATTATGACGCAAAGAAATTTCTAGCCAAAGCGGACAACCTCACACTCGGACAGATGCTAGATGTATGGGCAGAGGAAGATTTGAAAACGGGTTCACTTAGCAACGGTACAGTCGGTAACTATTTACAGGCAGTAAACAGGATTAAACAACACCCAATCGGAAACAGAAAACTAAAGACAGTCACTTCGGAGCATTTGCAGAAGTTTATGGATTTACTTGCATTTGGCGGTGAGGAAGGAAATTTTAAGTCAAAGGGTTACACCATCGACTATATCCGTTCTTTCCACGCAGTCCTGCAACAGTCCTTCCGATTTGCAGTCTTTCCAAAGCAGTACATCACATTCAATCCAATGCAGTATGTGGTAATGCGTAGGAAAGCCGAGGAAGATGTGGATTTGTTTTCTGATAATGATGAGGATGCAGAGGTTATCAACCCGATTACACCAGAGCAGTATCAAACGCTTATGGAGTATCTGGAAGAAAGAAACAAGCCTGCTGTCCTGCCGGTACAGATAGCGTACTACACAGGTCTTAGACTTGGAGAGGTATGCGGACTGTCTTGGAGTGACATTAACTTTGAGGAACAGTATCTGACAGTACGAAGAAGTGTCCGTTACAACGGAGCAAGGCACAAGACCGAGATTGGTCCGACAAAGCGAAAGAAAGTCCGTATCGTGGATTTCTGTGATACGCTCGCTGACATCTTAAAGAAAGCGAAAAAGGAACAGAGAAAGCAGGTATTCAGTTACGGAGAACTCTATCAGAGGAACTACTACAGGGAAGTTAAGGAAAAGAATCGTATCTACTATGAGCTTTATCATTTGGATGGCACAGAGGACATTCCGCTTGATTACAACGAGATTGACCTTGTATGTATCAGACCGGACGGAGCATACGAAGCCCCTGCAACGGTTGAGACAGCTTTAAGGACAGCAAGGAAACGATTGTCGGAGCTTGATGATAATTTCCACTTCCACACCCTGCGACACACTTATACCACAAACCTGCTCTCAAATGGAGCAGCACCAAAGGATGTACAGGAATTACTTGGACACTCGGATGTAAGTACCACTATGAATGTCTATGCACACGCTAACCGAGAAGGTAAGCGAAACTCAGCCCGACTACTTGATAAGGTGGTTGGAGAATAAAATCGAATAAGAAAAACTTTCCCTTGTAGATACCTCATAAGGGCAAAAACAAGGGAAAAGGATACATATAGAGTGGCAAGGCATACCGCCAAGTCGCATAAAATAAGGAAAGTTGAGATTTTAGTTATACAAATTTTGAATTTTCATATTGATTTAATTAGGCTGAATCTTATCAGGGCTGAATTGGCAGGATATAGTAAAGTAAGATTTAATAGGTATGATGACTTGGGCATGATGGTGGAGGGAAGAATATTTGATGTAAGTGAATGGAAAGATGTGACACTAAAAATATATCAAAAACTGTCTAATGAAAAGAAGCAAGAGTTAATTCGTTTTCTACAAAGAGATATAAATCAGGAGCAGGATTTTTATGAGCAGTATTGTAAAGAATGTATTACCGATTTGATTAGAGTGGAGATTGATTGTATATTTTCAGAAAAAAGGGAACAAAAAGATTTTGTAAAAATATTTGGTCAAATAATAAAAGATAAACATTTTAATGATTTTTGTTCGCAAATAATAAGGGATAAAATTATTTATTATAATAGATTTGATGCAGGAGAAATCATAGGTCAGTTAAGTGAAAAGAATTGTTCATATCTTTTTTCATATATAGTGTTGTATTATTCAATTTATAGATTTAGATTTGAGTGGGAATATATTAATATAAATGTATTGAGAACTCTGTGGAATCATCATGGTAGTATGCAAGATGACGCTGAAGAAGTGATAGAAAAAATAAGAAATTCGAATATAGGTCATCGTTTTGAGAAGGGAATGTATTTTAAATTTGTGGAGTATGTTAATGCTAGCATTGATAGCGGACTAATCGATATGGTTTATAATGATAAAATATTGGACGTATTTTATATCTGGGTTATAAAAATAAGCGTTATCAATGAAGACGATTTAATGTATTCGATATATCATGATAAATTTGATAGAGATACACAAATAACAATCATTAACGAATTATCAAAACATGATGAATTGATGGAATTCAATAGCATAGTTAAATGGGTGCAATGTATGAGATATAATAAATTTGCACAACAAAATTCATTTCCGGAAAAGTTGAATATTACACTAAGAGGTCTCTTGTTGACAAATGTAAATGCTGTAGTTGTTGCAAACTATACATATTTAAGCTGCTATATCAATGTAATTGGGACATATTTATTGATTAAACTACATGAATTGTCTGATAAGACTCAAAAACAGAAACGAATAAAAGAAATTGTAAAAAAAGCATTTACAGCTAGTAATATGAATATAGACGAATACATAAATATGATAGAAAAAGAATGTCGCATATGTAGGTGCGAAATTAATTATGTTCAAAAAGAGAAGATGAAAGAGTATTTGATGAAGACATTTTAGGAGAAACTGCGCACAAAAAGAATTATTGTGCACAGTTTAGAGAGATGAAAAGCAGTTAGTTAAATTCATTCATAGCATCCACATAATCCTGTAATCCGTTTTCTTTCATTGCCAGCTTAGCATACAGCAGAGGCGTTTCCTCGGCCAGCAAGTAAAGATATACGATATCATTCGGGTCATCAAAGATAACAGAGGAATTACATTCCTTGCAACGGATAACAAGAATTGTGTTCTCATCGATGTTGGCGATAATGGAGTCTGTGGCGGGTTCGT
>ENA-OPMT01000020-OPMT01000020.1-human-gut-metagenome-genome-assembly--contig:-NODE-20-length-15945-cov-1.388798_pt1 | contig 15945 bp, 14 predicted proteins | sample MGYA00241529_ERZ501756 | MGnify/ENA primary metagenome ERZ501756 (study PRJEB25962, sample SAMEA2042559) | human gut metagenome | biome: human gut; feature: human-associated habitat; material: faeces...
TTTCATCATGATGAACATGGAGAAGGCAGATTTCTCAGATGTGAAGCTGTCTGACCTGACAATAGCTGACCGTTGGATCCTGTCCAAGGTCAACACACTTGCAAAAGAGATGACAGACAACATGGAGAAGTTCGAGCTTGGTATCGCGGTATCCAAGGTATACGACTTCATCTGGGATGAGTTCTGTGACTGGTATATCGAGATTGCAAAGGTTCGTACCTACAAGAAGGATGAAAATCCAGAGTCAGCAAATGCAGCACTCTGGACACTTAAGACAGTACTTGTAAATGCACTGAAGCTCCTTCATCCATATATGCCGTTTATCACAGAGGAAATCTTCTGCACACTTCAGTCAGACGAGGAGACTATCATGCTCTCTAAATGGCCTGAGTACAAGGAAGAGTGGAATTTCCCGGCAGAAGAAGCCGCAATCGAGCACTGCAAGGATCTCGTAAAGGGTATCAGAAATGTCCGTACACAGATGGATGTTCCACCTTCAAGAAAGGCAAAGCTATTCATCACAAGTGATGATGAGGCAGTCAGAAAGGTATTCGAGGACAACAAGGAGGTATATGTAAATCTTGCATTTACCAGCGAGATTGCAGTACAGCAGGGCAAGGCCGGTATTGGAGATGACGCTGTATCAGTAGTGATACCTGATGCGGTTGCATACCTGCCGCTTGAGGACCTTGTTGATTTCGAGAAGGAAAAGGAAAGACTCAATAAAGAAAAGGATAAGCTTACAAAGGAGCTTGCGCGCTCAAGGGGCATGCTCTCAAATGAGAAATTCTTAAACAATGCAAAGCCTGAAAAGGTTCAGGAGGAAAAGGACAAGCTTGCAAAGTATGAGCAGATGATGGCTCAGGTAGAGGAACGTCTGGCTCAGTTTAAATAATTAAATACAGATTATATTTTGTGAACACTGTTTTCCTGGGGCAAGGATGCAAAGGAGGCCGTCCACAATGCGGTGGTTCTTGAATAGAATAGAACAAAGAAAGAATATGGAGATAAAACAGAAAGGAATAAACAATGAATGTAAATCCTATAACAAGATTGGATTATCCAGATCCGGACGTGATCCGCGTAGAAGACACCTATTATATGGTATCCACAACCATGCACTTTATGCCGGGCTGTGAGATTCTGCAGTCTTTTGATCTGGTGCACTGGGAGCATGCGACTTATGTCTATGAGACGTTGGATCATACAGATGCGCAGCAACTGAAAAGCGGTCAGAATATTTACGGACAGGGCATGTGGGCAGCTTCCCTGCGCTATCATGAAGGCCGATTTTATATCTGCTTTGTGGCAAATGATACCCGTAAGACTTATTTGTATACTTCGGAAAAAATAGATGGTCCATGGAAAAAGCAGCTGATAGAAGGCTTTTATCATGACGGCTCTTTATTATTTGATGAGGATGGCAGAAACTATATTGTATATGGAAATGATGAAATCTGGATTACAGAATTGAATGAAGATTTGACTGCACCAAAGAAGGACGGATTACATCGTCTTTTAGTCAGTGATCATAAGAACCCGAAGCTAGGCTATGAGGGTTCTCATATTCAAAAAATAAACGGCTATTATTATATTTTTCTGATTCATTCCCTGAGAGACCGATGGATGCGGACGGAAGCATGCTTTTACAGTGATTCTCTGGAAGGAGAATTCACGGGTGGAGATGTACTTTGTGATGATCGTGGATATTGTGGACAGGGCGTGGCACAGGGAGGAATAGTGGATACGCCGGATGGAAAGTGGTATGCAATGCTGTTTCAGGATTCCGGAGCAGTTGGACGGATTCCTATTCTGCTTCCGGTTACCTGGAAGGATCATTTTCCGGTTTTTGGACAGAACGGACATGTGCCGGAAGAAATAGAGGTTCACAGTACCAGACCAGGATATATTTATCAGCCATTAGTGGGAAGTGATGATTTCTGTAATGGACTGCTTCCGCGCTGGCAGTTTAATCATGATCCAGATCCACAGTACTATCATCTGGATGCATTGCAGGGAACCTATACAATTACAACACGGGAAGTTTGTACAGAGCTTACACAGGCAGTAAATACGCTTACGCAAAGGATGAGTTATCCGTCCTGCGCAGCTGAGGTTACTGTTGATGCTTCTGCATTGAAAGAGGGCGATGTCGCAGGTTTGTGTGCGTTTCAGGGCTGTTATGCTGCAGTTGGCATTACAAAACATCATGGAAAATATGAAGTCCTTATGCTGGATAAAAAAGAAGATGGTATATTGGATATTACGGAAGGAACTGTTGTTGAATCACACCAGATGGATTTTCGTCTTGAAGCAGATTTCTGTAACATGAAGGATGAAGCACGCTGCTATTACCGGGTAAATAAGGGAGACTGGCTACCCATCGGAACCGTGCATAAGCTGTACTTCAAACTGGATCATTTTACTGGTTGCCGGTTTGGTCTGTTCTGCTATGCGGCAGAGGAAACAGGAGGAAGTGCCTGCTTCCGGGATTTTAAGTATTATGATGTTGATGAAATCTCATAAAGATAGAACTGCATAAAATAAGTGTCGGAATTTACTCAAATTTTTCCTACTTTGGACATTGGCTTTTACAACGGTATTGTATAGTGAAGCAGAGGAAAAACAAAACATGTTTCAGAGAGGAGAAATTTGACAAGATTGAGTTCAAGGAGCAGGACAAGGCAGTCGTGATGCTGTCGATGAAATAAAAAAATTGCGATATTTTTATTAAATCTTAATGGAAATATACTTGCATAAAGGGGTTACTTTATTATAATATATAGTGACCCTTTTTTGATGGGATTATTTAGCAGGTAATTATGGAGGCAGGATTATGATAAATTTTGATGAAGAAATAAAGAACTATGAGCCAAGTCTAGAGATAGAGGAGGCTGAATCTGCGATTTACAGCCACGATCTGACAGATGTCACAGATATCATTGCACAGTTATTACGTGAGCAGGACAAAAGGCAGGGTGAATTAAGATGATTTGTTATAAATGCGGACAAGATGCAGGCTGGAACGATAAATGCACTGTATGTGGGGCTGATCTTTCACTTTTTAAAAGAGCTATCAGAATATCCAACTCATACTACAATGATGGTTTACAAAAGGCACAGGTGAGAAATTTGTCTGGAGCGATTATCTCTCTCAGGCAGAGTCTTAAGTTTTATAAGTACAATATCCAGGCAAGGAATCTGTTAGGTCTCATATACTATGAGATGGGTGAGATGGTTGACGCCTTAAGTGAGTGGGTCATCAGTGCAAACTATCAGCCTGATGATAATCTGGCAAAGAAGTATATAGATCAGATTCATAATAACAGAAATCAGCTCGAAACAATCAATCAGACTATTAAAAAATATAATCAGGCTTTAACTTATTGCAAGCAGGACAGTAAGGACCTTGCGGTTATACAGCTTCGAAAGGTGTTATCCTTAAATCCAAAGCTTGTAAAGGGACATCAGCTTTTGGCTCTTTTATATCTGGAGGAGGGACATCTGGATAAGGCAAAGAAAGCCTTACGCGATGCAGGCAAGATAGATACAGACAATACCACTACCCTCAGATACTTAAAAGAAGTGAACAGGCGTCTTAAGGAAAAAGGAACTGAGAGAAAAAAGAAAAATGATGATTTAATTTCCTACCAGAGTGGAAACGAAACAATCATTATGCCAAAGCGATTCAGGGAGAGCTCAATGTGGGCAAATATACTCTATGTTATAATCGGTCTGGTAGTCGGAGTGGCGGTTACGTGCTTCCTTGTGGTTCCGGGCATAAAAAGCCAGGCGAAAACAGATGCAAAGAAGCAGCTATTATCGGCCAATGATACGATTTCCACAAATGGGCAGACCATCAGTGGACTTAATGATCAGATAGACAAGCTAAAGAAGGAGCTTGAGGACGAGAAGAAGAAAAATGATGGAGTATCAGACCAGATTTCCACATATGAGGCTTTGCTCAATGCCTATGTATACTATACATCCAATGATGTAATAAAGGCAGGAGAAGCACTTGAAAATATCAACACAAGCTACCTGAGTGATTCGGCTAAGCAGACATATAATACGCTCAATGGTTCAATTGCAGATTCATATAAGGAAGCACTGTACAGTCAGGCATACTCATCATATAGCAGTGGCGATTATCAGAGTGCAATCCCTACATTCCAGAAGCTTGTCGGCATGGATGAGGCATACAGGGATGGTTCAGCTGCATATTACCTGGCGCAGTCGTTCAGGAAGTCAGGTGACTTAGCATCTGCAAAGCCATATTATCAGTATGTGGTAGACAACTACGCAGGCACTGAGAAGGCCAGAACATCAAAGAATTATCTGGCACAGGAACAGTAGTAAAACAACTGCTGTGAGGCAATAATTAAATATAGAATTACGAAAGACACCAGATAATCTCCGGTGTCTTTTTTATATGAGCAGGAAAGGAAGAGTTTGACATGATAGAAAATTATATCAAGGAAGCAGACCGGGTGACATACCTTATGCCAAAGGAGGTGGATCACCACTGCGCAGGGCAGATAATCGCAGAGCTTGATGCACTTATAGAGGGCTGTGGTGTCAGAAAAATAGTATTTGACATGAAACAGACAGAATTTATGGACAGCTCCGGCATTGGAGTGATAATAGGAAGAACAAAGAAGCTTAAGTACTTTAATGACAGCTCGGTGTCAGTTTGCAATATGTCGGACAGAGTGGACAAGCTTTTGAAATGTGCCGGCATTTACACTATTGTACATAAGCTTTAAAACTGAATTAAATTAAAATATAATCAGACAGAAAGGGAGCATAATGAACGCAGCAAAAACAAATCATATATCGCTTAGCTTTGATGCAATTTCAGAGAATGAGGCATTTGCGAGAATGACAGTAGCCATGTTTATGGCACAATTAAACCCCACACTAGATGACGTGGAGGACGTAAAGACAGCAGTGTCAGAGGCGGTGACAAACGCAATTATCCATGGCTATGAGATGGGGGATGACAATATTTCATCCGGTCAGGCAGATCAACAGGCAGCAGAAGAAAAAAGTTGTCCACAGGTACATATGAATTGCAGCTACATAGGCAGGGAGCTTTACATAGAAATATCAGATAGCGGAGTAGGCATACAGGATGTGGCAAAAGCAATGGAACCGTTATACACATCCAAACCACAGCTTGACAGATCAGGCATGGGTTTTTCATTCATGGAAGCATTTATGGACGCGCTGACAGTTACATCAGAACCGGGACACGGGACAACAGTAAAGATGAAAAAAGTACTATGAAGAGTGACAAAATCAGCAGACTTGTCACAGAAAATATAAACCTGATTTATTTAGTTATGAAACGCTTTAGAAACAGAGGAGTTGACCGGGAGGATTTATTTCAGATAGGAGCAGTTGGGCTGACAAAGGCAGCGCAGCGATTTGATGAAAGTAAGGGCTTTGCCTTTTCTACATACGCAGTACCGTTGATAATAGGGGAAATACAGCGCTTTTTACGTGATGATGGAATGGTACATATCAGTCGAAAAATACGGGATGATGCAAGAAAAATTGCAATTATCAGAGAAAAATACAGAATGAATGAAAATAGTGAAATATCACTTGAAAAAATGGAAATTATTTCCGGTATGTCAAAACAAGATATAATAATTGCCATGGAAGCTGATAAAAATGCATCGTCAATAGAAAATGAAAGTGTACTTGATTATTTGGACAATAAAATGAGTGCAGAAGCATTAGACAAGCCATCGGAGACAGATAAAGTGATAAATCACATCGCAATGCAGCAGGCGTTTAACTCACTGGATGATAGCGAGCGCAGACTGATTATGCTCCGCTATATGCAGGATAAGACACAGAAGCAGGTGGCAGAAGTGCTTGGACGCAACCAGGTGGCCATATCACGAATGGAGAAGAATACATTGGCGAAGCTTCGCAGGGCGATGATGTGAGTGGGAAGCAGTGGAGGTTTTGAGCTTCCCACTTGCACCCAAGCCACAAAGCATATTACAATGGGCGGTAAGGAATATAATTGGATTGTCGAAAGGAGAAAAGAATGAAACTTCCACTCACATATGATAACTATATATTCGACCTCTACGGTACGCTCGTGGATATTCACACAGACGAGAGTGACACTGCAATCTGGGAAAAGCTCGCCATGTTCTATGGCTATTACGGAGCACTGTATGAGGCAAAGGAGCTTAAGGAGCGCTATGAGACACTTGTAAAAAGCAGCGAAGCAGAGCTGAAGAAGAAAATTGAAAAGTCTGATGCAGATGTGCAGTTTGCTATCTCATATGCCCATGAAGCATCACCGGAGATACATATAGAGGATGTATTTGAAAAGCTTTATGAGGAAAAGAGTGTGAATCCGACAAAGGAGCTTTCGGTGCATACAGGCCAGTTTTTCAGGGTGATGAGCACCGAATACATAAAGCTTTATCCGGGTACAAAGGAGATGCTTAAGGAACTTAAGAAGGCGGGAAAGAATATATATCTGCTTTCAAATGCGCAGCGTATATTTACAGCCTATGAGATGAGAAGACTTGATATCTTTGATTTGTTTGATGACGTATTTATCTCATCTGATTATAATACAAAAAAGCCTGATATCAGATTTTATACGGAGCTGATAAATAAGCATGATATTGACGTATCAAAATCGCTTTTTATAGGAAATGATTCGACTACCGATATCAAAGGGGCAAAGGAATGCCTGATGGATGCATTTTATGTGAGATCGAATATTTCACCAAAGGATGATATGGCTCATGATGCAGACTATATTATAGATAATTTTACCAACTGGTAATGCATTATTGTTTATAAAAATGTGAATATTATATAAAAAACATATATAAATTAAAATTTTTCTATAAACAGTTGCAAATAAAAAATAATGGTGTAAAATGAACTAGATTTGAATTAGTTTATTTTTTAACAAAGTAGAGGTGAAAAGAATGTCAAACACATTATTAATGTTGTGTATCCCATTTGCGGGCTTATTACTGTGCATAGCAGTTATGCCGCTTATGAAGCCTGAATGGTGGGAGAAGCATCAAGCTCATGCAGTTATCTTATGGTCACTGCTTTTTGCCATTCCGTTCGCGCTGTTCTATGGAGCACCAAAAGCCGTAGAGACGGTACTGGAGTGTCTGATAGGCGACTATCTGACCTTTATCGTTCTGCTCTTTGGACTGTTCTGCGTAGCCGGAAATATCAAGCTGGAGGGAAGTCTGGTCGGCAACCCAAAGGTAAACGTTATCATGCTTGCTGTTGGAACTCTTTTTTCAAGCTGTATAGGAACTACAGGAGCCAGTATGCTTTTTGTAAGGCCGATTATACAGATGAACTCATGGAGAAAGAACAAGCGTCACATCATGGTATTTTTCATTTTTCTTGTGTCAAATATCGGAGGATGTCTTACACCTATCGGAGATCCGCCACTGCTCATGGGATTTTCAAGAGGAGTATCGTTCTTCTGGAGCATGAGGCTGTTTCCGGTTCTCTTAATAAATATGATACTGCTTCTTTCCATATTTTATCATTTGGACAAGAAGGCATACCAGAAGGATATCACTAAGGGACTTATGCCTGAGGTGAAGGAAAATGAGCCTCTCATCAGGATAAAGGGTGCCCACAACTTTTTATATATCGTAATGATTGTCATAGCTGTTATACTAAGCGGTGTGCTTCCTAAGCTTTCTGCATTCCAGAATGCTGCAGGAGAGGTTATCGGTATTCCGATATTCAGGGAGGTTACACTCACTGTGCCTGCAATTATTGAGATTGCTATTATTCTGCTTGCAGCCCTGCTTTCCTTCAAGACAACACCGAAGGAGGTTCGTGTGCAGAACCATTTCACATGGGGAGCAATTCAGGAGGTTGCGGTGCTTTTCATCGGAATCTTCATCACCATGCAGCCTGCTCTTATGGTATTAAAGAGTGCAGGTTCAGGTCTTGGAATCACAAAGCCGTTTGAGATGTTCTGGGCAACAGGAGCACTTTCAAGCTTCCTTGACAATACACCGACATATCTGGTTTTCCTTACTACAGCGGGTGCCATGCACTTTACTACAGGTGTCGCAACTACACTGGGAGTGGTGCCGGTCAAGATGCTTATGGCAATTTCGTGTGGCGCTGTATTTATGGGAGCCAACACATATATTGGAAATGCACCGAACTTTATGGTCAAGTCATTATCAGACGAAAACGGTATCAACATGCCATCGTTCTTTGGTTACATGTGGTGGTCATTGCGTTATCTGATACCTGTTTTCATCATAGATATGATCATATTCTTTTTATAGGAGGGATGAATTATGGAATTTTATGACGAGAAAATTAAAGCTCTTGCCATCGAAATCTATGAGCTTGATGCCGAAGTATACAAGAAATTAGGCTCATCCCTCGGCAGGGTATTTGGTGGCGAGAAGGATATATGTATCCGTAACATCATGGAGGATCTGCACTCAAGGCAGAACAGCTCAAGAATCCGAAGCGAGCTTGCCCTGATAAGCAACATGGCAAGAACAATACCTGATCATGATACAAGGCATGATATCATGGTCAGATACAACAACATAGTAGAGGAGATAGCGGAGCTCCCGACAGGCTTTGCTGACGGAGATATCCTCGATCCAAAGATAGCGGATTTAAATACCGTAAACCTGAAGGATCGTTTCAAAACGGGCGATCATCTGATTATCTGTATAGGACGTTCCTGCGGATGTGGTGGAAATGAGATTGGATTTGCACTTGCAGACAAGCTTCGTATGAATTTCTATGATGTGTCTGTCATGAATGAGGTGTTCAGACAGAAGGATGGAGAGGAAGCAGCCCAGGCTACAGCTACCTTCCAGAAAAAGGAGCGAATGGGAATCAAAAAGCGCATAAAAGCTTTTAAGAAATACCACGGACTTGCATCAGAGGATGTGCTTTTCTTTGATACAAGCAAGTTTCTTGTAGAGAAGGCAAAGCAGGAGGACTTCATTGTTATGGGACGTTTTGCAGATGCGATTCTGACAAACAATCATATTCCTCACATAAGTATTTTTATCACAGCACCGGAGAAGAGAAGAGTCCAGCGTTTCCTTGAGATAAACAAGAATGTGACTCCGAACCAGGCAAAGAAATGGATAGAATCTGAGGATAAGAGACATCTGAAAACCTACAAATTCTATACCGGCAGAAAGTGGAGCAAGGCAAGTAACTATGATATCTGTATCAACAGTGCCAGCTACGGTATCAAGGGCTCAATAGAGCTTATCATCCGTATGCTCCAGCTCGATGACCGCGTGAAGCAGCTGATTAAGTAAATTTTTAAAGCGTGTTTTATTGACGTAAAACACGCTTTTTTTATATATTTGACATTTTTGAAAAAATCCTCTTACAAAATTCGTGAAAAAGTGATAAAATGATAACGTATAACGAAAGAGGTGTGATATGTTCGAAATAGGTGATTACGTATTAAATGCTACAAATGGAATTTGCAAAATAAGCGAAATCGTGGAGTTAGACATGTCAGGAGACAAGCAGCTCAAGTCATATTTTTTACTCCGCCCTGTTGAGGAGGAGAATGACAGAGTGTATATACCTGTTGACAATGCTGATAAGAGGATACGTAAGGTAATAACACAGGATGAGGCACTGGCGGTGCTCGATAGAGTACCTGAGATAGAGGCGCTCGCGGTAAACAATGAGAAGGAGCGCGAAACGCGCTATAAGGAGGCAGTCAGAAGCTGTGAGCCGGATAGTGGGATCAGTCTCTTAAAGTGTTTACATATCAGAAATGAGCAGCGTGCACAGGCAGGCAAGAAGTCTACAGCCGTCGATGAGCGCTATGGCAAGATGGCAGAGCACAATTTAAATGCAGAGCTTGCATTTGTTCTTGAAAAGGACAAGCAGGAGATTAAAGATATAATTCATGATATGCTATAGTATGTGGGCAGAATCAGAAAGCGGGTTCTGCCTTGTTTTTTGCTAAAAATAAGAGATATTAAGAAAAGTTTAAACAAATAATTAATGAGTTTATGTCATGAATATGTTATTATATATCAGGTAAGGGCATATAATATTACCGGTTAATGGTAAATGAGAAAACTTATCATGTTTTATCTGATAAAAACAAAAGAATGAAAGTAAGGGAATCAATATGAATAATATGAATATTAATTCTGCAATAGCAGATACTCTGGATATAGGGAATACAGACACAGAGAAAAAGACAGGACTCATAGGCTTTTATAATTACACGGTAGTGCTTACATACATAGGCATGTGGATAGGCTTCCTTGGAGTTATGCTTGCCATAAAGGATAGGTATGTGGGTTCACTAATCTGCCTTATGCTGGCCGGTGTCTGTGATATGTTTGATGGCACCATTGCATCCACAAAGAAGGACCGTACCAGGGACGAGCGAACATTTGGCATACAGATAGATTCGTTAAGTGATATCATATGCTTTGGCGTGCTTCCGGCAGTGTGGGTATTTTGTGTGACTCCAAAGATTTCAATAGCATTTACCGCCATATTTGTATTCATTCTTTGCGGGCTTATCCGTCTGGCATACTTTAATGTGGATGAGGCCAACAGGCAGGCAGCGACAGCAGAGCGCAGACAGTATTATCTGGGGCTTCCAATCACATCAAGTGCGCTTGCTATCCCGGCGGTATATCTGATTGGAGAGTTCACAGCTATACATACACAGACAATCGCGGCACTTGCCCTTTTAATCATTGGCATTTGCTACGTGCTCCCTGTAAAGCTCAAAAAGCCATCTCTTTTTGGAGAGGTTCTGCTTGTAGGTATAGGAGCAGTTGAGTTTTGTATTCTCATTGCGGAGGTTCTTATTTAATGGCAAAAAAATCGTTTGTAGACTGGCTTTACACCACGGCACCTGGGCGTGTGACACTTAAGGTGCTTCTGCATACAGGTGCACTTAAGCTCGGAGAAATAGTAGCACGCTCCCCGCTGTCTAAGCCGCTTATCAGCCGGTATATAAAGAATAACAATATAGACATGTCTGATTTTAAGGGTCAGAAATATAACAGCTTTCAGGACTTTTTCTCCAGAAAGCGTGATGACATTGAGGTGGACAGGCAGGCTGAGCATCTTATCAGTCCGTGTGACGGTTACCTGAGTGCATACAGGATAAAAAGCAACAACAGCTTTCACATCAAGGGCTCATGGTACAAGGTGACGGACCTTGTCACCAACAAAAAAATTGCAAAGGAATTTGTTGGAGGAGACTGCGTGATACTGCGTCTTTGTGCCAATGATTATCATCATTACTGCTATATAGATGATGGATTTCAGGGCAGGAATCATTTTGTGAAGGGACTGCTTCACAGTGTACAGCCTATTGCACTGGAAAATGTGCCTGTATACAGGCAAAACAGGCGTATGTGGACTATTTTAGATACAGTTAATTTTGGCAAGGTGGCACAGATTGAGATAGGTGCGCTGCTTGTGGGAGGCATAGTCAATGACCACGAGAATGTTATGATGAGAAAGGGCGCAGAGATGGGGCACTTTGAGCTGATTGGCTCCACAATAGTGCTTTTGTTTAAAAAAGGTCATATTGACCTGCTTCCGGAAATTAAAGAGTGTATAAAAGGAGACAAAGAAGTACGTGTTATCCAGGGACAGCATATCGCAAACAGGACAGTTTTTTAACAGAATACTTCCAAAATACAGTCGTATTCCGCTGCTTTTTACAGTAGTGCTCAATTTCAGTGTATACTGGGGCGCGCGTGCTATTGCAGGCGGTTTTATCCATCACAATATAGAGACCTCGCTTGATGATATGATACCGGTTGTGTACCCTACAGTAGTCATTTATTTTGGCTGCTATATTTTTTGGATTATAGGATATCTGTACAATGCAGCGATGGATAAAAGGCACTGTTATCGTTTTCTCATGGCAGACTGGCTGGCAAAGGCAGTCTGTTTTATCTGTTATGTCGTGTATCCTACAACAAACACCCGCCCGGAAATAGTGGGCTCAGACATATGGGCACAGCTTATGCGCTTTTTATATAGTATGGATGCAGCGGACAATCTTTTTCCATCTATACACTGCCTTGTAAGCTGGCTGTGCTATATTGGCATCCGTGGCAATAAAAAAGTGCCGCAGTGGATACGTACAACTTTCTGTATTTGCGCTATAGCAGTATTCATATCCACATTGACTACGAAGCAGCATGTGATATATGATGTAGTTGCAGGAGTGATTCTCATCGAAGTAACATACCGAATTTCACGGCTGTTACTTACTAAATTAAGTAAATAATTAATTGGAATGTAGCTTCCCACTCGTAAACCTTCTGACGGCTTGCATAGATTATAAAGTGGGAAGCGGAAATATATTATATGTAAGGGGATAAACATGGATGATACACAAATAGAGATGCTGCCGATGTTGGGCGAATTCAGTTCAATTGCCTCGCAGTATGAACACATCATGTTCTACTACGAATCGGGTATACAGCAGATAGTAGCAAAGCTGCAGATATTAAATAATGAATTCAAAAACAATCACGAAAGAAATCCAATCGAGAACATAAAGAGCCGTGTAAAGTCGCTTGACAGCATAATAGACAAGATGAAGCGAAAGGGCATTCCGCTCACCACCAACGCCATGAAGCGTGAGATTAAGGATATAGCCGGCGTCAGAGTCATTTGTCCATTTATATCCGATGTATATCAGGTGGCCAATATGCTTGTGAATCAGGCGGATGTCGAGATTGTCACAATAAAGGACTACATAAAAAAACCGAAGGAGAATGGCTACAGGAGTCTTCATATGATAGTGCTGGTTGATGTGTATTTTTCGGATCACAAGGACAAGGTTCCGATAGAGATACAGTTTCGTACCATTGCCATGAATTTCTGGGCCAGCACAGAGCATCAGCTTCGCTACAAGAAGAGCCGTGTATTCACGGAGGAGATGCAGCAGGAGCTTAAGAAATGCGCAGATATCATGGCTGACGCTGATGACAAGATGCAGAATCTGGCAAATGTTTCGGGGATTGTGCAGCCGATTGAGTAAAAGAGAGTGATGTAAATCACTCTTTTTTGCTTGTAAATCAAAAGTTTATATTTATTTAATAAAAATTGTTAGCACTCTCACTTGACGAGTGCTAATTTGCGTGCTATAACATAGTCACAAGGAATATTGAAGAATTATTTAAAGGATTATTTAGAGATAAAATTTTGATATTACCTGTATGACACATAAGAATCATATTTATGGATAACATAGTAGAAGGGAGTGAGACTATGAACATTCAAAAATTTACACAGAAATCAATAGAGGCAGTCAATGACTGCGAGAAGCTTGCATATGATTATGGCAATCAGGAGATAGAACAGGAGCACCTGCTTGTGGCATTACTTTCACAGGAGGATGGACTGATACCGAAGCTGATTGACAAGATGGAGATAAACGTAGAGCATTTCACGGAGAATGCAAAGCGCCATCTGGCAGCGCGCACAAAGGTAAGCGGCAGCAGTGCACAGGTCTATGTGGGCAATGATTTAAACAAGGTCCTTATCCATGCTGAGGACGAGGCAAAGGCAATGGGAGATGAGTATGTTTCGGTAGAGCATCTTTTCCTGTGCCTGCTGAAGTATCCAAACAAGGCAATGAAGGAGCTGATTAAGGAGTACGGTCTCACAAGAGACAGATTCCTCACAGCGCTTTCTACGGTCAGGGGAAATCAGAAGGTCACATCCGATAACCCTGAGGCCACATATGATACACTTGAGAAATACGGCTACGACATGGTGGAGCGTGCAAGACAGCAGAAGCTTGATCCTGTTATCGGCCGTGATGACGAGATACGAAATGTAGTGCGTATTCTCTCGCGTAAGACTAAAAATAACCCGGTACTTATCGGTGAGCCGGGTGTTGGTAAAACGGCAGTCGTTGAGGGACTGGCACAGCGTATCGTAAAAGGCGATGTGCCTGAGGGCTTAAAGGACAAAAAACTGTTTGCACTCGATATGGGCTCTCTGATTGCAGGAGCTAAGTACAGGGGCGAGTTTGAGGAGAGACTTAAGGCAGTGCTTGAGGAGGTAAAAGCCTCTGAAGGACAGATAATTCTCTTTATCGATGAGCTTCATACAATTGTCGGAGCAGGAAAGACAGACGGAGCTATGGATGCAGGACAGCTTCTTAAGCCAATGCTTGCAAGAGGTGAGCTGCACTGCGTGGGCGCCACCACACTCGATGAGTACCGTGAGTACATTGAGAAGGATGCAGCTCTTGAGAGACGTTTCCAGCCTGTTATGGTAGACGAGCCGACAGTAGAGGATACTATCTCAATACTTCGTGGCCTTAAGGACAGATACGAGGTATTCCACGGCGTTAAAATCACAGACTCGGCACTTGTCACAGCGGCAGTGCTTTCAAACAGATACATCACAGACAGATTTTTGCCTGATAAGGCAATAGATCTTGTGGATGAGGCATGCGCCATGATAAAGACGGAGCTTGATTCAATGCCGGCAGAGCTTGATGAGCAGAATCGTAAGATTATGCAGCTTGAGATAGAGGAGACAGCTCTAAAGAAAGAGACAGACCACTTAAGTCAGGACAGGCTCGCAGCACTCCAGAAGGAGCTTGCAGAGCTGCGTGATGACTTCAATGCAAAAAAGGCTCAGTGGCAGAACGAGAAGGGCGCTGTTGACAAGGTCAGCAAGCTTCGTGAAAAGATTGAGTCCACAAAGAATGAAATCAAGACAGCACAGCAGAACTATGACCTGGAAAAGGCAGCAGAGCTGCAGTACGGCGTGCTTCCAAACCTTAAGAAGGAGCTGGAATCAGAGGAGGCACTGCTTAAGGACAGAGACTTATCGCTTGTGCGAGAGAACGTGGGCGATGAGGAGATTGCGCTTATTATCTCGCGCTGGACAGGAATACCTGTTGCAAAGCTTACGGAGAGTGAGCGTAATAAGACACTTCACCTCGATGAGGAGCTTCACAAGAGGGTAATAGGACAGGATGACGGAGTCACAAAGGTGACAGAGGCTATCATCCGTTCAAAGGCAGGCATCAAGGATCCTACAAAGCCGATAGGTTCGTTTATGTTCCTCGGACCTACAGGTGTAGGTAAGACAGAGCTTGCAAAGGCACTTGCGGCAAGTCTGTTTGATGATGAAAACAACATGGTCAGACTCGATATGAGTGAGTACATGGAGAAATATTCCGTGTCCCGTCTGATCGGAGCGCCTCCCGGATACGTAGGTTACGATGAAGGCGGTCAGTTGACAGAAGCCGTCCGACGCAAACCATACTCTGTGGTATTGTTTGATGAAATAGAAAAAGCACATCCCGATGTGTTCAATATTCTGCTGCAAGTTTTGGATGACGGACGTCTGACTGACAACAAGGGACGTACGGTAAACTTCAAGAATACAATTATCATCATGACTTCCAATCTGGGCAGCGCATACATTCAAAGCCAGTTCGAAAAGATTAATGACGAGAATCGCGAAGTGGTGATTGAAGAGACAAAGAAAGAGGTAATGTCCATGTTGAAAAAAACGATACGGCCGGAGTTTCTGAACCGTATAGATGAAACAATCATGTTCTTGCCTTTGAACAGAGAAGAGATAGAACAGATTGTGATGTTACAAATCAACGGTATCAAGAATATGCTGGCCGGCAACGGCATTACTTTGGAAATGACCGATGAGGCCGTCCGTTTCATTGCCAGCACAGGCTATGATCCCGAATTCGGTGCCCGTCCCGTGAAACGTGCCATCCAACGCTATTTGCTGAATGATTTGTCCAAAAAGCTATTGTCACAGGAAGTGGACCGAAGCAAACCGATTATCGTAGAAACAGCGGGTGACGGATTAAAATTCCGCAACTAGAATGTTACAAACAACCAGTAAAGATAAGGTCTTATCTTTACTAAGCAAAAG
>ENA-OPMT01000038-OPMT01000038.1-human-gut-metagenome-genome-assembly--contig:-NODE-38-length-12896-cov-1.489837_pt1 | contig 12896 bp, 16 predicted proteins | sample MGYA00241529_ERZ501756 | MGnify/ENA primary metagenome ERZ501756 (study PRJEB25962, sample SAMEA2042559) | human gut metagenome | biome: human gut; feature: human-associated habitat; material: faeces...
CCGTGCGATATTACAGTCTTGCATTGCGCACGGTTTTTTAGAAATACGTGGTTAGACGAAGCTAACACACGTGTGATTTACAGAACGATCTAAAAGAGGATTAATTTTTATGAGAATATTGATTTATGGTGCAGGCGTGATTGGCTCCTTGTATGCGGCTTTATTAGCAGATGCAGGTTATGATACAAGTATTTATGCCAGAGGTAAAAGACTTGAGGCTTTAAGAAATAATGGATTGCTTTAATGGGAAGACATTGTTGGAACAGGAAGAATATTACCGGCTTTTCCGGGAGCCGGCGGAAGTATAAATGATGATGGCATCCTTGATGCGTCCCTTACTCCGAGGATTATCCAACCAACAACATTTGCAGAAATATCAGGAAATAAATCTGAAAGAACAAAGCATTTTTCAAAGATATTAAAGCATGCTCGTATCCCATATCAGGAAGTAAAGAATATGCATATGTGGCAGCTGTGTCATCTTGCCATGGTGGTGCCGATTGCAGATGCATATTATGAAGCTGATTGTTCGGAGAGAGCAGGAAGAGACTGGAAGATCATGAAGAAAACAGCAAAAAGATTGAAAAGAAATTTTAACTTTTTGCGGAAACAGTCAGGTAGGTTGTCGCCTGGCAAAATGAATATTTTTTGTTTTGTTTTCTACCATTGTCAATTCTTGCGATTATGCTTGCTATTACATTCGAAAGTAGCTTTGGAGATAAATTTATGTATCAACATGCTATGAAAGCACCAGATGAGATGAGAGAACTACATAAACAATTTTATGCATATGTTAAAAGAATGAAGGCATGTGGATGTAAGGTCAAAAATGCAGGTGTGATTGGAGGGTAAAGCATGAAAAATGAAGAATACAAAAAGTTGTCGATTGCTGAGTTTACAAAAGCAGCAGGAAGATATGAAAGTAACCATGCTGGTGTTTACGAAATGTGTAAGAAGGATTATCCGGATATTATTGCGGAGCTGGAGAAAGAGCCGTTTAGAGAATTGCTGGATGCAGGATGTGGTCCGGCTCCAATGATTTCTTTATTATCAGAAAAATATCCAGACAGACATTATACCTGAATCTGACTCCTGCAATGATCGAACAGGCAAAAAAGAAAGATATTCAAAATGCAACATTTGTGGTAGGAGACTGTGAGAATTTTCCTTTTGAAAATGATTCATTTGATGCAATTATTTGTTCTATGAGTTTCCATCATTATCCGGATCCACAGGCATTTTTTGACAGCGTAAAAAGATGCCTTCGCTCAAATGGAAGATTGATTCTGCGGGATGTGACCAGTGACAATAAAGTATTGGTATGGCTGATGAATACATTGGAAATGCCTCTGGCAAATATATGTGGACACGGAGATGTCCGGGTTCCAACAAGAGATGTGGTTATGAAATGTTGCAGAAGAGCAGGGTTGAAAGTAGAAAAATTTGAAATCCGTAAAGGCATGAGGATGCATTGCGTTGTAAGAAAACAATAGTGGAAGGCGACAGATAATGAAAGAAAAAGTGAATGTGACAGGCGTACCGGAAACGATGGTACAGACTTTGTATGCAAGAGCAAAAGAAACAAAAAAGCAAAATGCAAAGATCAAAGATGGAATCGCAGTAAAACTAGTTGAAAAGCTTGATTATGACTTTTCCAAGGCGGATAAGGATAATGCCATGACTTATGGTGTGATTGCAAGAACAATTGTATTAGACCGGATGGTTGAGCAATATTTGAAGAAGCATGAAAATGCAGTTGTTATAAATCTTGCATGTGGACTGGATACCAGATGTTACCGTATGAAGGGAAAATATCTGCGCTGGTACAATGTCGATTTGCCGGAGACTATGAAGATAAGGCGGCAGTTTCTTTTGGAAACGGGTCCGATATACCAGATTGCAAAGTCTGCAATGGATGATTCCTACGTGGACGATATCGATTATCATGGAGAAAATGTTCTGGTGATAATTGAAGGACTTACCATGTATTTGTGTGAGAAGGACATCATAAAGATATTTTCTATTATTGAAAGATCATTTCAGAAAGTAAACGTAATGGTTGAAACCATGTCACCATTTGTTGTAAAACATGTGAAAGAAAAATCCATAGAGGGAAGCAATGCAAAATTCACATGGGGAGTTAAGAACGGAACAGAACTACAAAAGATTGTACCGAATTTTTCTATCCTGCATGAGGTCAGTCTGGTTGAGGGAATGAAAGAACTTATGCCTGTTTATTGTGTAATAGGCAAAATTCCAGCTGTTCGGAATATTTCGAACAAAATAATAGTTTTGAAGAAACGCGGCTGATATTAAGGAGAGGATACAGATGCAGAAAAAGCATTTTGAAATGGAAACAGATGGATTTTATGGCACATACTGGAAATGCAAATCGGACTCAGACTGTGCAATGATTGCAATGATCGGAGATGATTCGGAAGATTATCTGGCACGAACATCCGTAAAATGGTTACATAAACTCGGTGTGAATGTGATGACAATGTCACCGGCAAAAAAGGATTATGGACATCATAATTATCCGCTAGAACGTATAGAGAAAGCTATCAGTTGGTTAAAAACACATGGTAATCAGAAGATAGGAATTGTCGGGGCATCTACTACAGGAACACTTGCTTTAACTGCCGCTTCTTATTTTGAAGATCTTACATTGACAATAGGCCTGACACCGAGTGACTTTATCTGGCAGGGGTTTATGCAGGGCAAAAAAGATGGATGTAAGGAATGGCCGATTGAGGGCGAATCACTTTTCTCTTATAAAGGAGAACCTCTTCCATATATGCCGTTTTGTTATAAACATCCAGATTACTGGCATGTGATTGATGAAGAAACAAAGCGGACCGGTGATATGCTTAATTCGAGAAAACTGTTTGATGATTCAGAGGCAACTCATCCAATTACGGAAGAAGAAATAATTAAGATTGAAAAAATTCATGGGATATTATTGCTGATTGGCGCTGAAGATGATGTGTTGTGGGATACTGCAAAATATATACGCCGTATGGAGCAGCGTATGAAAGAACATCCACATACGTGCAGGTTGGAGTCTGTTATTTACGAGCATGCGACCCATTTCGTTTTTCCGGAGAGTATGTTAAGGACGATGCTGCCAATTGGTTCTGGAATCTTTATGAAACTGGCATTTCAAGCGGCAAGAAAATATCCGAAAGAATGCCAGAGAGCACGTCTGGATATTGACCAGCGGGTGAGAAATGCTGTTGCTGAATGGAAGAGTGCAAAAAGATAGATTAAAATAGATAGAAGGTATAAGTATGGTATTTAAAACAATAGGAAATAAATCAAATCCAGTCATCTTGTTTTTCCATGCAATGGGAGTAATTGGGGAAAGCAGTATGCCGGTTGCAGAGAAAATGAAAGAAAAATATTACTGTATTATGCCAACATCAACCGTGTATTGCCCTGGACAGAGATATCAAAGTAAAAGAGATGAGATACAGCAAATTGTACGATTTCTGGAAAATCATGGAATCAAAGAGATAGAACTTGCAGTTGCATCTTCGATTGGTGCAGATCTTGCCATAGCATTCCTGACAGAGACAAAAATAACGGTAAAGCATGTTTTTTTTGATGGCGGACAGTTTGCCCAGATTAGAAAAGCAACTCGCAGAATCATGGTCCCGTTCTTATATATAGTAACGAAAAGTTTATATTGGTCAAAAGGAAAGACACTAAAGAGAATCATGTGGTGTGACGATGATAAAATTAAACCTTATTTTATAGAGGCAGGGAAGAACTTGACATATGGGAATCTGAGAAGACAGCTGGCAGACAGCTTGGAAGATAAACCATTTCCAGAACTGTCAGAAGAATTGCAGAAACATACATTTTGGGAATTTGGAAGTATAGAAGAACATTTTAAATACAGAAATGCAGTGATGCAGACATATATACACGGTAATTTCCCGGTTTTTGAGGGATTTAACCATATGCAGTATCAAATTCGCGACCCGGAAGGGTTTGCCAGAATGCTGGAAACGATTATTGAGACAGGAAGATTACCCAACCCGGTTGTTAAGAAGGGGGGGGAGAAATGGATATTAAAATAACCCCAACCGCAAGGGATAATTCACCCAAAGACAAGCCAAGATTATTGCGTTAAGATAAAGAAAATGGATAGTTTACTTGACTTTGCAAGCTATCCATTTTATTACATCATATAAAAGTACTTCCACCGGGGACGACAACACAGCATGGCCATTTGTAGTGGTTATGTTTGCAGGAGTTTCTCGAAACTGCTTCGTTGTACTTAGTATACTGTTTGCTAATAGTATATGCAAGATGTCACTTTCAAAAACACAAATTTTTTTATTTTTTGAAAGTGGAAACTATGTAAAGGAGTGTCTTTGTCTGATTGACACACACCTCGTGGGTGAGCTTTTTTTCCGTTTTCATAATATGATATTACCTTCGGCTCAAATGAAAAAGTATGGTGGAAGGGATTCATTCCGGATAGCAAAAACGGAAGCCTTTTAGCTTGAAAATGGAATAAGTCATTCACTAAGCCTTTATTTCTGATGATAGCAACTTTAGCAGGTCACGGAAAAAGGAAATATAAATAATTCAAAATAACTCAAAAACTTGACTTATAACATTGACTAAGTTAAAATAAAACAAATTGAGTTAAAAGGAGAATGAGAAATATGCTTACAAGCGTATTCGGGATTTCTATAAAATGTGAAGCATGGAATCATCAGGATTCTTTGCCTGTTTATATTGCAGGGAGTTATGATTTTCATACAGCATATATTGGAAACAGACGCTGTATAATGCTTGCTCCAACAGAAGAACTTGCCACACTTCCGGCATTGAAAAAACAAATTGTAAAAATACAGCAGATTGATAATGTGCCAGTCGTATTTGAACTTACAACGGTATCAAATTATCGAAGAAAAAGTCTTATAGAAAATAATATACCGTTTATTACTGATAAGCAGGTCTTTCTTCCTTTCATTGGGACAATGCTTTCTGATGAAAAAGAACCCCAAAAGCTGACTGGTAAGTTTGTTTACTCCACGCAGCAGTTGTTTTTATTTTATCTGTACAGTAAGAAAAAACGATTGTATACTTCAGAAGCCGGAAAAGTGCTTCCGTTTACAGCAATGACCTTGACCAGAGCAGTGAAGCAGTTGGAAACGACAGATTTGTTTCTTGTAGCAAAAGACGGAGTTAATAAGTTTATTGAGTCAAAATATAAGCGAGATGAATTATTTGAAAAAGCAAAAGTATATTTGACGACTCCTGTTCGAAAAACAGGATATATAGATAAGACGCAAGTTACAGAAAATATGGTCTTTGCAGGGGAAACGGCACTTTCTGAAAAAACAATGCTAAATCCAAGCCGAGTTGTTACCTATGCAATTAGTGAGAAAGATTATGATAAAGCCTTGCTGACTGATGAATTGATAGACCCGGATAAACAGGTCAGACTTGAATTATGGGCATACAACCCAAAACAATTTTCAGAGGATAACAGTGCTGATGATATTTCACTTGTTTTATCTTTTACAGATACAAATGATGAAAGAATTGAAGAAGCAGTAGCTGAATTGCAGGAAAGAAGGTTGCATGAGTAATGGTCAGTGGATTTATAAAATTTAAGGAAAGATTTCAAGGTTTTGAAAATCAATATGTCATCATCGGTGGGACAGCGTGTGATTTGATTATGGAAAACGAAGAACTACCATTTCGTGCTACAAAAGATGTAGATATTGTATTGATTGTTGAATCCATAACAGCGGAGTTTGGCAGGCAGTTTTGGGAGTATGTCAAATAGAAACGTTCGACAAATTTTTTACGAAATCAGTAGATTGTCTCTTTAAAAAAGAACTCCCGAGTGCTAAGATAGACAAGGCATAAATTGTAACTGTGAAGGTACTGAACAGTTACAATAAATTACCTATGGAGGAAATATAAAGTGACAGAAGAAATTGAGACACAAGAGAACAATAAATTACCGGTTCTGCGGGGCGAGCTGGCGTTGCTGGTGGTGGTATTGATCAACAGCCTGGGAGTTGTGCTGATGCTGTATTCCGGTTCCGGGATCTCGGCGATTTCCAGTGTACCATATGCATTTTCGGAAGTATTCAATAAGATCTCCCTTGGAACCTGGACCTACATTTTCCAGGGACTTCTGGTGTTATCACTGATGATCATGCGTAAGAAATTCGTTGCACCTTATCTTTTCAGTTTTGTCGTTGGATTTGCATTCAGCGAGATGCTCGATGTGCATGAAATGTGGATAGGTGTCCTGCCGACAGCCATTGGCTACAGGGTACTTTATTTTATCATCAGCTACCTGCTCCTGTGCATCGGGATCGCACTTTCCAACCGCTGCGGTCTTCCCGACAGACCTGTTTCCGAGAGAACTGGCAGATATCACAAAGGTAAAATATTCCAGGATCAAAATCGGCTATGACGTTACCTGCCTTACCATAACAGCTCTGATGACTTGCATCATCCTCGGACATCTGGACGGACTTGGAATCGGTACGATCCTTGCCGCATTTACCATGGGAAAAGTGATCGGCATGATCGGTGACAAGATGGATCAGCATGTGAGATTTGAGTCGTTTATGACAAAAAGAGTCTGATGGATTTCGAGACAGACAACGCAATAAAAGAATAAAAACCACAAAATAAGGATATAAAAACCGACAGGTATTCGCTACAATAGAAGTAGAAAATGCAGGTCGTTTTTTTTATATAGGAAAGGAACATAAGCAGCAGTTGTATAGATTGTTGTTATGATCATGGTTGGAGCGAATTCTGTTTTGACTACAAAAGTGATTCGCGAAAACACAAGAAAGAGATTTACAGAAGTGGCGCAGGCAAATTCAGGATAAGGTGGATGAAGTTGCAACCGCTGTGGAAGAAATCGGAAACAGCATGACGCTTACTCTGAAAGCATTAGCGGAAGGCAAACAGGATATCGAGCACCTGGCATCGGAAGTTGAAGCTTCTGTTGATAATGGAACCGAGGTTACAGAAAAACTGGAAAAGGCATTAATAAGCATTATACGGTCAATTTAATATCGACATATGACCATATTTGCGTTATAATGAAATCAAATCTAATAAGAAAACCAGATAATCATTACTGGATTTGTAAAATACAATGGTGGCAGATTATGCACCTGAAAGAACAGTATAACAAACCCCTTATGGTGGATATAGGGTGGATTTCCACCCAAACCAGATTTTTTCAGGATAAAACAGGTTTTCTTATCTTTACAGATTCTTACATCAAAGTCAGTAAATTCAAGGCTTTGAATGACTTTAAATAAAATTTAATGACAATGGTTTCAGGCAGAAGAGTAAAATGTACCCTATAGATTGGACAGATTGAGTTTTTAAAACCCTTACCATTAGACAGTAAGTTTTAATGAAAACCCTTAAATCTATACAATGAGTTTACAGGGAACCCTTAACTTCGGACATGGTTTTGATGAACCCCTTCATTTTGGACAAAATCGCTTTTTGACTCCGATTCAGATTGATATTACAATAATAATGAATTGGAGGAAATTATGGCAAACAGAAAGTTTACAGAACAGGAAATGCTCACACTGAGAAATAGCAAATATGTGCTGGATGTATCACCGAGCATTGTACATTTCTCGGCAGAATTTAAAAAACTGTTTTGGGAGGAACTGTCAAAGGGCAGGCTTCCACGTGAGATTATTTCGACTCTTGGGATAGATCCAAATATCCTGGGGGATTCCAGAATAAATGGTCTGAAAACCATGATTGGAAATGAAGTAAAAAAGGGAAATGGTTTTCGAGATCTTAACACCTATGCACAGGGCTGCAACGGATATCTTTCGGCTGAAAATCGGATAAAATATTTAGAAATGCAACTGGCATATAAAGATCAGGAGATTGAGTTTCTAAAAAAAATTGTATCTTTAAATCCGGAGGCTCCGGAATAATGAAAATACCAGCCCATGCAAAGTATCAGATTATTTATGATACCATGCAAAAAAACGATAATCTATTGAATGTAGCTGCCATGTGCGAAATTGCAGGAGTATCCCGTTCGGGATATTACCATTATCTCTCAACAGAGGACCAGCGAATGGAAAGGGAGGAACAGGACAGACAGGATTTTCTTCTGATTCTGAAAGCATACCAGTACCGAGGATATCATAAAGGTGCCCGTAGCATATATATGAGGCTGTTACACATGGAACCGCCGATAGTGATGAATATCAAAAAAATCCGGCGGTTGATGAAGAAGTACAACTTACAGTGCCCTATCCGCAAGGCAAATCCCTATCGGAGAATGGCAAAAGCAATGGCAACTGCATATACCGCACCCAATATAGTAAACCGTGAATTCGAGGAACACGGACCAAGAAAAATTCTGTTAACGGATATCACGTATATTATAAATGGAAAAGCACCCCGGTGCTATATGTCGACAATTATAGATGCCTGTACCAAGGAACTGCTGTCATGGGTTCTCAGCGAATCCCTAGAAATTGGTTTTGTATTAGAAACAGTAAAGCAGTTAATAGAAAAACATGGAACTGATTTAAGCACAGAAACATTAATACATAGCGATCAGGGTTCCCACTATACCAGCATTAAATTTATCCAATTGTTAAAGGATAACGAACTGAGACAGTCTATGTCACGTAGAGCAAACTGTTGGGACAATGCTCCTCAGGAATCATTCTTTGGTCATATGAAAGATGAATTAGATCTATCAGAGTGCCACGGCTATGAGGAGATATTAAACGCAGTTAGGGATTGGACAGAATATTATAATACAGAACGTTATCAATGGGACTTAGCAAGGTTGTCACCTGTTGAATATTATCAATATCTGACAACAGGAATTTATCCACTGATAATCCCTAAAGCAAAAGGTAAAAACGATCAATCAGAGGCATCACTTTGATGCCTCTACACAACAAACAAATATAAAATAGAAATCTGAAAAGGAAAAGTCATAGTGTCCTTGACAAAGGGTACACTTTATTTAACCACTGTCCATATTCCGGATCCTGATCCTCTGACGGTGACCATACGGTCAGTGTACAGGTGATCGGTTCTTCCTCCTGTGCATCCTGCTCGGTTGCTTCACCCTGTTCTGTTTCAGAAACAGATGCATTTGCTGATGCAGTGTTCTCTTTTGCATCACTTCCTCCGCATGCGGTCATGGATACTACCATAGCTGCACATAACATTACACTTAATACTTTACGTTTCATACCTTTTCCTCCTGTTTTTCGTTCCGAAATATTTTCGTTTTGTTTCGCTATGAATCATAGCATTTTGAGATATCATGTCAATATATAATTCATTTTGTATATATTATTTTTCTTATTGCGTTTTTCTTTGTACAATGTTATGATATTTTCTGCGAAACATTTAAGAAACATTTTGTAAAACACTCTGTTTCGCCAGAAGGGAGTTTTCATATTTATGAAAAAAATAAATTTTCACACACACACCAACCGTTGCCGCCACGCAGACGGGATTGCAGCCGATTATGTCCAGTCTGCACTGTCTGCCGGTGTTACACAGCTCGGTTTTTCCGACCACGCCCCATTTCCCGATTATGATTTTGGAATGAGAATGCCTTACTGTGAATTATCTGAATATATCGAGGATATAAATGCATTGACGGTACAATACCGGACTGATATAATTTTATGGAAAGGATTAGAAATCGAATATCTCCCAGAATACCGGGATTACTATGAAGCACTTCTCACCCGTTCCGGGATGGATTATCTGCTTATGGGAGAACATTTCTATAAAAATGCATCTGGAAAAACCACGAATTATACCGATGCACTTTCTACAGACGAATTTCCTGTCTACGCACAAAATGTTGCTGACGGAATGAAAACCGGACTATTTTTGGCAGTCGCACATCCTGATATTTATATGGCTGATAATTTTGTCTGGGATGACAACTGTAAAAAAGCGGCTGACATTATCATTGATACGGCTGTCACTACCGGCACAGTGTTAGAATACAATGCCAACGGCTTCCGGCGCGAAAAAAAGTTTTATCCAGACGGAACCAGATATCAGTATCCGCACCCTGCTTTCTGGGAAATGGTCAAAGGCAGCGGTGCCCGCGTGATCGTTGGTTCGGACTGCCACAATCCATCACAGGTCTGGGATGTAGCAATTGAAAAAGCATATCAAAATTTATATGCACTTGGAATCCATCCGATAAGTAGTCTCTTTGATACATCTGACGTTCCATCTGTACTTTGCACAAAATCACACGACGAGGAACATTCATGAATATCAGAGATATTGCCAGATTGGCGAACGTGACACCGGGAACTGTTTCCAAAGTTTTAAACAATTATCCCGATATCAGCGAAGCTACAAGACAACACGTACTACAGATCATAAAAGAGAATCAGTACACCACAAAAAACGGCGGCAGAAAGTTCAAACAGGCTGTTACACCACGTATTGGACTTGTCTCGGAAAATGTTTACAACTGGGTTTCCGAGACAATGCAGAACCTGCTTTCCGTGCGCTTTCACAACGCCGACTATACTGTTTTATCCTTTCAGGATAATTATTTTTCACAAAATAAAAATGAAAAATTTCAGGAATTATTAACTTATATCGACCGACACCAGCTTACAGGTCTTATTTACTTCGGTGGAAACTTTGAAGATGTCCCTGCCGATTCCTTTGCCGCACTCAACTGCCCTGTTATCTTCGTCAATACTGTCCTACCACCAGATAACATGATGACCGCCACAACTTACTCAAGCGTCCAGGTCAACCACTATGAGACTGCTTACTGGCAGATGGAATCCCTGATCAAAAACGGCCACAGCCATATCTGTATGCTGATTTCTTCTAAGATCGATACCAGTGTGTATCGCCTCCGCTGGCAGGCATACGAAGATGCGCTGTCTTCCCATGGTCTTTCCACGGAATATCTTGCAGAAAGCGGCTATCAGTGCGAACGTGCTTACCGGGAGCTGACAGAAGTTCTTACTATGCACCCAGAAATCACTGCCATCTGCAGTATTTCAGATATCGTAACGCCTGCCGCGATCCGTGCAATCCATGATCTTGGAAAGATTCCCGGAAAAGATGTTCATATTATCAGCTTTGACGGCATGCCTTCCATGCACTATTGCATCCCTTCCATTTCTACTTTTATCCAGCCACGAGATGAAATGGCAGGCTATATTTATGATTTACTGCTTGGGCTGATTAGTGACGAGCACCAGCACCAGCATATTACGTTTCAGACACGTTTTTCACCGGGAGAGTCTTAATGATTTTCTTCTCAAATCAGAATATTGCCATATCACTTTGATTGATTATAAAAAGGCAGGGAGAAAAGAAAATTTTTCATTTTCTTCTCTCCCTGTAACCTCCTAAGCGCTAATTTGGGGGTCGATTCCCCCTGAGAACAGTTGTTTGAAGCAGTAATGATTAAGAAAATTCATTACTGCTTTTTATTTTTCCACCCGGTATTTTCAAGCATTGTGTAATATAGGGAAATGGTTGTCAAAATCTGTAAAATTGGTTTTCTTGTCTGAGAAATCAGACCTGAGAGATATAAAACGCTCAGATTAGATTTAAAAAATCTAGTCTGGGCGTTTTTTTAGTCCAGGGAAAATGAGGTCAAACATGAATATAGGTAGTGAGAAACAGAGAGACCATGATGAAAAAGTTGTGGAGATAGAAATGAAGGACGTTTTTGACGTCTGATCTTGACATGCCCGAAATCATGTCGTATATATATAGCAAGAGCTGGAATACTGATCCAGATAAGCATTGTTACAACAGACACAATTTCAAAATCAGAAATTGTTAATGCACAGGCAATGTACAGCAATACCATCGGAAATGAGATATAATATTGTTTTTTTCATATTTCAAAAAGAGAATAAAGAAATGTCAGAAAAAAGATGTTATACAGTTCAAGAGTTACAGGAAATCTTAGGAGTCAGCAGGTCTACTATTTATAATCGTTGCTGATGAAGTCGATTCGGAACTTCTGGCAAAAGTATTGGCTAATCCAGAGATGTGGGCATTTCTCAATTCACTGGCGAAAACGATGAAGTAATGAAAAACACGATTAAAATGCGGGATAAACACTGCTTCTAAAGAACATAATATGATTATGGAATAGAGAGAAAAACAGAAGGGAACTGAATTCATATGTTTACGCATGAGATGATAAAATCTTTTAATCAGTTGGAGATGGATGTGTATAATTACATCATCAGCAATGAAGAGAAAGTAGTATATATGAAAGTACGCGAGCTGGCAGAGGAGGTTCATGTTTCAACAACGACGATCCTTCGCTTTTGTAAAAAGGTAGGATGCGAGGGATATTCTGAATTCCGTTTGAAATTAAAACAGGAAGTCAGCAGCAAGGAAAAGAAGAAAATCAATATGGATCTTACTGCGGTTAAAGATTTCTTTGAACGGGTGCAGACACAGGCATTTGCTGAGAATATCCAGGAAGCTGTGAAGTTACTTACAAAGGCATCGTCAATTATATTTGTAGGTGTGGGGAATTCTTCTTTTATAGGAAAGTATGGGGCAAGATATTTTAATAATGTAGGCTGGTTTTCATTTGCTATTGATGATCCGTTCACGCCAGTATTTCGTGGAAAAGGTGAGAGAATAGCTACAATCGCATTGTCTGTATCAGGAGAAACGGAACAGACACTGATGTTGGCAGAAAAGTTGAAAAGAAGAGGGAGCAGCCTGATATCTATTACAAATAAGGCAAACTGTTCTTTGGCGAAGATGAGTGACTGCAATATAAATTATTATGTTTCAGAGTATAAATATAAACAAGACGAAGATTATGATCTGACATCCCAGATGGCAGTCGTTTTTATTTT
>ENA-OPMT01000044-OPMT01000044.1-human-gut-metagenome-genome-assembly--contig:-NODE-44-length-12225-cov-1.453574_pt1 | contig 12225 bp, 9 predicted proteins | sample MGYA00241529_ERZ501756 | MGnify/ENA primary metagenome ERZ501756 (study PRJEB25962, sample SAMEA2042559) | human gut metagenome | biome: human gut; feature: human-associated habitat; material: faeces...
ATGATGTCTTTCTGGACTCGGAAACCCAGCAAATCATTATCATTACCGGTCCCAATATGGCGGGTAAGTCGGCTTTGCTACGCCAGACTGCGCTGATTACCTTGTTGGCGCAGATGGGTAGTTTTGTTCCTGCCGAAAGTGCGCGGATCGGTATGGTGGATAAAATATTCACCCGTGTGGGAGCCAGCGATAACATTTCTGTGGGCGAATCTACCTTTATGGTTGAAATGAATGAGGCGGCAAATATTTTGAACAACCTCTCTAGCCGCAGTTTGGTGCTGTTTGATGAGTTGGGACGGGGAACCTCCACTTATGATGGTATTTCCATTGCTTGGGCTATTGTGGAGCATATTCACGAGCATCCTAAAGCCAAGGCACGTACGTTGTTTGCCACTCATTATCATGAGTTGAACGAGATGGAGAAATCTTTCAAGCGTATCAAGAATTACAATGTATCTGTGAAGGAGATAGATAATAAAGTGATTTTTCTGCGCAAACTGGAACGTGGCGGCAGCGAACATTCTTTCGGTATTCATGTGGCAAAGATGGCAGGTATGCCGAAAAGCATCGTGAAGCGTGCCAATGATATTCTGCATCAACTGGAAACGGACAACCGCCAGCAGGGCATTGCCAAGCCTACGGCTGAGATAGCGTCTGGCCGGAGCGGAATGCAGCTCAGCTTCTTCCAGTTGGATGATCCGGTATTGAGTCAGATACGGGATGAGATTCTGAATTTGGATGTCAATAATCTGACCCCTCTTGAAGCATTGAATAAACTGAATGATATCAAGAAGATAGTAAAGGGCAAATAAATGCCTTCATTTTTCATTAACCGTTAATTACTAACCATTAATCATTATCATGAAACACTTACTAACCTTATGGATGTTGGCCTTGTGTCTGTGTGTTTCGGCCAAGGAAACATGTCCGAAAGTAATTCCCGCCCTGCAAGAGTGGAAGGGGGGAAGTGGAAAACTCGTATTGCCTGCTGAAGGCAGTATTGTTGTAGCTCCTGCCGATGAGGCGGCACTGAAAAGTGTGGCGACTGTGCTGGCACAGGACTTGAAAGATCTGTTGGATTGGAACTACACCATTAGGACCGGGAAACCGGGAAAGAATGATATTTATCTTTCATTGATGAAACACGACAAACAATTGGGAAAGGAAGGGTATGTGCTGACTGCCGGACGCTATGCCGGTATTGAAGCACCGGCTCGTCAGGGAGTCTTTTGGGGAACCCGGAGTTTGTTGCAGATTCTTTATAATGAAAAAGGACAGTTGCCCAAAGGAGTTGCCCGTGACTGGCCGCAATATCCCAGTCGTGGCTTCATGCTGGATGTGGGCCGTAAGTTCTTCACAATGGATTTCCTGCGGCAATATGTCAAAATACTATCGTTCTATAAACTGAATGAATTCCAGATTCATCTCAATGACAATGGTTTTGTACAGTTCTTTGATAACGACTGGAACAAGACCTATGCTGCTTTCCGCCTGGAGAGTGAGCGTTTTCCGGGGCTGACCGCCAAGGATGGTTCTTATACCAAGAAAGAATTCACCGATCTGCAACGTCTGGGCATGGAATATGGTGTGAATGTGATTCCGGAGATTGATATTCCGGCTCATTCATTGGCCTTTACACATTATAAACCCGAGATAGGCAGTGATAAATATGGAATGGATCATTTGGATTTGTACAAGGAGGAAACCTATCGTTTTGTAGATTCTTTGCTGGATGAGTATCTTTCTGGTGAGAAACCGGTTTTCATAGGTCCCGACGTACATATCGGTACAGACGAGTACAATGCCAAGGAAGCTGAGAAATTCCGCTATTTTACAGACCGGTATCTGAAGTATGTAGAGAAATACGGGAAGAATGTCCGTATGTGGGGAGCACTGCGCTGGTTGAAAGGAAACACTCCGGTGAAAGCGGATAATGTAACTATTAATGCCTGGTCATACGATTGGATTGATCCTAATGCTTCTTTGAAAGACGGATATAAGATTATCAATACGTGTGATGCTTATCTTTATATTGTTCCGGCTGCCGGATATTATCGTGATTTCCTGGACACGAAATGGCTGTATGAGCAATGGCGTGTGGGTAAAGTGAATCCTAAGGAAGAGTTGCCTGAAGGAACTCCGGGACTGTTGGGAGGTATGTTTGCCGTATGGAATGACCATTGTGGTAACGGTGTGTCACAACAGGATGTGCATTTCCGTACATTCCCGGCCGCTCAGGTACTGGCCGAGAAGATGTGGAGAGGGAAGAATGAAATGGTTTCTTACGAGGAATTTGAGGAATTGTGCAAACAGATGCCTGAAGCTCCCGGTGTCAACCTGCTGGGGCGTGTGCAGGGTGAGGTAGTCCTTCCGGGGCAGAATGAAGAACTGTCTTTGAACGGTACGGACAGCATTGCCACTATGTTGCCGGAGGTAGGCTATCCATACGTGGTAGAATTTGAAATAAATCCGGACAAAGACCAAAATATCAACGGTATTTTGTTTAAAGGTCCTCATTCCACCGTATATGCCAATTGGGAAAATAAGGGAAAATTGGCTTTCAGCCGTGACGGCTATACGTTTGTATTCCACGCTGCCACACTGCCTGCCGGAGCATGGACGAAGGTACGCATAGAGGGAGACCACAAAGGTACTACTCTTTACATAAACGGTGAGAAAGCGGAACGTTTGGAAGGACGTGTCAAGCAGTTTTACAACTATACTCATAAACGCAAGGACAAGATGTATATGCAGGAAACTTTGGTGTTTCCCATGCGGCAGATTGGGGATGTGCAGAATGGGTTCAGAGGGAAGTTGCGGAATATAAATTGCACGCAATAAAAGATATTTCTTTCTCTTACTGTGTAGGGGCAGGTTTTAGACCTGTCCCTATGCCCAATAGGAGTGAAATTTCTCCGAATGTTATCTTTAATAGTGTTATATTGTTTATTATCAAAGTTTTATATGCGGTAAATGTTATCTGTTTTATTTTCATGAAAAGGGCTTTATACCTTACTTTGCATTATTAAACTTAAGCAACAAACCCGATGAAAATAAAACAAATTCTACTTTGCATGCTTTTAGCCTGCTTTATTCTTCCCGCTTCCGCACAGAATAGCTGGGGTATTGTAGGAGGCGGACTTTTTTCTAAATCTCTGTCCAGGGATGCACGCTTCAGCCTGGGCGGTTATGCCGGAGGAATGTATGACGTTCATGTTAAAAACTCATGGTATGTACAACCACAATTATTATTTACTTATGAAGAATTCAGATCCAAGACAAGACTTGGTACCGATTCTTTTTTTAGTAAATTCAATTTGGAGCTTCCTATCCTTGCTTCTTATAATGTTGCTTTGAATAACAAATGGAATTTGCGCATCAATGCGGGACCGTATCTGTCCTATGCTATGTTTGGCAGGGATAAATCCATTGATTACGCCTATGGCAACGGAATGCATTCTAGTTTGGGCTGGTGGCATCAGGATTTTCCAGATCATTTTACTTATGGCGGAAGGGCCGGGGTTTCATTGGAATCCGAGCATTTCATTTACACTATCGATGGTAAGTGTTCTCTTCGTAAGAGACCTTTCGGGCGGAGTGTCAGTTTATCGGCCGGTGTAGGATATAAGTTCTGAGTTTTCTGTATCTTTGTCACCGGAGAATAAAAATAGAGTTGCATGTATGTTTATATAAAACAGTTGGGTATTGTTTGCCTTCTATGTTGGCTTGGTCTTTCCTGTACTTTGCAGCGCACGGAACATCCTGCTTTGCGGCAAGCCGGATACTTGATGGAAGAACATTCCGACAGTGCGTTTTCATTATTGAAATCCATCTCTTCCCTAACCGGTATGAGCCCGGAAGACAAGGCCGGTTACGCTTTGCTGCTGGCTGAGGCTGCGGATAAAAATGGTTATTCACTGCTTCCTTGTGACTCATTATTGAATTTTGCTCTCCATGTATATCATGAAGAAGCCAAAGAACATGCCATAGCTCTTCTGTATAAGGGTAAAGTGCAACAGGAAATGGAAAACTATGCCGATGCCCTGAAAAGTTACCGTATGGCGCTTGAAATTCTTTCCGCCTATCCATGCGAATTCTATTGGAAAGGGTTTGTATATAATATGTTGGGTGGGCTGTATGGCAAACAGAACTTGTACGCACAGGCCAAAGATATGTATGTCAAGGCTTGTTATAATGATTCGCTGGCACGGCATAACCGTCATTTCATCAGTTCACTCAGCAACCTGGGGGTAGCTTACATCGGGTATGGAAATATAGACTCCGCTTTTATCTGTCAGCAACGCGCTTTGCAGCTTTCTCTTTCTACTGATAGTTTCCTTTTGCATTCTCTTTATGGAAATATAGGGGATTTATGCGGACGTACAGGACGGAACAGTATAGCTATTATTTGTCTGAAAAGGGCATACGATGCCTGTCGTCTTAGAGAAGACAGCTTGCAGTGTCTTTGGAATCTAGGGGAATTTTATTATAATAACGGGCAGCTTGATTCGGCTCTTTATTATTTGAACCGAAGCAAGGAAGCTGTCGATATTCATATCCGGTATCTCTCTTTCTTTGACTTGTATGCCATAGCCAAGCAGCAGGGAAATGTGGAGAAAGCTTTGGAATATCTGGAAATCAGCACCCAGTTGGAAGATTCTATCTATTCCACCAATGTGGCTACGGAACTGGAGAAGAAGACCTATCGTTGGAATGCCGACGCGCAAGTAAGGAAAGAACAGTTCAAGGCTAAACGGAGGATATACACCATTGCGATGATAGCTGTGGTGTTGCTGCTGGTCATTGTGATTATTTATCAACAGATACTGAAGAACAAGAAGATACAGCAATCCAATTATAAATATCTGTTGCAGAAGCTGAAACAGAACCTGATGGATATGCAGCAGAATATTGCTCAACATGAAGAGGTGATAGCCGAATTGAAACAGAAACAAGAAAGCCGTGTCGAGGAAATAGAAGAGAAGGAACGGGCTATAGAGGCCATGAAGATGGAGAAGGAGAAATTGCGCAACTGGTTGTTCCGGCAAAGTGCCCTCTATACGAAAATAGACAAACTGGCCAACCAGCAAAAGCATCACAAAGAGCGTATTGCAGTGCTCACCAATGCTGAGCAACGCCAACTCAGAGTGATTATAGGACAGATTTATGCTGATTACATAGAGCAACTGCATACCCGGTATCCCAAGTTGAACGAAGATGATGTCCTTTTGCTATGTCTGCAATTGGCGGATTTATCTCCTTTTGCCATCGCTTTATGCTTTGGTAATAATGATGCACAGATTGTAGCGCAACGCAAATATCGTATGAAAAGTAAGATGGAATAATCCTATGTTATCTTTAATAGTGTTACATTGTTGATTGTCAGTAATTTATGCTTAGTAACTGTTATTGGGTTTAATCGTTTCGAATGTCTGTACTTTCTATCTTTGCGGAATAAAACCATAAAAATAGAAACGATATGGAAACTAACAAACTAATTCTGGCGTGCCTGATTACTCTATGTTCATTACCCGTCGCCGCACAAGTAAAACTGGGAATTGAGGCTGGTGCCAATCTTTCCAACTATATCACCGACAGTCATTCAAACCCTTCGGACAGCAAAAACATGAAAGTAGGTTTTCAAGCAGGCCTGACAGTCGACTATGAGTTTCAGAATCACCTGATGCTGATGTCTGGACTTTTTTTTGTCCGAAAGGGTGGAAATTTGAAACTGGGTGAGAATTACTACGGAAAGGATGGTATAAATGCTTATTACCGTTATCCCGATGTGGAAGTAAAGATGAACTATCTGCAAATACCTGTGAAACTGGGCTATAACTTTCATATAAATGATAAACTAAGTCTTATTCCCAATGTCGGACTCTATGCGGCGTATGGTTTCAATGCCGGTGAAAGCGATTTGCAGATGGTGGGTGACGGTAAATTGATTCATGCCGGCTGGAAGCCGCTGGATGGCTATGGGAATACTTCCGATCAGGCTATTCGGGGGTTCAACCATTGGGATGTCGGAGCGACAGCTGGTATCAAGGCAGTGATAGGTAAGCATTACACGATTTCATTTGATTATAATATCGGTCTGAACAAAGCACAAAGTACATACGGATTACGAAACTCTACATTCCAACTTTCAGTTGGTTACCGTTTTTAAATTTTCATCACTTTAGAGAAAACCGAATACTAGACTTTATTTTTTAAGAAGAGAGATGCTCTTGCACGAGAGTGTAGGGGCATTTCTCTTGACATTTTTCTTCGCAAACCACCATCTCCATCCCCTGGTAAACCAAGCGGGAAGCCAGTTTGTCTTTCTCATAATTCAAACTTGTCTGCCTCGTTCAGTCATAATAGTGCCGTAACATGGAGAGAGTGTTAGGCTCTTGCCAAAGCGACGGAAACGGATGAGGAAAAAGAACTTGTTGACCCTTTCAATCAAAGAGATGTAATGCGTCTTGTTCACATAATAACAATTGTCTTCGCGGACAGCCACAAAATTCATCATTCCTTAAGGGATACGCTACGGTAAGGCATGTTAAGTACATCAAATACATTGGGTATGATTCCTCCTTTTTGTTTTCTACAAAAATAGTCTTTTGGGGCAGACGGCCAACAAGCAACAAGGATATTTGTACTGTGTTGCTTATTAATCGATGTCCGTGTACCGGGTTATGAAAGCGTTTTGCTATCTTTGTGCATAGAAAGCTAAAAGATAAAATCACTATGCGTTCATTTATTATATATTTAAATTTCGTCAGTTTGCTGGCTGTCTGTTTGTTTGCCTGTAACCACCATTCTTCCAATCCGATGTTACAGCAGGTAGATTCATTGTTGGAAATGAAGCCGGACAGTGCATTGACTATTTTAAAAAATATATCTGTTTTAGAGGATTTGCCGGAAGTAGACAAGGCATACTATGCTTTGTTGCTGGCTGAGGCTACGGACAAGAACAAACTACCCTTATTGCCTTGCGATTCCTTATTGAATTTCGCCTTGGATTATTATGGAGATGATGATAGGGAGAAGGCTGTGGCATTGATGTATAAGGGAAGGCTGCTGGCAGAGATGGATGATGAAAAGGCAGCGATAGAGATGAATTTGAAGGCATTGGAAATATTGCAGGATTATCCGGTAGATACAAAATATAGAAGATTAATTTATAGTGCGCTGGGATTGTGGTATGGGAATTGTGGATTGAATGACAAGGCATTGGAGGTGTTGCACCAATCTCTTCATTATTCTTTTGATGCTAAAGATACTGCCATTGCTTATATTAATATAGGATATATTTATGGCATGAGAAATATGCAGGATTCTGCCATAACCTATCAGCGCAAAGCTGTGAAGTATGCCATGCGTTCTAAAGATAGAAGCATGATACTTACTTCTTGGCATAATTTGAGCATTTGTTATAGACATTTTGAAAATGTCGATTCGGCTGTTGTTTATGCGTATAAGGTTTTACAGCATTTATCTTATGGGAATGGAAAAGCAGATGCTTATTATAATATGGGGGATTTATATGTTGATTTGGAACAATATGATTCAGCACGCCATTATTTAGAAAAGAGTTTGTTTCTTTCTCCATCCCGCTCTATACCCTACTGGTCACTTGCCGTAATGGAGGCTGAACTAGGAAATTTTAAGTCTGCCTATCACTATCTGGATACGTTTGTTATGGTTCAGGACTCATTAGATAACAGTGAGCTATTGACGGAAGTGCAACATTTAGTCTATAAACATCAGACGGAATTAAGAGTAAAGGATGAACAGATAAAATCCAAAAGGATTATAAGATGGATTGTCTTTGTATCCATTATTATTTGCTTTGTCGTTGCTTTGATTTACCAACGTTGGATAAATAAGAAAAATAACCAGCAGGCACTCTATCGGCAAGCATTACAATATGCTGATGAGAAACAGAATGTGATGCAGCAGCGCATAGAAGAAAATGAATCCGCTCTTGCACTGTTACAGGATAGGGAAAACCAAAATCTTGATGAAATTGCCCAAAAAGAGCAATTGATAACTCAATTGAAGAAAGAAAAGTTGGCACTTCGTACATGGTTATTTCAGCAGACTTCTATATACAAAAAGGTGATGTCATTGTCTGACCAGCAGCAGGTGAATAAGAAAATCCGTAAGGTGATGGCAGCTGCTGAATTGGACAAACTGAAGAAAACGACCTTTGAAATCTATGCTGATTATATTTCTCCTTTGCAAGCACAATACTCCCAACTGACGGAGGATGACTTGTTGGTCCTTTGCCTGCAAGAAGCGGGTATTTCTCCGTTGGCCATTTCTTTATGTTTCGGACATACGGATACGGTAGCCCTCAATCAAAGGAAATCGCGTCTAAAAAAGAAAATGTCAGAGTGATAAACTGAAATATATTGTTTATCAGTGTTTTATAGAAATATTATGTCACAGCAAATAGTTGTACGTTCTTTCCTTTCCCTCTAACTTTGCGGCATCATTTTTAAACAAAAAGAAGTATGAAAGCAAAGTTATTATTGATGTTATTTTTAGTTTCCTTGAGTTTGGGAGTTTTTGCTTCGGAGCATCACCAAAAGAAGCCTCATGCAGTTTGCAAAGTTTATGAAAAGGTGGCTACTAGAATTCCTTTTATTTTTTCAGTACAAACCGAGGATATAAATGACTGCTTGTATCTCACATTTCAATTTTCATTAGATGATGCTGACATTACTATGCTAGATAAGGATGGTAATGAAAAGGTGTAGTTATGAATAACGCATTTGAAAAAACAGCTGTACTTCCTAAGTGTGATAAAGGAAGTGCTTACTCGACTCAGATAAATTTAAGTTTTTAAGTAATTCCAATTAAGGCTGTATGATAATATTTTAGTTGATAATCTAAGGTTATTGATAATGTGAAGTTCATATCTGAATCTTATTTTATTGCTCATGTTATGATAAAATATGTTATATGGTTGATTTTTAGTGTTGTATAGGTGAGTGGATGTTATATGGATAGAGCTTTATGCTTATATCTTCTTTCTAATTTTGCAACATCAAATAAAAAAATAAGTATGAAGACTAAAATGATTGTAGTGGTGGTGTTGGCTGCCATGTGTGTATTGCCTTTGTCTGCACAGGTAAAAGTTGGTGTGGAAGGTGGAATGAACCTGTCTCATTATCTTGGATATTCCGGTGAAAGTCCGGTTCTGACGGATATAAAGCCGAACAGGTAGGTGGAATGAAGCCCGGCTTTCAATTGGGGGTGACTGTGGACTACGAGATAGGAAAGCATTGGATGTTAATGTCCGGTTTGTCTTGGTTGCAGAATAGAAGTACCATGAAAATGATGGATCACATGGTTACTTATTTTCCTAAGACAGAGATAAAGATGAATAATCTGATTTTGCCGTTAAAAATGGGATATAATATTCGGGTTTCGGATAAACTCAGCCTCATTCCGTCGGTTGGAGTTTATGCTTCTTACGGATTTGGTGCTGGAAACTGTTCTTTGGATGTTATTCACCAAGAGGGGGATAATATAACTACCGAGCCTGCAAAATGGAAGCCCTTGGATGGTTTTTCCTATAAAGCCGGGGAGCCCAATAATAGTGGTAATCTTCAGGCTTTCCGCCGTTGGGATTATGGGGGCATTGTTGGAATGAAGGCTGTTATTGCCGATCATTATACGATAAGTTTTGATTATAGGGTCGGAATAAAAAAGATACAGGCACAAAATGGTTTGCGGAATTCAACTTTCCAGTTCTCCGTAGGCTATCGTTTCTAAACTGATTTAATTAAACTGGCAATCTGTCAAAATGATAATGCCGGTGTATGAGGGTGTCCTGTTTTAAAGGATACAGTTTGTGTATTTTCATCGTATTCTCGTGCATCGGCATTTTGACAGATTGTCTTCTTTTTCTGGTTATTTATTCTTTTATGGATATATGTGAACGTATATGTAGGGAAATGCATACATACGTGTCCGACAGGGATCTTTATGCCTTTTGAGATCCCTCTATTTATTGAGCCAGTTCTTTCAATATCTCCTCTATTTTCTGAAAGAGTTGTCCTATGTGCGCTCCGTCCACAAAAGCATGGTTTACAGTGAAAGCGATGGGCATTACCAGTCTTCCTTCGCGTGGCACTACTTTGCCGGCATTCATCAGCGGATAGTCTAATGGATGGTCGGGAGCCATTTGTGTATAGGTGAGTGAAGTGAAATAAAGCTGAGGCGTGGCACTCAGTTGGATAATATCAAAATCTCCCTGTTCTGTAATGACTTTTTCGGCTCCATACGGGTCACCCTCTTCGGGGATGTTATGGACGATGTGATATGCTTCGGCATAAAACCGTTCAAAATCTGCATGGTAAGGGATGCGGACTGTGTAGAAAGTCTTGCCGGGTACAGCGATAGGTGATATGATGTCCACCTGATCGTGATAAACCACCTGTCCGTTTTTATCTGTACGGAAACGGAATTCTTTCACTTCATTGGCAGCACGTAGCACAGCATACAGGTAATACAGGAAAAAAGAGCGCTTGGCGGCTTTTGCAGCTGGAAATGCTTCAGTGCAATCCACTTCACTGGTAATGGATATCCATGAATTATGGAAGTTGCGGAAAAAATTATAATTGTCCCGGCGTTCCCAGGTTTCAATATCTATTATATGTTTCATTTATTTTACGGGTTTAAAAGAATGGTACATGAAGTGCGCTCCCAGCAGTATGAACGGAATGCTGAGCCATTGCCCCATGTTCAGCATCATACTGTCTTCAAAGGCTTCCTGGCTGGCTTTTATAAACTCTACAAGGAAGCGGAAGGTGAATATGGTAGTGAGGCAGTAGCCGAAATAGAAACCGGGGTATAGCGTGGTTTTGTACTTTTTATACAACCGCAAGCCTATGATAAAAATCAGAAGATAGGCGATGGCTTCGTAGAGTTGTGCCGGGTGGCGGGGTTGCATATCTTCGTGCGGAAAAATGAACGCCCAAGGAACATGAGTTACCGTACCTACTATTTCACCATTCATCAGGTTACCTAAACGGATAAAACAACCTGCCAGCGGGGTGGCGATGGCTATATTGTCTAGTACAGTCAGGAACTTCAATTTTACACGGCGTGAATAGATCCATAAGGCGAGCATTAGTCCGATGGTTCCTCCATGGCTGGCAAGACCTTGATAACCGGTCCATTTTATCCCAGAATCGGTAATCTTGACGGGCAACAGCATTTCTACAGGGTGAGAGAGCCAATAGCCTGGCTCATAGAACAGACAATGTCCCAGGCGAGCACCGATAACAATACCCAGCAGGCAGTAAACGAACAGGGAATCAAATTTTTCGTAAGGAATTTTTTGGTCTTGGTAGAGTTTGTATATCACCCAGTAGGCCAATGAAAGCCCTGTAACGAACAATACGGAGTAATAACGGATGGAAATGCCGAAAATGGAAAAGATTTCTATATCGGGATTCCAAAGAATGGCTGACAGTGTATTCATATCTTGAATTTTTGTGCAACTTTGCGGTAAGTGGGCATATCCACATCCATCTTTTCGCCCAGTGCGATCATATCAAACAATAGTCCTTGTATTTCGGACTCATGTCCTTTGGCTATATCTTTTTGCATGGATGCGGTACTGTCCGGGTCTAATTTGTCAATCACTTTTAAGTTGTATTCTATCGGGTCTTCCGCATAGGTAATTCCCATTTTGCGGCCTATTTCAGAACTTTCCTTGGACAGACCGATGAAAGTGTCGCGTTCTGCTCCGGGATGTTGCAGAGGACCCATCGGGACATCATGGTAGGCACCTGTGCAGGCCATAGCCGAGATGAATGACCATTTGATGAAGGTGTCGCGATTGATATCATCCGAAATATCGGCTTTGATCCCTGCTTTTCTTAGTACATCGGCAATGGTTTCCAGACGTTCCGGAGCCACACCCTGTTGGGGACGTGCACCGAAAACCAGCCGGAATATTTTGCCCATTTGTGTGATTTCACCCGGTCCGGAAACGAAACCTACGATGTAGATGCATCCATCCAGTACTGTTACATGTGGAACAAGTTGCCCGATGCGGGGACCTGTACCGTAAACATTCAGGATGGGGATTACCACTGTACGCTCGTGTGAGGCACGTTTGATGAGTTCCGTAATGGAGTCTACGGAATAACCTTTGACGCAGACGAAGATAACATCCGCTTTGCCTTGGAATTCTTCTGCGGTAAATGCCGCCAC
>ENA-OPMT01000050-OPMT01000050.1-human-gut-metagenome-genome-assembly--contig:-NODE-50-length-10911-cov-1.414517_pt1 | contig 10911 bp, 13 predicted proteins | sample MGYA00241529_ERZ501756 | MGnify/ENA primary metagenome ERZ501756 (study PRJEB25962, sample SAMEA2042559) | human gut metagenome | biome: human gut; feature: human-associated habitat; material: faeces...
GCACTATGCGCCAAAGGCTGACATGGTCATCGTGGACGGTACGAGAAAGCATGTGATTGCAAAGATAAATGAGCTTGTGGCTTCGCACAGGGATGATGGCAAAAAGATAGCAGTCATTGCGACAGAGGAGACAAAGCAGTTTTACGATGCAGATGTTGTCCTGTCGATGGGAAGCAGGGCGGATGAGGATTCGATAGCCCATGAGCTTTACCGTATATTAAGGGACTGTGATGAGCTCGATGTGGATGTGATTTTCTCGGAGAGCTTCTCCACACCACGTATAGGACAGGCCATCATGAACCGTATGCTAAAGGCGGCAGGTCATCAGGTGATAGACACACATGTGAAGTATGACAAAATCATTTTTGTCGCACAGACCGGCACATGCAGGGAGCAGATGGCAAAGGGCATCATGAACGACTTTGTACTCAAGGTGCCGATGGAGATTGAGGCGAGAGGACTTGTTGTCCAGTTTCCGGAGCCGGTCAATCAGAAGGCAGAGGCAGTGCTCATAAGCAATGGCATTTCCACGGAGGGCATGGTGTCAACGCAGCTTGAGGAATCGGATATCACGGAGAGTACTATGGTATTTACCATGGAGTCATCACAGCGCGAGCGCATTATAGAAAGCTTTGCCGATATCGACCCGGAGCAGGTCTTTGTGCTTTCACAGTATGTGGGCGATGAGCTTGAGATACTGGATCCTTATGGCGGCACACTTCAAAGCTATGGACTGTGCTATGAAAGCCTCAGGGCTACGCTTAAGAAGCTGGTAAAGCGCTTAAATGCAAATACATAAAAGACAAACAAATATAACACAATATAAGACAAAGGAGAACAAATATTATGGGTAAGGTAGTAGTTATGGATCATCCGCTGATTCAGCACAAGATTGGAATTATGAGAAGAACCGACACAGGTTCAAAGGATTTTAGAACACTTGTCAGCGAGGTTGCGATGCTTGAGTGCTACGAGGCAACAAGAGATCTGGAGCTTACAGAGGTGGAGATTGAGACTCCTATCTGTAAGGCCACTGTAAAGGAATTAAAGGGCAAAAAGCTTGCAGTTGTTCCTATCTTAAGAGCCGGACTTGGTATGGTGGAGGGCATGCTTGAGCTCATCCCTGCCGCAAAGGTTGGACACATCGGCATGTATCGTGACCCGGAGACAGCAGAGCCTATCGAGTACTATTGCAAGCTTCCGGCAGACTGCGCAAACAGAGAGGTATTTGTGGTAGATCCGATGCTCGCAACAGGTGGTTCAGCAGTGGCAGCACTTGATATGCTCAAAAAGCGCGGTGTGAAAAACATCCACTTTATGTGCATAATTGCAGCTCCTGAGGGAGTAAAGAGACTCACAGAGGAACATCCTGATGTGGATGTATATATAGGAGCGCTCGATGATCATCTCAATGAGCACAAATATATTGTGCCGGGACTCGGAGATGCAGGAGACAGAATTTTCGGAACCAAGTAATAAAATGTGTGATAGACCATATTGAATGGAGGTGTATATATGGGAGCTTCGGAAAAGAGAAAGGATTATATCTCATGGGATGAGTATTTTATGGGCATAGCGATGCTTTCAGGCATGCGCTCGAAGGATCCGAATACCCAGGTGGGTGCGTGCATAGTGGACCCGGAGCACAAGATACTCTCCATGGGCTATAACGGCTTTCCTCTTGGCTGCTCAGATGATGAGTTCACCTGGGCCAGAGAGGGAGAGGATAACAAGTATTTCTATTCTACACACAGCGAGCTCAATGCCATCTTAAACTACAGGGGCGGAAGCCTTGAGGGAGCGACCATATATGTCACCCTGTTTCCGTGCAATGAGTGCGCTAAGGCAATCATACAGTCCGGCATCAGGGAAGTAGTCTACGACTGTGACAAATACGAGGGCACGGCCAGCGTGACAGCTTCAAAGAGGATCGATAGACCGCTGCGATCAGCAGCACGGACGGTATAATAAAAAGCGGATGCAGCCGTGAGGTGACGCTTGTGCTGTAGCACTTGTGGTGTACACAGAGACTTTTGACATGGGAGCATTCGTTGTGGATAGTGATAATACTGCAATTGTTATGTCAAATTGACGTGATTTAACATGAAACGCATGTATTTTTTATGCATTTTACACATAAAAATGTAGACAAAAGCAATAAAAATGATATAATAATTTGTATATGAAAAGAGATAATAAGAAAGAGGTAATGAATGCACTTATCATGGTTTTCCAGTTTGGAATCAACATGATTGTGCCGATATTTCTCTGCACACTGGCCGGTGTGTGGATTGGGAAAAAGACCGGAGCGGACTGGGTAACTGTTCCATTGTTTTTCATTGGAGCGTTTGCGGGGGCAAACAATATATACCGTATGGTTCAAAAATTCCTGAAGCCAGAGGATGATGGCAGAGCCGTCAGACAGACACCGGGCAGGCAGAGTACTACGGAAACAGAGAAATCAGACAGTATTAGCAGGGTAGAGAAGGATGTTAAAAAGAATAAATGACGCATTGCCGGGACTTGTATTTGGGATAGTTTTTTACGGGATTGTTGTGCAGCTTATTGGGGTATGGTTTGTCACAGACAAAATTTCATATTCTATCGGCTTATGGTATGGGATAGCGATAGCTGTTGGTATGGCTGTCAATATCGCCACAGTCATATATGACGCGACCGCCATATATGGACAAAAGGATGCCAATCGCAGGATCGTAGCAAAATCACTTTTAAGGTATATTGTTGTTGCGGTCCTGTTATTTATATTGGGACTATTTGATTTTGGAAATCTGATAATGGCCTTTGTCGGTATGCTGGGACTCAAGATTTCAGCGTATTTACAGCCTTTATTTATGAAGGTGACAGACAGATTTTCCGGGAGAAGTGATGCATCTTCCGCCGGCGAAATGGAGACAGAGTAGCGAAACAGCAGGTAAACTTAATAAGGAGGAGGTGATAATGTGAATCAGGCGATTTTACTGGAAAGTAACGCAGACAATATCGACTTTATGATCCATGGTATTTTTTCGATAAAGGTATTCGGTCAGGAGGTCTGGATTACCACATCGCATGCCTGTATCCTCATAGTGATGGCCATTATGGTCATATTCGCTATAGTGGCAAACAGGAAGCTTAAAAAAGCAAAGGAAGTACCGGACGGCTTTCAGAATATCATCGAGCTCATCGTAGAGATGCTCGACAAGATGGTTGAGGGAACCATGGGTAAGTGGGCTCCGAGGTTTGTAAACTACATCAGCACGATTTTTATATTTATACTGATGAGTAATATCTCAGGCTTGTTTGGCTTAAGACCACCGACAGCCGACTACGGAACCACACTGGCGCTTGCACTTATTACATTTTTCATGATCAGATTCAATAAGGCTAAGCATCAAAGCGCAAAGGATATCTGGACCGGTATGTGTTCACCACTGCCGCCGTGGCTGCCTATATGGGCACCAATCAACATTATCAGTGAGATTGCAATTCCTATCTCATTATCATTGCGTTTGTTCGCCAATGTGTTGTCAGGAACTGTTATCATGGCGCTGGTATATGGTCTGCTAAGGTTTATAGCCATAGCGTGGCCGTCAGTACTGCATGTATACTTTGATTTGTTCTCAGGAGCAATTCAGACATATGTATTCTGTATGCTGACAATGACATACGTTACACAGGCATGTGAGACGGATGAGTAAAACTATAAGATGTATTTTTAGGAGGATTCAATTATGGATATCAATGGACAGGATTTAATCAGAGCATGCTCAGCAATCGGTGCAGGTTTGGCAGTTATCGCCGGAATCGGACCTGGTGTTGGACAGGGTATCGCAGCAGGACATGGTGCAGCAGCCGTAGGACGTAACCCGGGAGCAAGAGGACAGATTATGTCAACCATGCTTTTAGGACAGGCGGTTGCAGAGACAACAGGTCTTTATGGTCTCGTTGTTGCATTACTTTTACTTTTCGTTCATCCGCTCGGATAGTATATTACGGTTTGCCGCAGAGGATTACCGTGCGGCGATACAGCCAACGGAAAGGAGAGTAAAAATTGTTAGCACAGGGATATACATTTTTGTTTAATCTGGATGCGCAGTTGCTCTTTGATACAGTACTTTTGGCAGTTGCAGTATTTTTCCTTTTCATGCTGATGTCGTATCTGCTTTTCAACCCTGCAAGGAAGCTGTTAAAGGACAGGCAGGACAGGATAGAAAGCGATATAAACACAGCTGTTGCCGACAAGGAAAATGCCGCAGCACTAAAGGCAGAGTACGAGGGAAAGCTTAAGGACATCGATAAAGAGGCCGAGGCTATTCTCACAGAGGCGAGACAGAAGGCGCTTAAAAACCAGAACAAGATTGTGGATGATGCAAAGGAAGAGGCTTCACGCATCATAAAGAGAGCTAGAGAAGAGGCAGAGCTTGAGAAGAAGCATGCCATGGATGATATGAAGCAGGAGATGATACAGATAGCATCGCTTATGGCACAAAAGGCTGTCGCAGCTTCGATCACCACAGACATTCAGGATACACTCGTTGAAGAGACACTTAAGGAAATGGGAGAATCAACATGGCTAAGCTAGTATCTAAGGTATACGGTGATGCATTGTTTGAGGCTGCCCTTGAGGACAACAGGCTATCCAGCCTGTCTGACGAGGTAACAGCAGTAAAGGAAATCATTGCTGCAAATGATGACCTCTCAAAGCTGATGGATCATCCGCAGATTGATAAAGAAGAAAAGGTCAGAATCATCGAAGAAATATTTGGGGGAAGAGTTTCAGCGGAGCTGGTAGGGCTTATGAGGATGATTATAGAAAAGAATCATTACAAAGAGCTTACCTTAGTTTTCGACTACTTTCTTGACAGAGTCAAGGAGTACCAAAATATCGGAACAGCATACGTCACATCTGCATTTGAGCTTTCAAAGGAGCAGAAGCTTGCTGTGGAGAAACGACTTCTTGACACGACAAAATACGTGAAATTTGAGATGCATTTTGAGGTGGATACCGCGCTCATAGGCGGTATGAAAATCAGAATCGGGGACAGAGTGGTGGATTCATCTGTCAGCAGCAGATTAGAAAGACTCACCCGCGATTTGACAAAAATACAATTGAAAGTAGGTGAATGCGCTCCATGAATCTAAAGCCGGAAGAAATCAGCTCAGTAATAAAGGAGCAGATTAAAAGATACGCTTCCCAGCTCGAAGTCGCTGATGTAGGAACAGTCATTCAGGTGGCAGACGGAATCGCACGTATTCATGGTCTTGAGAATGCGATGCAGGGAGAGCTTTTGGAATTTCCAGGGGAAGTATATGGAATGGTATTAAACCTCGAGGAGGACAATGTCGGTGCTGTTTTACTTGGACAGCAGCGCAATATCAACGAGGGAGATACAGTTAAGACCACAGGACGAGTGGTAGAGGTGCCGGTAGGCGATGCGATGCTCGGCCGAGTAGTAAATGCGCTCGGACAGCCAATCGACGGAAAGGGACCTATCCAGTCGGACAAATATCGTCAGATAGAGAGAGTAGCATCGGGAGTTATCTCGAGAAAGTCAGTAGATACACCGCTTCAGACAGGAATTAAGGCAATAGATTCCATGATTCCGATTGGAAGAGGACAAAGAGAGCTTATTATCGGAGACAGACAGACCGGAAAGACGGCTATCGCGATAGATACCATAATCAACCAGAAGGGACAGGGTGTGAAATGTATCTATGTAGCTATAGGTCAGAAGGCTTCTACGGTTGCATCCATAGTAAATGAGCTCGAGGAGTTCGGAGCCATGAGCTACACGACAGTAGTGGCTGCGACAGCATCAGAGCTTGCACCGTTACAGTATATCGCACCATACTCAGGCTGCGCTATAGGTGAGGAATGGATGGAAAACGGACAGGATGTGCTCATAGTTTACGATGATCTGAGTAAGCATGCAGCAGCATACCGTACACTTTCACTCCTTTTAAAGAGAGCGCCTGGACGAGAGGCTTATCCGGGAGATGTTTTCTATCTCCATTCAAGGCTTCTGGAGAGAGCAGCGAGACTGTCAGATAAGCTGGGTGGAGGTTCACTCACAGCCCTTCCTATCATTGAGACACAGGCGGGTGATGTATCGGCATATATCCCGACCAATGTTATCTCAATCACAGACGGTCAGATATATCTCGAGACAGAGATGTTCAACGCGGGCTTCAGACCTGCCATAAATGCAGGACTTTCAGTTTCACGAGTTGGAGGCTCGGCACAGATAAAGGCAATGAAAAAGATTGCAGCACCTATCCGAGTAGAGCTGGCTCAGTACAGAGAGCTTGCAGCGTTCTCACAGTTTGGCTCAGAGCTTGATGCAAGCACAGCAGAGCAGCTCGCACAGGGAGCACGAATCAAGGAGATTTTAAAGCAGCCGCAGTACAAGCCGATGCCTGTAGAGAAGCAGGTTATCATAATATACGCTGCGACAAAGAAGTATCTTATCGATATCAAAATCGAGGATATTTTAAGATTTGAGGCAGAGCTGTTTGATTTCATTGATACCAGATATCCTGAGATTCCTGAAGCAATCAGGGAGAAAAAGGTGATGGACGATGATACGGAGCAGGCACTTATAAAGGCAATCGAGGAATGCAAAAAGCAGTTCCATTAGACGGTTGGATATTAGTAGAAGGCAGGTGGTAAAATGGCTTCGATGCGAGACATAAAGCGCAGAAAAAGCAGTATTACAAGTACTCAGCAGATCACAAAGGCCATGAAGCTCGTTTCTACCGTCAAGCTGCAAAAGGCGAGAGCACATGCGGAGGCAACAGATCCGTATTTCAACTATATGTACAGGACAGTAAGCTCGATGCTTGCAAAGAGCGGCAATCTGGAGCACCCATACTTAAAGGCCGGTGATTCGCCAAGGAAGGCGGTAGTTGTTTTGACATCAAACCGCGGACTGGCAGGCGGATACAACAGCAATATAGTAAAGCTCATCACACACGGAGACTTCAAAAAAGAAGAACTCGACATATACGCTGTGGGAGCAAAGGGCGAGGAGCTGCTTACGTCAAAGGGCTATCATATAGTCGAAAGTGCACCAGAGATGATGGAGGACCCGACCTACGAGGATGCTGCAGCACTTTGCAAAAGAGTGTTAAAGGCATTTACAGACGGTCAGGTGGGGGAGATTTATCTCGCATATACCCATTTCAAAAACACAGTTACACAGGAGGCGAAGCTCATAAAGCTATTGCCGGTGGAGCTGGATGAGAGCGGGGCAGATGAGAAAGAGGACTCCAATATTCTCATGAATTTTGAACCGAATCCGGAGGAGGCTTTGGAGCTTATTATTCCAAAATATGTGACAAGCCTGTTTTACGGAGCACTGGTGGAGTCATTTGCCAGTGAAAACGGAGCCAGAATGCAGGCGATGGATTCTGCTACGAGCAATGCAGAGGATATGATCAGTGATCTGACATTGAAATATAACAGAGCGCGTCAGGGCTCAATCACGCAGGAGCTTACTGAGATAATTGCAGGAGCTAATGCGATAGAGTGATACATGCATATCCGGTCATGGGAAGGCAGGCATGTGTGTCTGTGAATGGCCAAGAAGGCAAGTGTATCATATGAATTAAAAAAGAAGGAGAAACTATAAATGGCAGATAAAAATGTAGGTAAAATCATACAGGTTATCAGTGCCGTTCTGGATATCAAGTTTTCAGAGGGTAATCTGCCTGAGATAAACGATGCAGTCGAGGTACCGCTGAAAAACGGCGGAAAGCTGGTCGTTGAGGTTGCACAGCATCTGGGTGACGATACAGTCAGATGTATCGCCATGGGACCTACTGATGGTCTCGTCCGCGGCATGGACGCTATCGCAACAGGAGCACCTATTTCTGTGCCGGTGGGGGAGAATACACTTGGAAGAATGTTCAATGTGCTCGGAGAGCCTATCGATGAGGTTGAGCCTCCACAGACAGAGGAGAAATGGGCAATCCACAGACCTGCGCCTAGCTTTGAGGAGCAGGCTACATCGCAGGAGATGCTTGAGACAGGAATAAAGGTTGTAGATTTACTCTGCCCATACCAGAAGGGTGGAAAAATCGGACTCTTCGGAGGTGCCGGAGTAGGAAAGACGGTGCTCATCCAGGAGCTTATCCACAACATCGCTACACAGCATGGTGGATACTCAGTATTTACCGGTGTAGGAGAGCGTACACGAGAGGGAAATGACCTGTACTACGAGATGAAGGAGTCAGGTGTTATAGACAAGACAACCATGGTGTTCGGACAGATGAACGAGCCACCTGGAGCACGTATGAGAGTTGCCCTGGCAGGACTTACAATGGCAGAGTATTTCCGTGACAGAGGCGGCAAGGATGTGCTTCTCTTTGTGGACAATATCTTCCGTTTCACACAGGCAGGTTCAGAGGTTTCAGCACTTTTAGGACGTATGCCTTCAGCCGTAGGTTATCAGCCTACACTGGCTACTGAGATGGGTGAGTTGCAGGAGCGAATCGCATCTACAAAGAACGGTTCAGTAACATCGGTACAGGCCGTATACGTACCAGCCGATGACCTCACAGACCCGGCTCCGGCTACAACCTTCGCACATCTGGATGCCACAACAGTTCTTTCAAGAAAGATTGTTGAACAGGGTATTTACCCGGCAGTAGACCCACTTGAGTCTACATCACGTATCCTCGAGCCTGATATCGTAGGCGAGGAGCATTACCAGGTAGCACGAAAGGTACAGGAGATTCTCCAGAAGTACAAGGAGCTGCAGGATATCATCGCAATCCTCGGTATGGAGGAGCTGGCAGATGAGGACAAGGTGCTTGTATACAGAGCAAGAAAAATCCAGAAGTTCCTCTCACAGCCATTCCACGTAGCCGAGAACTTCACAGGTATCCAGGGTGTCTATGTGCCTGTAGAGGAGACTATCAAGGGCTTCAAGGCCATCATAGATGGTGAGATGGACGAGTATCCTGAGAACGCATTTTTCAATGTCGGAACAATCGAGGACGTCAAGGAAAAAGCAAAGACTATGCAGCAGTAAAAGCATAAGGAAGGACAAATCGTATGGCAACAAATACATTTTATCTAAAGGTAATAGCTGCTAACAGAGTGTTTTACTCAGGAAGATGTCGTTCCATAATAGTCCCTGAGTTCGATGGCCAGAAGGAAATCCTCGCCCACCACGAGGATATGGTCATAGCCGTCGATGAGGGCGAGATGAGATTTCAGCCGGAGGGCAGTGACAACTGGGAGTACGCGGTAGTGGGAATGGGCTTCGTAGAGATAGTCAACAACCGTGTGACACTGCTTGTCGAGACAGCCGAGCATCCGGAGGAAATCGATATAGCAAGGGCAAGAGAGGCAAAGGAGAGAGCTGAGGAGCAGCTTCGCCAGAAGCAGAGTATCCATGAGTATTATCACTCAAGAGCTTCGCTGGCCCGTGCCATGACACGACTGAAAGCAACTTCAGGAAAATAATAAATGTTAATAAATTACAAAAAAGAGGTTGTGACGACCTCTTTTTTGTTTTTACATTTGTGCCGGGGCACACTGTTACAGTACTTGCCTGCTTCCATGATATTTGCGGTGCTGGACACATATATGCTTATAGAGAACACCTGGACTAATAAGATAAATCCATTATATCTATCATGTATATCCAATATATATTTTAGGTATTGTGCAAAATTTAATACACTGTATATATGGGGCGGGTATTGAAATATCCGCCCTTTTTTTCTATAATAATAAACCGTGTGGATTGCTGTAAATATGCAATTGCTGTGGGTCACACGAGGGTGTGGCAGATAACAGCGAATATGAGAAAAAGAGGCGAAAAAATGACTGAAAAAGAAAAAATAAGGATTCAGACATCAGAGACCTTTTTGTTGAGTGCGATTCTGGCACTTTCCGGAGGCTTTCAGGATGCCTACACCTACAACGTGAGAAACAAGGTGTTCTCGAATGCGCAGACAGGAAACGTGGTGCTGATGAGCCAGCATCTGATGATAGGTGAATGGATGAAGGGACTATCGTATCTTTTCCCAATCCTTTCATTTGCACTCGGTGTGCTTGTGGCAGAGAGAATCGGGCATAGATATAAGAAGGCAAAGCGCATCCACTGGCGTCAGATAGTGGTGGCGATAGAGATAATCATACTGTTTGTGGTCGGCTTCATACCACACAGGTACGACATGATAGCGACCATGCTTGTATCATTCAGCTGTTCTATGCAGGTGCAGTCATTCAGAAAGGTAAACGGCTACGGTTATGCCAGTACCATGTGCATCGGCAACTTAAGAAGCGGCACAGAGAGTCTGTCAATATATCTGCGTGACAGAAATATCGGGGCACTGAAAAAGACCGCGCACTACTATGGAATTATTCTGATATTTGCAATAGGAGCAGGTATAGGCGGAGTGTGCTCACTGCACATAGGAATACGCGCTATATGGGCTTCAAGCGTGCTGCTTGCCATTGTATGTACAATGATGGTCAGGGAACACAGATAAACAGTTACAAATAGTCACGAAATATATATAACGGAGATACAATATAAAATGAAATTATTAAAGCAATTTCTCATCATACTTGCGATTTCGTTTGTAGGTGAGATACTCAAATATTTACTGCCATTGCCTGTTCCGGCGAGCATATATGGCATGGTTATACTTTTCATAGGTCTGCTGACAGGCCTGATACCGCTTAACTCTGTAAGGAGTGCAGGCAAATTCATGATAGAGATAATGCCTGTAATGTTTATCCCTGCGGGAGTGGGGCTCATGTCATCCTGGGGCAATCTTAAGCCGGTGCTTGTACCGGTACTTGTAATCACGGTTGTGGCACTTCTAACTGTAATGATTGCTACAGGATATGTTTCACAGCTCGTAATCCGTATGCAGAAGCGCAAGAGGGCT
>ENA-OPMT01000055-OPMT01000055.1-human-gut-metagenome-genome-assembly--contig:-NODE-55-length-10724-cov-1.582248_pt1 | contig 10724 bp, 13 predicted proteins | sample MGYA00241529_ERZ501756 | MGnify/ENA primary metagenome ERZ501756 (study PRJEB25962, sample SAMEA2042559) | human gut metagenome | biome: human gut; feature: human-associated habitat; material: faeces...
GGGACAGGCGGCTTTGAAGAAAGAAGCACTAAAAAGAATTTGAATTTAGCTAAGAGGTGAGCAACGTTATGTTAGAAGTAGTATTTAGCGACAGTGCCGCAGGGACTATGGCGGTTGCGATTGGACATAAGGGTTTTTTAGGCGGAGCAACCAGTGTAATTATCTCTGATGGGACAGTTTCAAAAGAAGAAATAGAAAAGTTCCAGCATCAAGCAGAAGAACGGGAGCGTTCTGGTTGGGAGAATGCTATACCGTTGGAGGGAAATCGTAAGGACATAGTTAATCTTCCGTTGGCATTGTCTGTGGGCAACATCTCCGAAGCAGGAATTTGTTTGGAGCGTGAGTCGGCATTATCTTTGCTACTAAGCATACTGCCCGATATGGCATCTGAAATCGTAACTGAACTTCTCAATACATCCCGAAAGAACTATGCTACGCTACTGGAAAAAGCACAAAACGGAGAGCCGATTCGTGTTTGGGTCGGACGAGAACCAGATGATGTGTGCGGATTGTATTGGCTTCTGGAACAACTACGACCAATCGGCTTTGAAAAATTGGATGTTACCATTGTGGAGCTTCCAATGTGGGAAACAAGACCAGATGGATGCATTGTCCAGTATAACGGTTGGGGAGAAGTTGAACCTTATCACTTGGGACGGATGGCATCTCTTGGAAAGAAGTTGCCAACAAATTACCTTCGTAGTTTGGCTAACCGCTGGAGAGAACTCCAACAGGAAAATTCTCCTCTTCGTGCTGTTATAAACGGCAAACTGGTCAGCGTATCAGAAACTCTGTATGATACATTTATTCTTCGAGAATTGGATGCACTGGACGACGAGTTTAGGGAAAGCGTGCTCGTTGGACAGGTTCTTGGAAAGAATCCATTAGGGATCGGTGATGGGTGGATTGCTTTGCGTGTGGAACAATTTATCAAAGAGGGACTTCTGGTCCCAATCACAACTCCTGCACCAAATGCACCTATTTATCACCGTATGTTAAAGAAAATAAAGTAATAAATAACCCATTAGTTGACCACGGGATATTTATGAGTATTACTAAACTGGAAGGAGGTGCGCTATGCTGAATGATTATTCATGGAATATGACCGGATACATACCGAAACACCAAGCCAATCCGCACGGTGACGGCATCATCCCCTATGTGGCAGAGCGCATCTTCCAACTGGAACCGGAGCCGCCAGCGGTGGACAGTCTGAATGAATATATCCTGTCTGCCTTGCAGGAAAAGAATTTGCTTTATTTTTCGTTCTTCCTGCACCACTACGAACCGCAGCTCAACAAGCGCATCAAATTCTTTCTCGGCGTGGATGGCGGCGATTTGTATGACACAGACCGTTTTATAGATATAAAGCTCTCCTGTCGGGAGCAAATGCTCCAAAAGCTGATGGACTATGATCCTGCCAAGGGTGCGGAGTATGCTACATACATTTTTCCGTTCATACGGGATGCTCTGCTCCGTTTCCGTATGGGCGAAGAAAAATGGTCGGTGTCCTCTCTGACCAATTACAAAATGGTGCAGTCAATGGCGTGGCTGTATCATAATACCAAGGATGTGGTCAGCGAATTTGCCAAGAAATACAACTGCGATCTTGCCCTTGCGGAAGAATATCTGAAAATTGTCCGTGGCATCCGCAATCAGCAGCCCTTTTATGTGACGGACGAGGATGGCGAGGAAACAGGCGAAGATGTTGCCCTTGACGATAGCTGGAACTATACCGACATCCTCTGGAACGGCATACAAGCAGAAAAGGTGCAGCGGGCATTTGAGAAACTGAATTACCGGGAACAGACCTTGCTTGAAAAGCGTCTTGCGATCTGCATGACCTGTGGGCGTGTCGGCTCATGGAAAGACCGCCCCACCTTTGAAGAACTGGCAGTTATGTTTGAGGGCAGCACTGCCAGTGGTGCGGAGCGTGCCTACCGCAGAGCAGTGGACAAGCTGACGGAAATCTGGTTGCTGAAGGTGCGCTCCACGCTGTCCGGCTGAAACAGAAATCCAAAACCAAGTGCAAAAAGAAAATCGCCGCCGCAATCTACGAATACCAGGCAGACTGCGACGGCGAATTGGGCGAAATTTCATTGGATTTTGAGAATGGAACAGCAGAAATCATTCGGCTTGCTGATTGGGATACTATGAAAACAAACCGCTTTGCAAATAAAGCGATAGCCTATCTTCTGAACTGCGAGAATGAGAAACTGCCCAAGGAAATGATGATGGCATTTGAATTATAAAAGGAAATTGACGAGGAACGAAAATGAAAACAATCGCAATCATAGATGATGATATTCATATTGGAGATATGCTGACGGAAGTTTTGACACAGGAGGGTTATGCCGTTCTCCGTGCATACTCCGGTACAGAAGCGTTATATCTTCTTTCACAAAATAAGCCCGACTTGGTGCTGCTGGATCTGATGCTGCCGGGGCTTAGCGGCGAGGAAGTTCTGCCACACATTGAGAACATTCCCGTTATCGTTCTCAGCGCAAAGGTAGATGTGCAGGACAAAGTAAATCTTCTGCTGAGCGGTGCGGTGGATTATATGACCAAGCCTTTTGACACGAAAGAGCTGCTTGCCCGCATTACCGTTCAGCTTCGTAAGGCAGAACAGCATGAGGAAATCAAATCCCTATCCATTGGCGATTTGGTTTTGGACATGTTGTCTCTTTCTCTGATGGTACAGGGGCAGGCAGTAAAGCTGACCCGAACGGAATATGCCATATTGAAACTGCTGATGGAGAATCCGAAACAAGTCATTGCAAAGAGCGTCCTGCTGGACAGAATTAGTCTGGACACCCCCGACTGCACCGAGCGTTCTTTGAAGCAGCATATCAGCAATCTACGGAAAAAGATGCAGGATATCAGCGGTGTGGATTATATCGAAACAGTATGGGGCATCGGCTTCAAGCTGGCAGAACAAAAATCTTGACGAAATCTTGACGTTTTTCTTGACCACTTTCTTGACTTTTGTTTTGTAAGCTTAGGTCATCAAAGGAGGTAACACACTATGAACTATGTTTTGCAAACAAACAGCCTGACGAAAAAGTATAAAAACTTTCAGGCTCTTACCATGAATGTTCCCAAAGGCTCTATCTATGGCTTTGTGGGAAAGAACGGTGCTGGTAAGACAACCTTGATCCGACTGATTTGCGGATTGCAGGAGCCGACTTCCGGTAACTTTTCTCTGTACGGCATCCGCAACGACAGCAAGGATATTATCAAATCCCGCCGCCGCATGGGTGCTGTGGTGGAAACACCGTCGATCTACACGGATATGACTGCGGAGGAAAATCTGAAACAGCAGTATCTCATTCTTGGTTTGCCGTCCTATGAGGGTATTCCCGAACTGCTGAAGCTGGTGGGCTTGGAGAACACCGGAAAGAAAAAAGCGAAGAACTTCTCCCTCGGCATGAAGCAGCGTCTGGGCATCGCTATCGCATTAGCCGGTGATCCCGACTTTCTTGTTCTTGATGAGCCTGTAAATGGTCTCGACCCTCAGGGTATTGTGGAAATGCGTGAGTTGATTCTGAAGCTGAACCGTGAAAGACAGATCACTGTTCTGATTTCCAGTCACATTCTGGACGAGCTTTCCCGTCTGGCGACCCATTACGGTATCATCGACAACGGACGCATGGTAAAGGAACTGAGTGCCGAGGAACTGGATGCAGCCTGCCGCAAGTGTGTCCGCATGGAAGTGACCGATACTTCTACTCTGGCTCGTGTGCTGGATTCCATGAATCTGGAATATAAAATTATCTCCGCAACAACAGCCGATGTGTTCGCAAAGATCAATGTGACACAGCTGACCGTTGTACTGGCAAAGGAAAACTGCGAAGTGCTGTCTATGCAGGAAAAAGATGAAAGTTTGGAGAGTTATTACATCTCTCTGGTTGGAGGTGATAATAATGCGTAAACTTTTTCGAGCAGCCGTTTACCGTACAGAGAATAAAAAAATGATTCGAATAGAATTAGTGATTGCTGTATTGCTTTCCGCATTCATCATCCTCAACGGTTACTTCCAGACGAATTTGACTAATGCATACATCTATAAGCTGATCGCCCGTTTTTTTGGATATTCACCCCTGATGGGACCATTTATCGCCGTATTTGCCGCATATTTGTGGGGAACAGACTATGAATATGGAACTCTGCGCAATAAACTAATCTGCGGACACACTCGTGAAGAAGTTTATTTTTCCAATCTTCTCCTGACCATATGTGCTGGACTGAGTACTGCACTAATCTGGTTGATAGTTAATGGGATGCTGGGTATTCCGCTACTAGGTACGGCAAGCCTGAACCTCTCTTTGGGAGAGATGGCATTTTATATTTTTTCAAGCCTTTTGATGGTCGTTGCACTCTCCAGCGTATGTTGTCTGTTGGCAAGTCTGGCGGAGAACAAAAACTCAGCGACACTTCTTTGTCTGGGAGCTGTAGCTGCAATGGTCATAATCGGGATGCTCCTTTATGATCGTTTTGCAGAACCAGAGTTATTGGGTGGATGGATGTGGTTTGAGACAGACCCAACTGTGCGATGGCATCCCCAAAATATCAGATACATCGGTGGAACATTTCGTATCCTGCTGGAATTTCTTATCTGTCTGACACCTGGAGGACAAGGTGTAATTCTTTGCGAAGAAGGGGTGGAACACCTGATTATTCTTCCGTTGTGCTCTACGTTTGTAATTTTTTCAACATCTCTTATAGGAAGTCGTTCCTTTAAGAAAAAGAACCTAAAGTAAGGAGGTAGAAAGATGTTCCCTTGGATTTTGTGTTGTATTTTGCTAATTGTTGTATTTTTTCTAATCACAAAGATTATTTTTATAGAAAAAAGTATTGATGAAATTCATACAGAATTCCAGGAACGTCTTTCCTCCGACACAAACACTCTGATTGATATTTCTTCCAGCGACCCTCATCTGAGAAAACTGGCTTTGGAGATTAATATCCAGCTTCGATTGCTCCGCAAGGAACGCCATCGTTACCAACAGGGCGATCTGGAACTGAAAGAAGCTATCACCAATATTTCCCATGACCTGAGAACTCCGCTTACGGCGATAAACGGTTATCTTAACCTATTGGAACGAGAGGAAAAAAACGAAACGGTACACTGCTATCTTTCTCAAATCCAAAACAGAACAGATGTTTTAAAAAATCTAATCGAAGAACTATTCAGATATAGTGTGGTTACTTCTTTTCAGGAACTGAAACCAGAACGTATGGATGTTGTCCGGGCATTGGAGGAAAGTCTGCTGTCTTTCTATGCGGTCATGCAGGAAAAAGGCATCCAACCGGAAATCGAATTGCCGGAGGAACCGGTTTTCCGTGAACTGGATGCAGGTGCGGTCAACCGTATCTTTTCCAACATTATCAGCAATGCGCTGAAATACTCTGACGGCGATCTGTCCGTAGTCATGGATAAGAACGGCTGTGTTACATTCAGCAACACGGCGCACAATCTGAATTATGTGACGGTCGGCAGATTGTTTGACCGTTTCTATACAGTAGAAGCAAGTCGCAATTCAACCGGTTTGGGATTGTCCATCGCCAAGCTGCTGATTGAGCGTATGGGCGGAAGTATTGGAGCAATCTACAACAATGACAAACTGCAAATCAAGATAATCTTTGCAAAACGAAATAAAAAAGAGTTTATATGAACGGAGGTGTTTTGATTATGAAGAAATACTTGAAGGAGATACTAATACTCTTAATTCAATTATTTATGTTTTATGTATTTCCATTATTTGCAGGACCAACAGACGTTATGGGAATGATAGTTTTGCTTATTTTAGCAACATTATTGCTTTCAATTCTAATTGGCAGCATTTCAAATCTGAAAGTAAAGTACTTGTATCCAATAATCATAGCAATTACATTTGTGCCATCTGTGTTTATATACTATAACGAGACAGCATTGATACATTCGCTTTGGTATTTGGCAGTATCATCCTTTGGTTTGATAATCGGCATGGTCATTCATAAATTGATTCTTAAAAAGTAGAAAGAGCAAAACTTTCAAAGGCTACCCAGTCAAAAAGATTGGATAGCCTTTATTTATGTTCTCTAAAATTGAAGTTGAATATCTGCCTTAGCCAATAACTATGGGCTTAGATGTTTAGTGAGCCAGGCAAATCGCTCCAATCGCCCAAACAGTTAAGAATTGAATAAATATTCATTGTATCCACAGATTTATACTCTGTAACAGTTTTTCAAATAGGTTTTGGAATCTCCGTTCAATATCAAATCAGCATATCCAATCGGGTCATTGTAAATCAGATAATCCAGTTCCGACCTCTGATACATATTGTCGGCAACCTCGTTCTCAACCGCAATCGTATCAATCGCAATCATACTACCATCAAAGAATTTCAGTTCCACACAGGTATTATCCATGTTAAACTCACAAGAAATCAATCTATCCATAAGAAACCTCCATTTTGCAGGATGTTAGATCATCCCAAAATATTTGAATGCTTCTCGGATTGCTTTCTCTTTTTCCGGCGGACACTGTGGCTGTCTGGAATCCTCGGATTTTGGCAGATTATAGTTCTTGCCGACCTCAATCCCGCATTTCCGTTTGATCTGTGAAATATAAAGGTTGGAAACTTTCAGTCCAGTATGCTCCAATACATAGTCCTTAATCTGCGTGTAGGTTGCCCCATCTTGAAATTCGGACATGTCCATATCCTCCAAAGAGAACTCAACCCGAATCTTTTTCGAGTCGACCTCACCCTTGGAAAGCAAAACAACCGTCTCCACATGTGTATCATTGTCCAAACTTATTTCCATATCTTCCTCAATAATCGGGAGCTTGAATTTAATGGATTTGAGCCACTGTCCGTTAGGCTGGCGATCTTCATAAATCTGAATTTCAGAGATGAGCGTTTCCATTACTCGACGCCGTTCCACATCATTCATGGCTGAATACAATTTATCAAAATACATCAATACCTTGTAGATGTTATCACCGGTCAATTTCTCAGCTTCAATCGCCTGTCTTTTGGCTCTTGCCTCAATCATTTGCGATTCTTCATCTTCTATCTTATCATACATCCGATAAAGACGATCATCAAGATCTGCTTTCCGTTTGAGATAGTGACGATCATCAGGGTCAAGGGAATCTATTTCTTCCATCAGTTTCGATTTTATGGAATAGAACTGACGTAGCTGCTTTTCATGGTTTGCAATCTCCTGATCCAACACTGAAGTATCAACTTTCATATTGATTTTTTCCTGCATCATAGACGCAAATTTAGGCTTGCTAACCAATGCCACAATAACCTCTGCCACCGCATCGTCTAACAGTTCCTCCCGAATCTGCTTTTTGTACGCGCATTTGTGCCCCCGTGTCATGGTACGATGCTTGCAGCCATAATAATAAAAATCCTTGTACTTTGTACCATCTTTTTTATGCTTGATACACTTATTTCCGTACATCCCTGCGCCGCAAATAGGACACTTCACAATACCTGAAAGCAAGTGGGTTCTGGTATCTTTGCCCTTGTTTACATGCTCATATTTTTTGGCTTGGGCAAGTAACTTAATCTGTGCGGCCTGCCAGGTTTCTTCAGAAATAATAGCTTCATGCAATCCATCTACCAGCAAATAATCATCTTGCTCAACAAGATGATAATCGTTTCTGGTTCCATGAACTTTTTCTGTTCTTCTGCGTCCATAAGCGATTTTCCCACAGTACACTGGATTTTTTAGAATCAAGCGAATTAAATGAGCATCGAACAAAGGGTTCTTGCCATTCTGCCGTTGGATTTTTCGTATTCCATGATTCTCCAGATATTTTGCAATGCCATTGGAGCCGATGTCTGTATTAACATACTGATCATAAATCACTCTGATTGCAGCCGCTTCTTCCTCGTTGATCTGCAACTCTCCATCAATAAGCTGATAGCCATAGGGGGCAAACCCTCCATTCCACTTTCCTTCTCTGGCTTTCTGGATACGCCCCTCCATTGTTTGGACACGAATATTTTCACGCTCAATCTCAGCAACCGCAGAGAGAACCGAAATCATCAGTTTACCGGCATCCTTAGAAGAATCAATTCCGTCCTCAACACAGATAAGGTTTACCCCAAAATCCTGCATAACCTGTAAAGTTGAAAGCACATCCGCCGCATTTCTTCCAAAACGAGAAAGTTTAAAAACAAGAACAAAGGAAACGCCGTCTTTTCCCGACTTAATATCATCCATCATTTGATTGAACTGTATCCGTCCCTCAATGGATTTTCCAGATTTTCCGGCATCCTCATATTCTCTAACAATCTCATAATCGTTATAATCAGCAAAGGCTTTTATCCTGGACTTCTGGGCATCCAGAGAATATCCGTCAATCTGCATTGTCGTTGACACTCTTTTATAGGTATACACTTTCACTCTTTCTCTGTTCATATTCAACCTCACTCATAGTGCCACAACAATGCACTACTTAATTGTTATTCGTTTTTGTCTTAACACCTAAGTCGAATTTATTTGATGCTGCTCTACAGAGCTGCACACTTCTTCGTCAGGTGTTTGGACTTGATTATCACGATACAATTATATCATGCAGCCTTTTGATTTTCAACAGTTTCTCGCTTTAAAGCATTAAATTCCTTTGACCTTTTTATCTTCGGCGGTTCTGGCAAATTATCAATATCCAATTCGTCTGCATACTTCTCAATCAAGTTAGCAAGTAAATCTGCAAAACCGCTCCATTCATCTCCCATAGGCTACCTCCATAGATAGAAAAAGCCAGCCTCCTGCCACATCATCACACCTTTTTATATCAAAAAGAAGTGCTGCACCGGAATAGTCCAGTGCAGCACCGCTTTAGTCTTATTTTTGATACCGTATTATCTGGACAGCAGGACTGCCCATCAGCACACCCCCGGTACTGGGAATATCCAAGCCGGTTCAGGGTTTCCAGCCAGACGGCTGCTGAACTGCCGCATACCGCCGATAGGTGGTTGACACCATATTCGCAGTAAGTTTCGGTGAGTGGCACGGTTTCTTATGCTGCGTGTTATGGCACTTTCCAGCCCACCACAGGCCGGTTATCAGCCACCAAATAACCGCTCGGCCCCTTTGATGTCATCGTGTTGACGGATGCTCTGACCATCCGCAGGGGGTCTTGGCGTTTGTGCTATGTGATGCTCGGCGCAGCACTCAAAAACTTGAATACTGGATATGAACGGTTGCCCGCTGTTTGTCAAGGTTCCATGAGTGAAAAGGGAAGATTTCCCCTTTCACTATAAAGGACTGGGAACGGGCAAAAGTTGTCATCACGCAGCCAGCTTTTTCTGAATTTTCTTCAGCGCCACCTTTGCGGAACGCATCACGGTTGACTTATTGCTTCCCTCCATTTTTGCGATCTCCATGTATGTATACCCGTAGGCAAAATGGAGCAAGAAGCGCCGCCGCTGTTTCGGAGTAAACTCATTAAGAGCTTCCTGGATTTCATGCAAAGTCCTTATGCGCTCATAGGTCTGCTCCAGCGTTTCCGTAGATACTTCAAAGATCAAGCAGGTATCCCAGGAACGGGCGTCACGGTGTCTAAAATCCGCCTTGCGCTGACGTTCAATTTCACGCTCGTAATCAACAAATACCTGATAGATTTCACGGGATACCTCAACCGTAACCGGGATTCCATTTTCATTCAAAATCGTAACTCTGCACATTGGATACTCCTTATGCGGCTTCATCCAGCCGCACCAGAATGCCGTCAAGAAAAGGAGCATCCTCGCAGGTGTCATTCTGAATCATGCAGGCACAGCAGCACGGGCAGGGCGCAGGCTTGTCCTCTGCCAAAATGACAACTGCTTCACCGGGTTGTAATTTAATGACTCGTACCAATTTTTCCATCTTATAACCTCCAAAATTATATTGAGGGCTTGTCCCTCTACTTATCGGAGATGCCAGAGGGGAAAAATTAAGGAGTAGAAGAAATTTTTTGAAAAACTCTATTACTGAATAGACAAAAGTAACGACAGCATCTCAACTTGTGGGATGCTGCCGTTGCTTTTACCTATCCATTAGATAAACACGGAGCTGTTTATAAACTCTGTGCATCAAATCTGTTACCGCCGCCGGACTACAACCAAACATCGTTGCAATCTCTTTACATTGATATCCTTTCCAAAAATAAAGCTCAATGACTTGCCGCTGCCGGTCGGTTAAATGCCGTAAACCCTCCGCCAATCGCTCATTCTGTATGGTATCTATGAAGTCCCGAATTTCACACTGGACTGTAAAATCTTCTTGTATGTAGAAGCAGCGCTCCTGGAATGTCAATTCCTCGCTCATACTCTCAAGAGAATTACAGTGATACCGGTACTTGCGATCTGAATTGCTCAATAGACGATCTTCCTCTTTTAAGACCGCCACCCAATATTCTTCGGTCAATGCCGTATGCTCCTTTCATCAGTTTTTGGGCAGAAACTGATAAAAGGCGGGCCACGGCATCTATACCCATCGGGGGATTCTCCTAAAAATCGACAAACAAAAACGCCAGGAAGCTGTTGAAACTTCCTGGCGCTCAAACACTCCGTTTGATATGGGGATTCATAATGCTGTTTTAATATATACTCTAGTGCGGTTTTTAGAGCGGAAAGCTGTACTTTGAAAATACCAATTTTTTTGGTATTATCCTCGGTCTATTCTTATGTTCTGGATAAAGAAAAATGCCCATGACTTTCTCCGACAGCAAGTCACAG
>ENA-OPMT01000059-OPMT01000059.1-human-gut-metagenome-genome-assembly--contig:-NODE-59-length-10507-cov-1.531956_pt1 | contig 10507 bp, 8 predicted proteins | sample MGYA00241529_ERZ501756 | MGnify/ENA primary metagenome ERZ501756 (study PRJEB25962, sample SAMEA2042559) | human gut metagenome | biome: human gut; feature: human-associated habitat; material: faeces...
GATTTCCAAGTCCTACTATAACGTACATCTTTTATCCTTTCTCTTTCTCATATCATTTACAATTCAAAATAAAACAAATACTGCTGGATAATTCCCGCCACACCCTTGTAGCGCTCAAAATCAAAGCCGTCACTATAATATTTGTCCAAAAGCTGCTTTACATGCGTATCTATCGGAAACGCATCCACATGATGCAAACCAAAAAGACATATGCAGTTCGCCACCTTTTTGCCAATTCCTTTGCGAGAAAGCAGGCTTTCCATCGCCTCATCATAGCTCATTTTGCGCAGATTATCAAGCCAGTCAGGATTATTAGCACCATACTCATATATTTCCTTCAGATACGGTGCCCTATAGCCAAAGCCCATGCTCCTGTCATCAAATACCTCATCCGGTACCTCAAGAGGCTTTGGAAATGTATACAGTTCTTCCCCCTCTGCACTGCCGTCTATTTTATGTCCGCACCGCCTGCAAAGTAAATCCACACTGTTTGTGATTCGCTTTATGTTATTATTCTGGGAAATCATAAAAGTAACAATCATCTCCCACAAATCCTGCCTTAAAATGCGCACACCACTGCCATATGCATATGCCTCCTTCAGATGCGCGTCATCTCCGTCTGCTATAAGCTTTGCAATCCCCGCATAATCCGTATCCATATCCAGATAACTTTTCCATATATTGTTCCAGTCAGCCTCATCACAGCCCAGCTCAAACTCATTCCCGTCCTGCTTAATCCGAAGCGCCCTGTCAAATGCCACTACCGTGTATTCGTTTTCTCCTGTGTTCTTCCATCTGAAGCACTGACCACTGTCAGCAATCTGTTTTAAATCCAGATTATCTATTTTCGTCTTGTACATATCTGTTTGTCTATCCTCTTTTATTTTAGCTATACTCGTAACTATTCAGAACCATCCCACGCACATTCTAAAAAGCCGGTCTGTCTGTGGCTTATTGTACCACGGATAGACCGGTTTGTGTGAAATATATTTGGATTATTATACCAGCTCAGGTATTTTATATCCCGCCTTGCTCATCGCTTTTTCAAAGTTATTGTTTGATTTTATGCATTCTCAATCTCTGTCTTATACTTTTCAAGAATCATATTCTGGATCTTCTCGCGTGTGGCAGAGTTAATCGGATGGGCTATATCCCTGTACTCGCCATCGTTTGCCTTACGGCTTGGCATGGCGATGAAAAGTTCCTTTTCTCCTTCGATTACCTTGATGTCATGTACCACGAATTCATCATCGATTGTAATTGACACAACCGCCTTCATCTTGCCTTCCTTTTCTACCTTACGAATTCTGATGTCTGTAATCTGCATATTTTTGTCCCCCTGGTCTGTTTTTAAATTACATATCTTACATTTTTTTCTTTTACTATTCTGACTCCATCCTCACCACAGTAGTATGTGTTTGGACTGATAGTTCCGCGACTCTCTACGATGCAATTCTCAAGGTGCACATTGTCGTCTATGTAGACATCATTGAGTATCACGCAGTTCTTCACTGTGGTGTTTTTGCCCACAAATACCTGCTTGAAAAGCACCGAATCCTCCACTCTGCCGTTTATGATACAGCCACTTGATACGAGGCTGTTTGAAATGTCTGATCCCGGATTAAACTTGGCCGGTGGCAGGTCGTCCACCTTTGAACAGATTGTCGGTTCCTCCCTGAAGAAATAGCTTCTGACGTCAGGTCTTAAGAAATCCATATTGGTCTTGAAGTATGCATCAATATCGGCGATATTGTTCCAATACGAATTTATCTTGTAGCCATATATTTTCTTTACATTTTTGTAGCGCACGAGGATATCATTTACGAAATCGAATCTGTTTTCCTCAGCTGCTGCCTCCAAAAGCTCTATGAGCTGTCGTCTTCTTATGACATAGATACCTGTGGAAATGGTATTGGATGAAGCCTCGATCGGCTTTTCATCAAACTCTGTGATTCTTGACTCCTCATCCATGCGTACCACACCAAAACGGCTGACATCGTCGTTGTACATCATGTCCTTGCATACCACTGTAATGTCTGATTTTTTCTCGATGTGAAAATCAAGCACTCTGTTGAAATCCAGCTTGTATACACAGTCACCGCTGCTGATGATGACATATGGCTCATGGCGTCTCTTGAGAAAATCAATATTCTGATACATCGCATCTGCCGTACCCCTGTACCAGTCACTGTTGTCCGCTGTGACTGTAGGTGTAAAGAGGAATAATCCTCCCTGCTTTCTGCCAAAATTCCACCATTTTGATGAGCTTAAATGCTCATTCAGTGAGCGTGCATTATATTGTGTCAATATCGCAACTGTCTGTATATGTGAGTTTGACATGCTGCTGAGTGAAAAATCTATAGCCCTGAAGCTGCCTGCTACCGGCAGGGCCGGTACTGCTCGTTTTGCTGTCAGTTCCTTCATCCTATTATTGTTGCCGCCGGCCAAAATTATTCCTATTGCCTTCATTTTCCGTCACCTGCCTTGATAATAACTTCTCCGCCCTCAAGCACACCATCTTTGTAATCCTCTTCGTATGTAACACCGGAGATTGCTGTATTTTTGCCTATCTTTACCCCGTCCGGTATCACAGAATCTTCTCCTATAGTGACAAGCCCAAATGAGTATATGCTCTCATTTAATACGTTCGGCTTCTCCTGTCCGAAGCCAAGTGTCACATTGTCGCCCACCTTGCAATTTTCGGCAATGATGGACTTATCTATCGTGACATTGGAGCCTATCTCCGTGTCACGCATGATGATGGAATCACGTATTACTGCGCCTCTTCCAATCTTGACGTTGGCACCTATAACAGAATGTTCCACATGACCATAGCATTCACAGCCCTCACCCATGATGCTTCGCTCCACATGACCTCCTTTGGCTATATAAAGTGGCTCGATTGCATCATTCTTTGTGTAAATCTTCCAATACTCCTCGTACAGGTTAAACTCCGGAATGATGTCCACAAGCTCCATATTGGCCTCCCAGTATGAGCCCAGTGTACCTACGTCCTTCCAGTATCCGTTGAACTCGTATGCAAACATACGTCTGTCGTTTTCAAAGCAGTATGGTATGACATGCTTGCCAAAATCACAGTTTTCCTGATTCTTTAGTGCAAGTAAGGCTTCCTTTAGCACCGGCCATGAGAATATGTAAATGCCCATTGATGCGAGATTGCTACGCGGATGAACTGGCTTTTCCTCAAATGCATTGATGCGCTTATCATCATCGGCTATGACGATACCAAATCGGCTTGCCTCCTCGATAGGCACCGGCATTGTTGCTATGGTCACATCTGCATTGTTTTCCTTGTGGAAATCAAGCATCACCTCATAGTCCATCTTGTAAATATGGTCTCCTGACAGTATCAACACATAGTCCGGGTTGTAACTGTCTATATACCTCATATTCTGGTAGATTGCATTGGCTGTACCTGTGTACCACTCGCTGTTGCCGCTCTTCTCATAAGGAGGCAGTATTGCCACTCCTCCGTTATTCCTGTCGAGGTCCCACGGAATACCTATTCCTATGTGGCTGTTAAGTCTGAGTGGCTGATACTGTGTAAGTACCCCAACTGTATCAATGCCTGAATTGATGCAGTTGCTAAGCGGAAAATCTATGATTCTGTACTTTCCACCAAACGAAACCGCCGGTTTTGCTACGTCCGCTGTCAGAACACCAAGTCTGCTGCCTTGACCGCCTGCTAAAAGCATGGCTATCATTTCTTTCTTAATCACGTTATCACTCCTCGTCTGTCCTAATTTTTGTTGTGCCCATACGGTCCCCACCACTAGTTTCTGTAATAACCGTATCTGTAATGCTTCTATAATAAATCACAATTGTTTCCATATAAATTATAGTTGCCGCTGCATAAATTGCAGTTACTGCCATATACTTTAAACCCATCAAATTCATATGGTCCGGATGAATTATTTTTATAAAAAAAATTATACCACAGCCGCATTATCACTTCAACATTTTTCACAAAATCAAATAATATTTTTCTTTTTTTTTGACATTTTGCACAAGTGTCATTTATCGTATATCTGTTTAACCTGCAAGGGATCTTATCATTTGAAAGTCACGCCTGCTTTCACCTTATTTTTCCTTTGCAAATACTGTATTTAGTTGTATAATTAATATAAAGTAACTATTCAGAACAAGAAAATCAGTCGCTTACATGCAATCATGACGCATCGGCTTTTTGTTCTCAGCAGTTCTTAATAGTTACAATATAAATTATAATAAATCAGGCAGGTAAAATAAATGTATAAAATAGATTTCAGCAAACCAATACACATCCATTTCATAGGCATCGGCGGTATCAGCATGAGCGGTCTCGCAGAGATTCTGCATGAGGAGGGCTTTACCATTTCCGGCTCCGATTCAAAGGAATCAGACCTCACAAAAACTCTTGCTGCCAAGGGCATAAAAGTCATATATGGTCAGAGTGCAGACAATATCACCTCCGATATCGACCTGGTGGTTTACACTGCTGCTATCCACGAAAGCAATCCTGAGTTTGCCGCAGCAAAAGCAGCCGGTATTCCAATGCTTACCAGAGCCGAGCTTCTCGGACAGATTATGGACAATTACGATTATTCTATCGCTGTAGCCGGCACACACGGCAAGACTACCACCACATCCATGATCAGTGAGATTCTTCTCGCCGCTCAGACAGATCCTACCATTTCCGTAGGAGGTATTTTGTCATCTATCCACGGCAATCTGCGTGTGGGCGATTCAGAATACTTCATCTCTGAGGCGTGTGAGTACACAAACAGCTTTTTGAATTTCAGACCACGCTACAGTATTATTTTAAATATTGAGGCTGAGCATCTGGATTTCTTCAAGGATATCAACGACATCAGGCATTCCTTCCGCGAGTATGCATCAAACACTCTCGCAGACGGTGCTACCATCATCAATGGTGAAATTGACCGCTATGAAGAGATTGTCGCAGGTCTTCCTCAGAAGATTATCACCTATGGCTTTGATTCAAAATATGATTTCTATCCGGAAAATATAACCTATGACGATAAAGCTTGTGCATCTTTTACAGCTATGAGACATGGTAGTCCACTTTTCGACGTAAAACTCTCTGTTCCGGGCGCTCACAATGTAAGCAATGCGCTCGCAGCCATAGCTTTATCCACCACACTCGGTCTTGATGAGGAGTCTATCCTCACAGGCCTCGACAAATTTGGCGGTGCTGACAGACGTTTCCAGTACAAGGGCAAGGTAAACGGCGTCACAATCATTGATGACTACGCTCACCATCCAACCGAGATCCGTGCAACACTGACAGCTGCACAAAAATATCCACATGACAGGCTTGTCCTTTGCTTCCAGCCACATACCTATTCCAGAACCAAGGCATTCTTAAATGATTTTGCCGATGTTCTTTCAATGGCAGATGTTGTGGTGCTAGCTGATATCTATGCTCGTGAGCAGAACACCTATGGCATTTCATCTAAGGACATCCTTGATTTATTGCTCGAAAAAGGTGTGAATGCGCACTATTTCCCATCATTTGAGGAAATCGAGAAATTTTTATCAGAAAATTGTGTAAACGGCGACCTGTTGATAACAATGGGTGCCGGAAATGTAGTAGAAATCGGCGAAGACCTGCTTAAGAAATAAGTTATCCACGTTATCCACATACAAAATGTTAACAACTCTCATTTTGTGTGTGGATTTTTTAAATAATTTTCAACAGCTTATATACCCTGTGATACATTGATTTTTCAATTATTTTACATAGTTATCCACATTATCCACATTTTTTTGTGGATTCAGAAAGCCCGAGTTTACAAGGCTTGTAGCACTTTTACCATCTTCACACGGTTAAAATATTGTGCTATAATTGCTCACAGGTTAAGCGAAAGAGAGTTTTTTATATGACAGCGATAAACATTAGCAGTGACATAGCAACATCATTCACTACTGTGTCAGATATTTTTATAGATCAATACATGCCAAAGGCAAACGGTGAGTTTGTCAAGGTATACCTTTATCTGCTCCGTGCGACAGGCTCCGGGGCAGGCATAGCAACTATTTCAGAGATTGCCGATCATTTCAGCAATACCGAGGCCGACATCATACGTGCTCTCAATTACTGGGCCTCTGAGGGCATTTTACAGTTGCAATCCGGCGCTGATGGCCAGATTATGGGAATCAACCTCTGCAGTCTTTCTGTATCCGGTATGCAGGCTGCTCAGAGTAATATACAAAGCGCTGTGGCTGATAATGCCGCGCAGAATAATTTGCAAAACAGCGTGGTTAATAATGCTACACAGAATAATTTGCAAAACGGCGTGGTTAATAATGCTGCACAGAATATTTCTACCGCAAATATTCGGATGCAGGATTCTGTTGTGGAAAAGCTTAAGAGCCAGACTACTGACAAAGCTGCTTCTTCACAGAAGGAATACACACTTGATGAGATTAAGGAATTTAGAAAGAATCCTGACATTTCAGAGCTTTTCTTTATTATAGAGACATATCTGAAGCATACGCTCTCATCCACAGACACCAATATGGTGCTCTACTGGCTGGACGAGCTTCATTTTTCTACCGACCTGGTGGAGTATCTCGTGGAGTACTGCATTACCAAAGGACATTCAAGCCTTCGGTACATGAACAAGGTCGCTCTCGGCTGGGCCGATGCCGGCATAAAGACCGTAGACCAGGCAAAGGACGATGCAGCCGCTCACTCACAGATTTACTATTCTGTAATGAAGGCTCTAGGCATCACAGGCCGCAATCTGGTTGACTCTGAGGTGTCACTCATCAACAAATGGGTCGGCGAATACGGTTTCGATATAGAGCTTGTAAAGGCCGCCTGCAGTAAAACTATTTCAGCTATCCAGAAGCCAAGCTTCGAGTACACAGACTCGATACTCGCGAACTGGAGGAAAAAGGATGTACATACATTAAAGGATGTTGAAGTGCTTGATGCCAACTTTGCCAAGGCCAATAAAGCCTCTGCTACAGGCTCATCACAAGGCACAAATGCTGCAAACGGTTCCTCAAAACCCAAAAGCAATAATTCAAGTTCCAAGAATAAATTTAACAACTTCAATCAGCGCAACAATGATTACGACAAGCTGGAGAAGCTGTTTCTCAATTCTACGGTATGATTTAAGCTACATGATTTCAATTATATGATTTAAACTGTATGATTTCTGTTGCGTGATTTCAATTATATAATTTAACTTGTATGATTTCTGTTGCGCAATTTCGTTGTATGATTTTTCAAGTTAGATTTACACATCCCAAGGAGGGTATATGGCACTTACCAATGCTCAATATGATGAGATAATGCGAAGCTACGATAAACGCCAGCTTCAGAACAAATACATACATGACAAGCGTATTGAGGAAGCCTATCGCAAGGCGCCCCGCCTCAGGGAGATTGACTCAGAGATTGCATCCGCATCTGTCAGGCAGGCGTACAGGCTTATGGACGGCGATGAGAATGCTCTTGCCGCTTTACGCCTTGCAATCGATGACTATAAAGAGGAGCGTGCTGCACTGCTATCCACACTCGGATATCCGCTTGATTATTTTGAGCCTATTTACACCTGTCCAGATTGCCACGATACAGGATACATAAACGGTCAGAAATGTCATTGTTTCAAGCAGGCTATTATCAATACCGTTTATTCGCAGTCCAATATCAGGGAGATTTTGTCTCGTGAGAATTTTTCCACGCTCTCATTTGATTATTACTCAGATGAGCAGAAAAATCCTGCGACAGGGCTGTCTGCGCTCGCCACAGCAAAGCTTGCCGTGACGAACTGTCATGAATTTATAGATAATTTTGAAAACAAACCTAAAAACATATTTTTCTACGGTAATACCGGTGTCGGAAAGACTTTTTTATCTAATTGCATTGCAAAAGAGCTTTTAGATGCAGGTTACTCCGTAATTTACTTTACAGCATTCCAATTATTTGATATATTAAGCAAAGGTGTGTTTGAAAAGGATGCAGATGCTATCGCAGCGCACCAGAATATATTCGACTGTGATTTACTTATCATAGACGATCTCGGAACCGAGCTTTCCAACTCATTTACCACATCACAGCTTTTCCTTTGTGTAAATGAGCGTATACTGCGACAGAAATCTACTATTATTTCCACTAATCTGAATTTGGAGCAGATAGCAGAGATTTACTCCGAGAGAACACTTTCAAGAATTTCAAGCAATTATAGTTTTATCAAGCTCTTTGGAGATGACATACGAATTAAAAAGCGTCTTTCCAAATAACGCTTTTTATATTATATATTTAGTTTATTTATTATATGGTTATATGGAGGAATAACAATGCCAAACGATGAGAGAATTTTGGAGACTATGCCAACCGGTACACTTGGACTTGTTGCAACCGACAGTTGTATAGGTCTTGCCCAGAAGGTAGATGCATACTTACAGGGCTGGAGAGAGCACAGAGAGCACCAGCATGCTAATGAGAGTGCTTTCAAGGACTACTACAAAAACAGCTACATTATCAAGCCTTCTACACCTAGATTCGGTTCTGGCGAGGCTAAATGTGTTATCAACCAGTCTGTTCGTGGTTATGATCTGTACATCATGGTAGATGTAACTAACTACAGTCTTACCTACACAGTATGCGGTCAGACAAACCACATGTCACCTGATGACCACTATGCTGACTTAAAGCGTGTTATCGCTGCAGCCGGCGGAAAAGCAAGAAGAATAACAGTTATCATGCCTTTCCTTTATGAGAGCCGTCAGCACAGACGTACAGGCCGTGAGTCTCTTGACTGTCCATTGGCTCTTCAGGAACTTATCAACATGGGTGTAGACAATATCATCACCTTCGATGCTCATGACCCTCGTGTGGTAAATGCTATTCCTCTGAATGGTTTTGAGAATGTAATGCCTTCTTACCAGTTCATTAAGGGCATCTTAAAGAACGTAAAGGATATCACTATTGATGCTGACCATCTTATGATTATCTCTCCTGATGAGGGCGCTACAAACCGTGCTATCTACCTTGCAAACGTACTCGGAGTAGACATGGGTATGTTCTACAAACGTCGTGATTACAGCCGCATCGTTGACGGACGTAACCCTATCGTAGCTCATGAGTTCCTCGGAACAAATGTGGAGGGTAAGGATGTTCTTATCATCGATGATATGATTTCTTCCGGCGAGAGTATGATAGATACAGCAAGAGAGCTCAAGAAGCGTAAAGCTAACAGAATCTTTGTTGTTTCTACATTCGGTCTCTTCACAAACGGCTTTGCTTCATTTGACAAGGCTTACGAGGAGGGTCTCATCTACAGAGTAGTTACAACAAACCTTATCTACCAGTCACCGGAGCTTCTCTCTAAGGAGTACTATATCAGCTGTGACATGAGCAAATACATCGCATACCTCATTGATACATTAAACCACGACTGTTCTATCAGTGATCTTCTCTCACCATATGACAGAATCAAGAAGTGTGTTCAGAAGTACAATGACGAGCAGGCTGCAGCAAAGAATAAATAATTAATCGTATTTAAAAAAGCCGTGTGAAATCTAAATCATTTCACACGGCTTTTTTATTTTCTTATAAGTTCATAGTAACTATAGAAAAAAATTTAGAACAATCAAACCTGCTGCTTTCAAGCAACCATGAAGCTTTGGTTTTTCTCAATAGATTAGAATAATTACCCTAGAAATAAAAAACCAGAGAAGTGAGTGTCATCCACTCAAATCTCTGGTTTTATTTAGTCTAAGATTTATACCGATTAAATATTAAACTAACTCAAGGAGAACCTCTAAAGCTCCGTCACCTTTACGCTGTCCAATCTTAACGATTCTTGTGTAACCACCGTTACGATCAGCATACTTAGGAGCGATCTCATCGAATAACTTGTTTGTTACATCGATAGTCTTTGTTCCCTTCTTTGTGCCGTCAGACTCTTTAGCTGTGTAAAGAACCTTGAGCATCTGTCTTCTGGCATGAAGACGTGAAGCAGAATCCTTCTTGATCTTCTTCTCTACTTCGTCATAAACAGTAACTTTCTTTCCGTCTACAACCTCTTTTACTCTCTTGCCATCTTTGTCCTTGCGGGCAACCTTAGCTGTTACAGTAACCTCTTCGAAGTTGTCTTTCTCTTTTACTGCTAATGCGATAAGACCCTCAGCGATCTTACGAACCTCTTTAGCCTTAGCCTCTGTAGTAACGATCTTTCCGTTAACAAGAAGCTGTGTAACCTGACCTCTGAGTAAAGCCTTTCTCTGGCTTGATGTTCTGCTTAACTTACGATATTTTGCCATTTTAATTTCCTCCATTTGTGGGACATCCGGTCACGCTCATCGGTCTTACTGCCAGACATCGTATCTTGTTGTGATAAAGCATTGCCTTATTTCAAAAAGCAAATGCTCAAATCAGTTGCCACTCATGTATCAGACACGGTCACGCTCTTTGGTCTTACTGACCCTGCCGCTATGAGTTTTGTCACACATAAACATAAATATGATA
>ENA-OPMT01000062-OPMT01000062.1-human-gut-metagenome-genome-assembly--contig:-NODE-62-length-10389-cov-1.497484_pt1 | contig 10389 bp, 7 predicted proteins | sample MGYA00241529_ERZ501756 | MGnify/ENA primary metagenome ERZ501756 (study PRJEB25962, sample SAMEA2042559) | human gut metagenome | biome: human gut; feature: human-associated habitat; material: faeces...
GGTTCAGCCGGTACCACCGGCTGTGGTTGTGGTTTTGAATTTACTGTAACGGTTATTGAACTGCTTGCGCTATTCCAGCCTGCCATTTCACCTGCTATAGCTGTAATCTGTACGCTACCAGCCCTGTGGATAGTCACATTTCCGGCAGCATCCACCGATGCAATCGATGGATCACTTGACTGGTAAGAAAGCCCTGCTCCGTTTGAAGCACTTGCTCCCAGAGAAAATGGTGCATCTCCCTCTGTTACAGTTTTATTACCGCAACCTATTGTCACAGATGGTGTCTGGTTTGGCTGTGGCTTTGCATTTACAGTGATTGTAATCGTCTTGCTGCCGGCCTTATAGCTTGTAGTAGCCTCAGACTTGACAGTGATTGTTGCAGTTCCGACACCTGCTATCGTCACATTACCGTTCTCATCCACTCTCACTACACCCTCATTATCACTTAAGTATGTGAGCTTTGCATTATCCTCTGCTGTCACACCGAGATTGAATGCTCCGTCACCCTCTGTCACATTATAAGAGCCAGCTCCGCCAAAACTCTGCGCTTTGCCGGCCACCTTGTCAACACCACCATATACAATTACTTTTTCATCTAATGTCACATTCTCATATAGCTTCTTCGCAGCTGAATAAGGCATATTTATGCAGCCATGGCTGCCGCTGTACATGTAGATATTTCCACCGAAGGTACTTCTCCACGAAGCATCATGGAATCCAATTCCACCATTGAATGGTATAAAGAAATTAACCCATGACTTATATCCGTCTCCCCTTAAGTATCTGTCCTTATCTCTTGAGAAGATAGAATACACTCCGGTAGGTGTTCCATGACCTTTTGAAATACATCCTGTAACACACTGACTTGATACAACAAGCTCTCCATTCTTGTATACATATACCATCTGATTGGTAAGATCCACTTCACAGTAATTGCCACCATATGTGACATATTCACCTGTTTCTTCTTCCTTTGCCTCACTGTAAACTGCTTCCACTGTTGCAGACTTTTTATTGTTTATTGCCTCAGCAATCGCCTCATACAGCTTGTTTCCATCTACAGTCTGTCCTGATGATGTAACAGGCACATTTATTATACTTCCGCCTGTAGTCTTAAACTGACCTGTTTTCTTCTTTGACACATCATGCTTTTTTGCAAGCTCTGTACAGTATGTAGCCATATTCTCACCATCAAGTGAAACTGACAATCCGTCATTGCCCACTATAAGCCACTGGGCTATCTGATCTTTTCCTACAGCCTCTGTAGCTGCTTCACCTGTTGCCGGTGTGAAATTACATGTCACCGTCACATCAAGATATGCATTGGCTTCTTTTAATGCCTTCTTTACCAGCTCGCTGTCCGCAGCCTTTTCTCCATCAACATATCCTGTTGCAGATGTAAGCTCTACCTTATCCTTCAGCTCCTTTACAGCGCTTGTCAGATTTGTAGCTGCATTGTCATATACAGGTGCATCTCCCGATACACCGTCAACACCCTCAAATTGTCCTGCATCTGCATTGTAGGCTATTGTAGCACGATATGGCACAATTGATCTTATATCAAAGGTCTGTGTGTCTGTCGCAGCCTTCTTTTGTTCGTCATCCTTTGCCTCTGCATCCGTATCACTCTGTGCCGTTGCATCAGACTGTGACTGTGTTTTTGCAGTGATATAAGAGTCTACAAGAGCAGTCTCCAGCTCATCAGACTTATCCATTTTAAAAAGCTTCACCTGCTTTTCCGGTTTCTTATCCTTATTGGCCGCATTTATCAGTTCCTGAAGATCTGCTTTGTCATTGTACTTGAGTCCCAAATCCTTAGCTGTCATATCAAATGATGCATCGTCAAGCTTCACTGATATCTTATACTTGCCTACTGCAGTCTTTATGGCTTTCTTTGCCTCGTCAGCAGTCATTCCACCTACATCAACTGATGCAAGCTTGTACTTTTCAGGGAATGTCTTGTATGCTTTCTTTCCACAGCCTGCCATTCCCAATGCCATAAGCACACAGGCCAAAACTACAAGGAGTTTTATACTTTTCTTCTTCATCTTTGTCCTCTTTATCTTAATTTTATATTATTCTCACAGCACCATATTTTATCACTTTCTTATATGTGCCTCAAGTGAGATTTATCACATATTTTCCGATTATTTAGACACATTATTCATCATTATGATAACAAAAAAACTTCCTAATGACGCACAATATGTAACAGGCGTATAAAATAGTCCTGATACACTCTATCGCTCATATGCATTTTATTCAACGCACAAAATACTTTATAATTCTTATTTACAAATTTATACATATCTATATTCTTTTTTTTAATTTGACTGACAAACAGCTTCATCCTTTTTCTAAGCTGTTTTTTATCAGTGTTCCTAATCAGGCAAAGCTGCAAATAGTCGTTGATAAATTTGCTTGTTTTATCAAACCACAGCTGCTTTCCGCCTATACTAAAGTGCTCCGCATCCCGGCCTGCCTCAATCAGCCTCATGATAACCTTCTCATAATGGTCAAGCCTCTTCAGTGAGCTTTCTATCGAAACGCTCTGATTTACGTCACCGACTCTATACTCATAAAGTGCCTTATCATATGCATAGATACTTTCGGCATATGCCATTGGAATTATTGAGAACTCCTGATCCTCGTAAAACACTCCCTCAGAGAGTGTCAGTCCTGTATTTCTATAAAACTGCGTATTATATATCACCCCATGCAGGCTCAGCCCCCACCAGAAATCATACAGATGCTCGTCCACATATCCTGCATTATATGGTCCACCATTTTTTGTTATATATTTATCGTCGTATGGATATTCATCAGTATTTTCTCTCTGCAGCACATATGACCTGTAGCTCATCAGCACTGCATCTGCGAAATTCTCATGTTTATTTTCATTATCTCTAAGATAACAGATAGTTTCTTTCAACACATCAGTGTTTACCCAGTCATCAGCGTCTACTACCTTAAAATAGCTTCCTTTTATTATTTTTACGCCTTCATTAATTGCCGAGCCATGACCACCGTTTTCTTTATTCAGTATCCGATACACGTCAGGATATTTATTTACATATTTTTGCGCGATTTCTACACTATTATCGGTAGAGCCGTCATTTACAACAACAATGTCCAGCATATTTAAAAGAGAGTTATCATCAATAATAAATGATGATAACCCTTTATCCAAAAACTTTGCCGCATTATATGTCGGTATTATTATTGATAGTATCTTTTTATTTTCTGTTTCCATATCCTATCTAATTCCTGTTTCTATATGTTAATTTCCACTTATATCGCTGTCTGTCACCATATTTTACAATGGTAGTCAGTATTATTTTCTGTATAGTCTGTCTGCTCTGCCAACCCTTTTGGCAAGCTCAAGCAGCTTTGCAAATTGATTCTCGTAAAAGCTGTTGCTCACATGCAGCTTATTAAACAGCCGAAATACTTTATATTTACGCTGTACTGCCTCATACATAAGTGCACTTTTTTGAGCAAGTTTCATATTAAACTGCTCTACTATCGCTCTGCCGGATTGTCTGTCGATATTTTTTATCAAAGCTATTTGATAATAGCTTGTGATTATGCCCGACGTCTTTCTGATAAAGTGTTCCTTTCCACCCTGTGGCATTTTTGCAAAGCTCTTCTCTGCCTCAAGTACATTAAATATAACCTGCTCCAGATCCGGAAGACGCTTCACCTGACTCGCTGCTGAAACACTTTGATTTACATCTCCAACTCTGTATACATACAACTCTTCCTGAATAAATCTGACAGTTTTTGCATACGAAAACGGAACGGTTGCATACTCCTGGTCTTCGTAAAATACATGCTCTGTGAGCTTATATCCAAGTGCTTTATAGAACCCTGTGTTATATATCACTCCGTGAAATGATAGTCCATCAAATACATCATCCCACATATTTACTATATCCTTTAAATTGTACTCTCTTGTAAAATCAGGCACACTCACATCTGCCGGTCTGTACTCATCCTTTGATATGTCATAATACCTGAAGCTTTGTATCACCGCATCAGAATCTACATGCCCGAGATATTCAACCAGGTGCTTTAGCGCAAGCGTATCTACCCAGTCATCCGCATCGACCACCTTTAAATACTTTCCTCTCACATGCTCCACGCCTGTGTTGATTGCAGAACCGTGTCCACCATTTGTTTTATTTACTATGACAAAGGTATCCGGATACCAGTCCACAAATTTCTGCGCCACTTCAACACTTCTGTCAGGTGTGCCGTCATTTACGACTATCACCTCAAGCTTATCGAGTATAGCCTTGTCAATATCTATTTCCTCAAAGCGGCCCTCCGTTGCCATTTTACAGTTGTGCTGTGCTGTCTGTGCATCTGTATCCCTGCATACCAGAAATGACGACAGCCCCTTATTCAGAAACTTTTCTGCATTATATGTTGGTATTATGATTGATAATATTTTACTCATTAACTGTTCTATCCGTCCTGATTACTATTATTAAAAAGAGTATTGCATACTCATTAACGCCTATTCATGAAATTAATTACCACGCAGTCTGCTATAGACCCATGCTGCCATCGGAAATATCTTAAAACCTGTTTTTCTAAGCATCCAGACGCTCTTCCTGCTGCACGCCTGGTACACTCCCGGGTGCTCCTCACGCAGCATCTCGTTAAACTTCTTCATCTGCTCAACGTTCCTTGCATCATTGCCCTTTGCCAGAAATATCTGGTACTCATCATCGACTGCCTCGGCTATGCCGCGCTCAAGGTACTGCTTCTTGTAGGTCTGCAGATTGCCGTGCACGTTGTTGTACTCAAACAATGCATCAAGCACCTTAAGGTGCTGATCATGACGCTTGATCATCATCTTTATGTCCACGCTCTGACCACTCCTTCCAAGTCTGTACTGATACAGCGGCAGAGGTGAAAACGTGATGCTTGTGCAATATGGTATAGGGTAGAGTATATACTCCTGGTCCTCGTAGAAGCAGTGCTCATCCACACGAATATCATTCTTCTGCAATACATCAGTACGGATGGTCATGGAATGTATAGTGATCAGAGGATCCATGACAGCCTCAGCAAAGCCCCACTCCCTGTTGTAGTGATAAGAGTTTGACACTGCCTTTCTGCGCTTTGTGACCTTCTTTGTCCTATCATCCACCAGGTTGAAGTCATTGGATATGACATCCGAGTGCGTGTGCTTCAAAAGCTGTACAAATTGTGGCAAAAGGCTCTTGTCCAGCCAGTCATCACCATCCACCACCTTGAAATACTTTCCTGTTGCGCGCGGTATCGCATAGTTGATGGTAGATCCATGGCCTCCGTTCTCCTTGGAGAGCACCTTGAAGCTGTATGGATATTTCTGCTCGTAGGTATGTGCCAGGCTGGCTGTGGAATCTGTGGAACCATCATCCACTATGAGTATCTCCAGACTTCTGAGCACAGACAAATCTATAAACGAGTCAAGACAGTTCTTTATATACTTTTCAACATTGTAAGCCGGAACGACTATGGTTAAAAGCTTCTCCATATATGTTTCTCCATGTATACCTGTTTCCTTGTGTACTACTCTCCGAGTCCATCCTTGATGTACTGTATAAGATATTCAAGCGCCTCACTCTCATCCTCGCCATTGCAGATAAGCTCTATCTCATCGCCTGACTTTATGCATGCTCCAAGCACTGAAAGTACACTCTTTGCATTAGCTACATTTTTCTCGTCATATATAAATGTTACCTTTGATTTAAATTTCATTGCCTCTTTGCAGAGATTGCCGGCCGGACGTAAATGTAATCCGGTAGGATTCTTGATTATTATTTTTTGTGCTACCACTTTTATTACCTCTTTTCGGTTATATATCTATCAATGTGATGAACTGTCAGAGCCGTTATTTCCGGTGTTTCCTGACGATGTGCTGCCCGATGACGTACCAGCTGATGATGAACCACCTGCGCCGGTGCTGCCTGATCCGGTGTTGCCTGATGTTGTACCGCCTGTTATTGAGCCCGAGGCTGTTCCTGTACCATCAGTTCCCGTTGTGCCGCCTCCGTCACCTTTCCTTCCGATAACTATCTGAACCTTTATCTCGCCCCATGTGTACTTGGTCTCATCCAGATTTGGCTTTACCGTCACTGTATGTGTACCTGCATCAAGGCCTGTCACATCAATTTTACCCTTCAGTGTAGTTCCCGAAAGCGTATCTATATCAGACTGGGTGCCGCTTACTACGACACTGCTCTTATCTGTTACAAATGTAAGCGTATATCCATCTTCCAGTCCGTCATATGTGATATTGGAGCTGTTCAGCGTCATGGTTGAAGTCGCATTTGTCTCAATCTTTATATCTATACTGAGCTTTGCCTTGGATGAGTTCACTATAAAAACTCCATCCGGCAGATATCCTGTCAGGTCAACAGATGTACTTATATCGTCTGTTGCGCCCGATATATCGATTGGTCCCACATCTATAGATGTGATATTGTTCAATGCTTCTGCATTGCCCTTGAGCATTACAGACTCCTCTGACAGTTCTACTCCAAGCACGCTCTTTCCTCCTGCCGGTGAGCCTGTCGTAGTACACTTGATAGGCACCTCCTTGGTACTTAGGACATCAACTGTCACTGCTATAGACTGATACTGGCTGTCCACATCAAGCTTTGATATATCTATCTCATCGCCATTATCATCAATCAGAGTGAGATCACCGCGATCAGTTATCTGATTATCTGATATTATGGTATTGTCATCGACCTTTATATTTACATTGGCCGATGCTATAGTTGAAACAATGGACTCAGGACCTCCGATCTTTACTACCTTTGGATTTGCCTGTGGCTTGTTTCCCAGTGCTTTCGCACCTGAGAGACTTCCAACCACTGATACCTTTACCTCAAACTGCTTCTGCATATATTTTTCAACCGAAAGCGGGAGCATATGGTCTCCACCGTTGAAGGTAATCGAATGTCTGTACTTGGTGCATCCAATATCTACCTTTACGCTTGCCTTATTCGTATCATCCTTATCTACTATGATATTTGCAAGGTCGACATTTGCGTAAAAATCAGAATCATCAAGCTCGTTCAGATAGCTTCTCTTGCCTGATACCGAAAAGCTGATGGTCTTTTCCGAATCCTTGATGGTAGGCCATAGCCCCTTGTCAACAACCGAATCACGGCCTGTGACGGTGACTGTTGTGGTAAATGTCTTTGTCTTGACCGGGTCATTGAGATTGTAGACCACAAGCCAGAGTATAAATGCAAATGCTATCGCAAGTATTTTAAAGCCTATATTATTTGTGAAGGTTTTTAGAAGCTTCTTTCCCATTCTTAAACCTCCTTTTAATTAATTCAAATTTACCCGGCTCCCTATGTCTGTTCTGCAGAAGCTTAAGCTGTGTGCGTAGATGATCGGCATCTATATCGTGCTCAATCTGCCCCTTGTATGCTGTAGAAACTGATCCTGTCTCCTCTGAAACTATGATAGTAAGCGAATCACTTACCTCGCTGACTCCGACCGCTGCACGGTGTCTGGTTCCCAAATCCTTCGAGAGTGACAGGCTGTCTGATAGCGGAAGGTAACATGTAGCTGACACCACACGGTTGCCACGCACGATAACCGCTCCGTCATGAAGCGGTGTGTTTTTCTCAAAAATATTGATGAGGAGCTGACTTGTAAGTATGGCATCCACATCTATTCCTGTTCTGATATACTCTCCCAGATTTATCTCATCCTCCATGACTATTAGTGCTCCTGTCTTTACTCTGCCCATCGCAAAGCATGCACGCACCAGCTCATCGATTGTCTTGTCGGAGAATTTCTCAATCTCGCCTCTGCCGGTATTGAAAAAATCACCCAAAAAGGTCTTTCCACCAATATTCTCCAAGGCATTTCGAAGCTCAGGCTGAAAAATAACAACAAGTGCCACGAGACCTATATTAAAGAGTTTCTCAGCAAGCCACAGTATTGTATCCATCTGGAACAATGCTGCAACAAGCACAAACAACAGTATGATAATAAGGCCCTTGAACAGATTCCATGCCCTCGTGGTCTTTATCCACAAAAGTATATGATAGAAGAGCACTGAAATAATAAGTATCTCTATAATGTCTATCACACCGATTTTGATGCCCGGCACATTTGTGAATGTAAGGAACTGATCCTTGAAGCGTATCAATACACCACTCACATTATCCATAGCGCCCTCCTTTCTCTTATACTATGTAACTATTTGTCATCCTCAAATATATTTTCGTCTATTTCGAGATCTTTTGCAATAGCCTCTTTGCTGATATTTTCCTGATTATGTCTCGGAATCTTCTTTCCAAGGCTTCCTGTATTGCCAAAGTGCTTTACAACCTTTTCCTCCTTGGCAATCATCTTCTTTGGAACTGCCTTGACGTAATAATAATATTCATCATCCTCAAATTGTACGTTTTCTGTACGTGCATAGTCAAGATTCATAAATATAAACTGTATGACAACACCTGCAAAAATAGCAGCTACAGTGCTGAGCACAAGCCAGATTATCTTCTCCGGCAGTCCGAGCACCAGATAAGCAACAACAAGTGCAACCAACTGTATGAGCCCTCCTGCTATGGTAGCAACAGTCCATGAATTATTGATTTTCAATCGTCTGACCTGATACACCACCAGTGTGGTGATAACAAAGATTGCCATAACTATAAACATCTCTTTGTTGTCAAGAAGCTGTCCCATTGTCACATTGAGCTTTGTAGTGCTCTGCCCCTTTTTATCTACCACCTCTGCAAGCGCTGATGCATTCTGTCTGATTCCATCAAAGAAATAGTACAGCAGTGTGCCACATATTATTGCAACAACCGAATAAGCTCTTCTTAAAAGACCTGCTGCAACCGGCATAACAGATGGTATGTGAAGCTGAAAGCATATAGGTGTGAGTATCACTAGCATGCCATCCTTCGGTGCAAAACGAAAATAGACAAAATACAGTACTAAAAAAAGTACAAATGTGATAGCACAAACCTCTATGGACAGCGCATACATATCTAAAAGTATCATAATCGAAGCAATCCAGAGTATTGCATTCACCGGAAGCAGTGCACACACAAGCGCTAAAAGCAGTGCCACAAGCATCGAGCTGATTTTCGCCATATAGCCGATATTCAAATCTATTGTTATAAATGCGATAAATGCAACGGCAAATCTCACAACCGGAAGTATAAAGTGCTCATACTCACCGCAAAACTTGACTGCCTTATCCTTAATTTCTAGTAACTTGTTCATAAAGCCTCCCTAACGCTTAATCTTTTCCTCACGGGAATATATTCTGCCCACTGCCTTCAGGTGATTTGCGTATTTGCGCACTTCTCTTCTGCCGGCCTTATATCTTGCAGTATACACCACAATTGTGACAAAAATGTAAACCGCCATAAATGCAATATACAGTATGCCTATTGTGACACCTATTGCCTTAAAATCAAGCTTATTGATTCTGTCCAAAAGCTCTGCTGCATTGACAGCAACCCACATCACAACAAGCCCTGCAAATGCGAATGTACCTGTAAAGAAGCTTTTTAAGCTCTCTTTCCATATATAGTCCCATCCGTAGTAGCTTGCGGACTGTTTCTGCACACGGCTGTCATCGCTTTTGCTGTCACAAAGAGCAATATTAAACAGTTCCCTTACTTTTTCTTCGTTTATCATAAATCATCCTCTTACCTGTTATATCTCATACGGTTTTTGTCATCCTGCTGCCACAGCCCTTGCAATTAGATATTCTCATCTGATAAAACCCTCCTAACTTCCCTGTCCTATGCAAATACACAGCACATATACACGGCCAGGAGATTTCTTTGCTATCTCGTGCCCAATCGACTCCGCCGTACTGCCTGTAGTATATATATCATCTACTATTAGTATATGGTCATATTGTACAATACTATCGGCCACTTGAAAAGCCCCCTCGAGACAATTTCTGCGTTCAACATACCCCATTGTCTTGAGTGGACTGGTATTTTTCACTCTGCGCACAAGCCCTTTTGCCATCCTTATGCCTGTTTTTTCAGACAATGCCCTTGCAAAACACTCTGCCTGATTGTAGCCTCTCTGGCGCATTTTTTTACGGTGCATCGGCACCGGAATAATAACATCTATCCCACATCTCTGTATCCAGTCCGAATATCTTTCCACTGCTGTCTGTGCAAAATAAGCCGCATACTCACGTCTGTTTGAATACTTGAACCTGTACATGGTCTGCTTTATGCTGCCCTTGTATGCAAAAAGTGCCTTGCCCTGCCTGTAGCTGTCATCTTCCCGCATCTGCCTGTGATGCTCGAGTGCCCGTGCGCAGTCGTCACAATACTCTCTTCGCTCAGACAAAACCGGCTTCCCGCAGCGCATACACTGTGGCTG
>ENA-OPMT01000091-OPMT01000091.1-human-gut-metagenome-genome-assembly--contig:-NODE-91-length-9599-cov-2.224749_pt1 | contig 9599 bp, 10 predicted proteins | sample MGYA00241529_ERZ501756 | MGnify/ENA primary metagenome ERZ501756 (study PRJEB25962, sample SAMEA2042559) | human gut metagenome | biome: human gut; feature: human-associated habitat; material: faeces...
GAAAGTGCGTGACAGCAATCTGTCCAAAACGTTTCATCTGGATATCAGTAAGGAGGCGTTGGAGCATGAATTTAATGGAAATTACGAAAGGATACGAGCCGAAGCAGAGCGAACAGCAGGAGCAGACGAAGAACTCATTGGGTACTACCGACAGGTGGAAGCAGCTTGTGAAGGAACAGGCAGAAACACTGGAGAAAGTGACGGAAGAGAGGGAGGAGTTACAGGTGAGAAATCAGAAGATGAACGAGTTTATCCTGGAATTTCAGAAAAGAACACACAGTCTGAAAATGGAAAAACAGAGGCTATTCTTCGAGAATCACGAAATGCAAGAAGAAATGCAGAAGTCGAATGCCGAAATTCAGCAGATGACAGAAGAATTGTCCGAAATGCGGAAACTCAATCAGTCTTTACAGCAGAGCAACGACGACTTGAGGAACAGAAACGGCTTGATGAGAAGGAACGAGCAAGAGCAGCTCGAAAAAGAAATAAAAGACGTTCGGGACCGGAACTCTAAATTAGTAATGCAGGTGAACCAATCATCGGTGGAAGCGGTTGAACAGGCAAAAAAGAAACAGGAAGAGGCAGAAAAACAGGCAAGGCAGGCAGAGTACCAGATTGAAAGGGAAAAGAACCGGGCAGATATGGAGATACAAAGAGCCAGGAGAAAAGCAAAATCGGAAATTGCTGATATGAAAGAAAATCAGTTCTTTTGGGACTGGGGATATCTTTGTGTAATTTTCTTTTCGTTTCTTCAAAATGGAGCATTTCAACAAGATGTGCTGCAACTAATAATGATACCGATAAATTGGTGCAAAGAATATATAGCATGGTTTGAACGGTTGGAATATATAAGCGATACTGCCGGAGAAATGCTCTTTAAAGGGTTTTTCTCTATGCTTATGATTACTGCTGGGATTCTCGGATGTGTATTCCTTGTTTGGGCTGGAGTTGAACAATATAAGAAGATATGGGATGACCTATATAAAATGGTTTTAATATCCAGTATTTCATTTGTAGCAGTATTGGGAAATTTGATAAGAGAATATCTTCCGCTTAATCTGATACTTGTGATTCTGTTTATAAATATTGGAACTATTTTGCTCAGAGCATATTTGAAAAAGAAATATCCTCAAATGTATGATTGAATAAGAATGTATAGGAAAAGCAGCGGAGTGCTGGAAAGGGTAACATATAGTTATTTCATTCCATTTGTTGCCAATAGTGCAGCCATAGTCTTAGCGGATTCCTGCATACCTCTTCCTATCCATTCTTCAATCCATCCGAAAGTTGTCAAACACAAACGACAAGGTGTGAAATTTGAAAAATCCTCCCGAATAGCCTCACCTTGAGAAAAGGAAAAGCGCAGCCATTCAGACTGCGCTCTGTGAATATTTAGGAAGTTGTTTGAAAGCGATACCCAACCTCGCGGACACTTTCTATAATAAAAGGGTGGTGCGGATCAGCGGAATAGAGCTTTTTGCGTAGGTTTCGTACATGGTATCCTATGGTGCCTCGTTCATTTATTGTTAGAGCTTCACCCCATACCTTTTCATAGATTTGGGAATAGGTCAACACTCGTCCATTATTAACTGTCAGCAGGCATAGGAGACTATATTCCTTTGCTGTTAGGCCCACTTCTTTTTGATTACAGCGCACCAGCCTTTGGCTGGGGTCAATCTCAAGATCGGGGAGAGATAGCACCGATTCCGAGGAAAGCTCCCATTTTTTTAGCTCTGGATGGAGCTGCAAAAATGAAAGGAAATCTTCAAAAATCTTTTTTTCTTCCTCGTTCAGTTTCATAATGATTATTTCTCCGATGGTATCACCTCCCGGTCATTTATCCAAACGGCCTCTTTCAATTTCTTAAAACTTATCTCACTAATAACATACTCCAGCTTGCAAGCGTCTTGTGCTGCAATATCCTGTGGAACACCAGCTTCCACGAGTCGTTTGGTAAAGAACTGGTGCTTTTCATAGATTTGCTGGGCGATTTGCTGGCCCTGCTCTGTGAGGGAGAGTGTGCCATCGTCCTTTTTTATCAGGCATTTCTTTTTAGACAGTTCTTTGACAGCCCGGCTCACAGAAGGCTTTTTTACATCCAAAAGCTCCGCCACATCTACGCAGCGAACATAGCCCTTTTGTTGCTGAAGCACCAGCACAGCCTCTAAATAGTCCTCCATAGATGATGTTAAGGGCATAATGGCACACCTCCTTCTGACACATATAATTACTTCATTTACACCATACCTGCTTTTTTGAAATGCTTCTTGAGCAGTTTCTTAGCGATGAGCGCGCCAACAAAGGCGCAAATTGCAACAACGACAAGCATTATGATAGCTGTTACAGGTGATACTAACGTTTGCAAAATTCCCAAATAACTTTCGCCAAACATTCCCGCATACTGCTCAAGTGTTTGATTTGAGAAAAACAAGAAGGGAATATATGTACCACTGAATGCTGCTAAAACCATATAAATGATATAACTGAACGTAAGTGTTTTTCCATTAGTGCAACCTGTTTTCCACGCGATCAACGCAGAAATAATGCCAGCAATAATGCAGCAAATTATCATGGGCGGATAAAATCCATAAATGCCTGTTACCGCACAAAAAATGAACAGTGCCCACGGTTTCTTAGTCTTAGCTGCTACAAGGAAATATGTAATAGCTGCCAATAATGACCACAATGGACTTACCACTAACATCGTAGGGAGAAAAAGATAGGAACGCACAAATGATATAGATAACAAGTGCGCACAAAGATAAAAGAGCTGTGACGATCAAATCCTTTACTTGAAATCCTTTTTTGTTTTCGGTTTGCATGAAATAAATCCTCCTTAAAATGATATTGGTTGGAACGATGTCCATATGATAACCGCAAAAAGAGCAAGCATACCTATCAACAAAATACTATCTCTTAAGCGGAAATCAACTAATATATAGTGAGTTTTTTCACAAGGATAGCTGATGCCTCGCGTTTCCGCTGATGCGGATAATTCTGTCGCCGTCATCAGAAGGCGCATAAGTATAGGGATTAAAAAGCCTTCGTATGTCTGCGCCGGATGACTTACTATTCTCCAAAAAGACAATCCCACGCCCCTCGTTTTCATCCCTTGTTTTATATAAAGCACATCTTGTTTCAAAGATGGAAGAAATCTCAATATGATAGCCACTGGTATCACAATTGCTTGAGGGATATGACTTGCCTGAAGCGCTGCTATCAATTCCGATATTTCCGTAGTCTGAAATAGAATATTCAAAGCAAATGCAATAGTCAAAATTCTTAGTAAAAAGAATGTTATCACGGAAGATAAATGAATTGGAAGGACTTGCGCCAACATAAGCAGAACTATATAAACTATTGCAACTTTGATACTTGTTTTCCAAAGTCCACTTAGCAAAGCAAACAGGCAAACGACGCCAAAGAGTAACAAGCCTGTTAAGCCTCCACCCAAAGCAAACGCCAAAGCTGATGTCAATAGAATCAACAGAAGTTTTACGCGAGAATCGTAATATACTCCATGCTTTCTCAATTTATTCACCACCTTCCTCCACCATAAAATTCTTTACGATTTTGAAATTGTTTTGTTCCGTCATTTGTAAATCATCTTTAATAATCCCTTCCTTCAAAAGCAAAGCGCGCGAGGCGGTCAGGCTGATAAACTCCAGATCATGCGTAATAATAAAGACCAGCTTTCCAGCCTCACGCATATAATTAACAGCATTGGCAACAGCGCACATATTATCCCAGTCTAACCCGCTTGTTGGTTCATCCAAAACGATGATTGGTTTTTCCGAAAGCATTGCCGCTCCTATTGTCAGTCTCTGTTTTTGACCGCCTGATAAAGCATACGGATGGCAGTCTTTGAAGTTTTCCAGATGGAGCATTTTCAAAATTTGAGACACTTTTTCATCTATGCTTGGAATCCTTTTGTTTCCTAACCTCAATTCCTCCGTCACACTGTCTGTATAAAGCTGGTGATCTGCCTCCTGCATAACAAAGTACACATAGTCGGATAATTTTTGTTGCTTCACATTCTTTCCATCAATGTAAAACGCACCTTGGCGGCAGCGAATCAAGCCAGACAAGATTTTCCCCAATGTTGTTTTCCCGCAACCATTTTCTCCAATCAAGGCAATCGTTTCGCCTTTGTAGGCTTCTAATGAAATGTTGTGAAGAAGTTCCGGCATGGCTTTATGCGAAAAGCTCAAATTTCTAATTTGGAGAAATACTTCCGAGCGGCAAATAGATTCTTTCCTTTCTATTTGTATTAAATCCAAATTTAACGGGCGAAGCCTTCTGTTGTGCATTTGGACAGCAGATAATTCTGCCATTTCCTCACCTGTTAATTCTTCGCAGATTTGACCATCCTCCATAATTAAAAAGCGATCTGCGAGTCCGTATAAGTAAAACAATCTGTGTTCTGAAACAATAATCGTGTGTCCAGCGGCTTTCAAAGCAGAAAGAATCTCTCTTACCTGTAAGATTGTATGAATGTCTAAATTAGCCGAAGGCTCATCCAGAACATAAATTTGTGGATTAAGAGTAGTCGCTGCGAGAAAAGCAACTTTTTGCCTTTCTCCACTGGACAGGGCAAAAATATCTCTGTCTTTTAGGTTCTCCATATTCAGTGACTGAAAGGCGCTGTTAACACGTTTAACGATTTCTTTATGTGGAATTCCATAGTTTTCGCAGGCAAACGCAACTTCGCTGGAACTGTTTGTAGTAAAAAATTGACTGCGGGGATCTTGAAAAATTGAAGCAATCTCTTTGCCAGCCTCACCGGCGTCCGATTCTTTTATGGAACGTCCCAATACAATGACTTCGCCGGATAATCTGCCTTCAAAAAAGCGGGGAATCAAATTATTGATACACCTGGTTAATGTGGTCTTTCCACATCCGCTCTGCCCAGTAATAACAAGAAATTCTCCCGATTTTATGATAAGCTTTACATCCTTTAGACTTTCCTGAGACTGTCCTTCATACTGAAAAGAGGCATGTTCAAAAGATATAATTGGAAATTGTTTTTTCATGGCAACACACCTCATAGCTTCCAACTGATGGATTTCTCCCTGCACTTCAAAAAAGTACGATAAATCCCTTCTTTTTCTGCTAATTCCTTATGGGTTCCCTTTTGAACAATATGGCCTTGATCAATGACAATAATTTGATCTGCCGTCCGAACAGTAGACAACCTGTGAGCGATAGAAATTAGTGTTTTATTTTTCGTCAATTCAAAAATTGCGTCCAAAAGAGCTTTTTCATTTTCCGGGTCTACGCTGGATGTCGCTTCATCCAAAATAACGATGGGCGCGTCTTTCAATATCGCCCTTGCTATTGAAATTCTCTGTTTTTCTCCCCCAGACAAAGTGGAACCTGCTTCTCCTATCATTGTTTCATAGCCTTGTGGGAGCGCCTCTATAAAATCATGGCAGCGGGCCCTTTTAGCGGCCTCTACCACCTCCGCATGGGTCGCGTTAGGTTTTCCGAATTTGATGTTATTTTCAATCGTATCATTAAACAGATACACCTTTTGGAATACCATACTTACATATGATAAAAGGCTATCACAAGTAAATTCTTTTACATCGTGTCCTCCAATTTTAACACTTCCAGAATTTACGTCCCAAAATCTTGCAATCATATTACACAAAGTTGTTTTCCCTGAACCTGACGGCCCAACGATAGCACAAGTAGAGTTCTGTGGGATTTTCAAGGTGATTCCATCTAAAACCGGACGGCTGTCATAAGCGAAAATAACATCTTTCAGTTCAATCTCATATGATTTCAGGACAATATCCTTTCCGTCTCCATCTAAAACCGGTATATCTGAGATGAAATCCAGCCGATCCAACTGCGTAGCGAGCATTTTACTCAAAAAGGCCCCGTCATTCATCAATTCCAATTCCATGAACATTAAAAATGCACAGATGATAAATAAAAGGCAATAGGGCAATGTGATAACTCCCCACAAATAGAGCAAAGCTGACAATAAAAATAACAGGCAACTTGTAATCTTAAATACGGCTTCATACAGCTTCATAATTCCGGCAGTAGAAATTGTAACCGCTATATCGCTGCGACACTTATTTTCAAAGGCTTGATCCACTTTTCCTTTTCCTTCTTTGCCTTTTCCGAATATGCGCAGAACAGAAATGCCTTTTATGTATTCTAATGCACTTCCCACCAACAATTCCTGAGCATTTTGCATATCTTCCGTATGCGCGCCGGCCCGCTTTTTTATCTGGCCCAGTACAAGAATTCCCGCTAAAATTCCTGTTAAAGCCAAAAACCCAATCTGCCAGCAAAATATACCCAACATTAGCGTCATGGCAAGCGCCTGTACAAAACCTCCTACCAAAAATGTTAGTGCAAGCATACAATTCCCTTCCAGATCGGAAATTGTTGTTGTCAATACTGTTTGTACGGTGCCGAGATTATTTTCTGTAAAATAGCCCATTGGTGCCCTTTTGAGCTGATTTCCAATCTCAAGACGCTTTTCCCGGAAAATCTCATATCCAGACGCACTCATTAGCACATCGCTTAGGTACTGAAACAAAAAGCGGCCCAAAACACTAAGTGCAACAATTCCAAATGCCTGTAAAATGACAGTCTCTGTTAAGTGTTCGATATTCAACATTACCAATAGCACAGCAAAAAATACAAAGGCGGCGCAGCAGGATTTCAGAGCATTGAAGATCAGTCCGGCAATTACACGGGGACGATATTTCCCAGATAACCGTAAAATCCTTTTTATAATTGAAAACATATTAAAATGTCCCTCCTTCCACTTGATCAGCTGAACTCACATAATCACTCCATAATCTTTGATAAAGTGGGCATTCTGATAAAAGCTCTTCCTGCCTGCCGCAGCCAACAATCTTTCCATTTTCCACCACAAGGATTTGATCAGCCTTCTGGATGGTCGCAAGACGATGAGCTACTACGATGAGGGTTTTTCCTTTTACAAGTTTACTGATAGCGTTTTGAATGAGATACTCATTTTCTGGATCAGCATAGGCCGTGGCCTCATCAAGAATAATTACTCTTGCATTTTTTAGAATTGCCCTTGCGATAGTAATTCGCTGACGTTCTCCGCCAGAAAGTTTTCCTCCTGCGTCTCCGGCATTTGTATCATATCCGTTTTCCAACTTTACAATAAACTCATGACAGCAGGCAGCTTTTGCAGCAGCTACCACCTCATCGTCTGTCGCATCCGGTTTTCCGAGCCGGATGTTTTCACGGATACTTTCATCGAACAGAAAATTGTCCTGTGCAACATAACTGACTTCACCCATCAACTGTGCGAAAGGAATCTCTTTAATATTCTTTCCGCCAAAAATAACTTTTCCTTTTGTGGCGTCCCAAAAACCAGCCATGAGTTTTGCAATCGTTGATTTTCCGGAACCGGAAGGGCCGACAATTGCTGAAACAGTACCTGGTTTGATTTCAAAGGATACATTCTTCAGAACTTCCGTCTCGTTATAAGCGAAAGAAACATTTTCAAAGCGATAGGCTGTTTCATCCAGTGCAACATTTTTTTCTGGACGTTTCAGTTCCGGTTTTTCAATAAAATCCCGTATTTGATCGAGGCAGGCTTTCACCATATTAAATTGTTCAGAATATTTTCCTACTCGCATAAGCGGGGCAATAAATCCAATAGGAAGGATAATGCAAGTGATAAAATCTGATAATGGTAATGTTCCAGTCATATAAAGCCATGCGCCAATCGGAAGCGTTCCCAACAATGTTGTCGGCATTACAGCCTGAATGACTGCTGACCAAAGCCAACTCTGCTTCCACCATGCCAGAGTACTGTCATGGAAGAAGTTAATTGCACCTGTAAATTTACTATAAGAAGCACTTCCTTGATTAAATGCCTTAATAACCTCTATACCATTTACATACTCAACCAGCGTACTGTTCATCGCATTTTGTGATTTCATATAAGTGGTACTTTTATTCACATAATCGTTCATCATTCCAATGTAACCCAAAAGTCCGAGGGGAATTGTAATCAATGCAGCTAATCCCATGCGCCAGTCAAGAATAAATACCAGTAGTATACAGCATAGGGGAGCCACTACATTAGAGGTTATTTCAGGCATAAAATGAGCCATCGAATCCTCTAATTTTGAAACTGTATCTGCCATCAAATTTTTGAAATTTCCGGTCGGCGTATCCAACATGACGCCCATTGGAACCCGAAGCATTTTATCTGCGATTTTGCTACGGATATTTTTCAATATTTTATATGTAGCCTTATGCGACATAAAAGAGGATTGATATGTAAGCCACAGTTTTAATATTTGCCCGCCCAAAGCGACTGCAAACAAGATACATACATTTTGAATAGTAGCTGTTTTGTTAAATAGTTCCGCGACTAATAATGACACTGTAATAAAGGGGGCCATCCCGAATAGTTCGCCCAGCGTTGCAAGAAAGGTTGAAAGATATAGTTGCTTTTTATTATTTCCTGCATAACTCAACAATTGCTGAATTGCTCCAGGTTTCGTTTTTTTCTTCATGAAAAATCCTCCTTAAATAGGTTAGCAAAAACTAACTATTTGGCAAAAAATAAATGGCAAAAGCCACTTATTTTAGCGGAAGCCCTAATACACCATACCAGCCATAGTGCTGGAATTTTATGATGTTTTTTACATAATCCTCCGCCTTTTCATAAGGAACATCGTGCAAAATACACTCACATAGTGCAGTAATATATCCATGCGTCAAAATGTGTATTTCTATATCGTTTGGCAGACATTTCGCATATCCCGCTTCATATGCCGCCTTTACAAATAGGGCATTCTGTTTCGTATATTGAATTGTAATTTCTTCTATAAAGTTTTCGACGCGAGAACCTTTGCTGCATTTCAGCAAGAGTTGAAATTCCTCCAAATGCTCGTACATATAGTTGACATATGTCATTGCCTGAACATATGACGCTTCAACAGAATCCCTCTCAATAGCTTCTCTAATTCCAACTTTATCGTAAGGTTCTGCATTATCCAGAAAATCTAATGTATAATGGTAAACATCTTCGATTAAGGCAAAAAACAACGCTTCTTTATCCTTAAAATGTCGATATATTGCACCTGTTGTAACCTTTGCAGCGGTAACAATATCTTTAAGCTGCGTTGCCTGAAAGCCTTTTTTTAGGAATTCCACTTTCGCACATTCCATAATTCGCTCTCTTGTCAAGTCGGAACAGTAACTCAAAATATTTTCTCCCTTCTCTGATAATCGCTTTATTTAAGATAATCTAATTATCAAACCAAAATCAGAATAGCATATTTTTGTCTTGCTGTCAAGGGGACGATGCTTTTGTTATTATCATTATGTACCCAGCCGCCTGTGCGGCTGGGCTTCTTCTTTTTTGGAGCTGTTAACAGGCAGGTGTGCCATACCCGTAAATCTCATAGTATCCCACGGGATAGCTGTTCTGTCGCACGGAGTCGCCAGAGTTGCCCTCCACGGTGTAGACGCGGCCATTCTCCACCTTCTCCACAATCCCCACATGGTCGGAAGAACCGTCTTGGCCTCCATCATCCCAGTCAAAAAAGATGATGTCGCCGGGGCGCGGCTCATAGCTGTTA
>ENA-OPMT01000093-OPMT01000093.1-human-gut-metagenome-genome-assembly--contig:-NODE-93-length-9567-cov-2.725715_pt1 | contig 9567 bp, 8 predicted proteins | sample MGYA00241529_ERZ501756 | MGnify/ENA primary metagenome ERZ501756 (study PRJEB25962, sample SAMEA2042559) | human gut metagenome | biome: human gut; feature: human-associated habitat; material: faeces...
GAATACGACTTCATCCTTGATATGATTCGGGAAGAAAACCCGATTACCGCGGAGGCATCCATCGATGCTTACACAAAAAGCAATTTTCTGGATGAAGTGTATATGAGCGAAAAGCGCTACGAGAACCTTATGGCCGTTCTGCGCAATAAGAAGAACATCATTCTGCAGGGCGCTCCCGGCGTCGGCAAGACTTTCGCCGCAAGGCGTCTGGCATGGTCTATGATGGAGGAGAAGGATGACAGCCGCATCGAGTTCGTCCAGTTCCATCAGAATTATTCCTATGAAGATTTTGTGATGGGCTACAAGCCTGTAGAGAATAGCTTTGAATTGAAATACGGAATCTTCTATCGGTTTTGCCAGAAAGCTGCCAACCAGCCAGACAAGGAGTTTTTCTTCATTATTGATGAGATCAACCGTGGCAATATGAGCAAAATTTTTGGTGAACTGCTTATGTTGATTGAAAGGGATTACCGTGGCATCAAGGCAACGCTGGCGTACAACGGACTTCCTTTCTCCGTTCCCAAGAATCTATATATCATCGGTATGATGAACACGGCAGACCGCAGTCTCGCCATGATCGATTATGCGCTTCGTCGCCGCTTCAGCTTCTTTGAAGTGGAACCGGGATTCGATTCCGAGGGCTTCATCCATTACCAGAACAGCCTGAACAACGAGACGCTGAATGAACTCGTAAATAAGGTGAAAGACCTGAACCGTGAAATCTCTCTTGATAAATCGTTGGGCAAGGGCTTCTGCATCGGCCACAGCTATTTCTGCGGCAGGGATATTTGCACCGAGGAGTGGATGCATTCCATCGTTGACTACGACATTCTTCCGATGCTCAGTGAATACTGGTTTGATGACGCCAACAAGCTCCAGCGGTGGGAAAACATTCTGCAAGGTGTGTTTCAATGATTAAGGATAAGAGCATCTTCATAAAAAACATATACTATATGCTTTCGTATGCCTTCACGACGCTGAATCAAGGCGGATATGAGGATGTTGCTACCGAAGAGTTCGAGAACATCCATAACCTCTTCGCTGCGATTCTGGCGAAGGGCATCAGCAGACAGTTAAAGCAGGGCCTTTACCGGGAGTATTTAAACCGTAAAGAGGATGTCGCAGTAGTCCGTGGCAAGATCGATATGCCGGGGACCATTCAGAACCGCCTTGCCAGAAAGCGGGCGCTGACCTGCGAGTACGACGAGCTTTCTGAAAACAATCTCCTGAATCAGATACTGAAAACGACCGTTATGCTTCTGCTCAGGCACACGAGGGTGGATCAGGAGTACAAAAGCGATCTGAAAAAGGAAATGCTGTTCTTCTCGAATGTTGACACGATCGATCCCACCACGATCCGCTGGTCAGCCATTCGGTTCCAGAGGAACAACAATACCTATCGTATGCTCATCAGCCTCTGCCAGCTCATTCTGGAAGGAATGCTTCTGACCACAGACTCTGGAGAATACAAGCTGGCCTCTTTTGTGGATGAACAGCGCATGAACCGTCTGTACGAGAAATTCATCCTCGAATACTACGCCAAGGAGTGTCCGCAGGTGACGGCGACGGCCTCGCAGATCCCGTGGGCCTTGGATGATGGTATCGGGACGATGCTACCGGGAATGCAGAGCGACATCATGCTCACCAGAGGGAGCGAGGTGCTTATCATTGACGCTAAGTATTACACGCATACCACGCAGACTCAGTACGACGTCCACACGCTCCATTCCGGCAATCTGTATCAGATCTTTACCTACGTCAAGAACAAGGATACGGAGTTCGGGGATCAGCCCCACAAGGTTTCCGGCATGCTCCTTTATGCCGCAACAGACGAAGCAATTCAGCCGGATAATGTCTATCAGATGAGCGGCAATCAAATCAGTGTGAAAACCCTTGATTTAAACCAGGATTTCTCGGAGATTGCCGCACAGCTCAATGCCATAGCCATAGAGCATTTTGCATGGTTAAAATCCAAGTGTAAAGAGGTGAAACACCGTGATTGACTCAAATGAATACAAGGATCAGGGAAACAAAGAATCTGTCACTGCTCTTGTTCCTTCTGAACTACATATTCTTGTAACTGACGCAGATACGAACGGATATGAAATATCAAAAATGAGTGATTTCATGGGCTTATATGCTCAACAGTTAACACGATCTTTGGCAGATAGTCCGTTTGTTGAAGTGGTTTCAAATATTTCTGTTGCAGACCTTGGAATAATAAATGATGTTGTTCAACATGCAGCTGTTGTTGCCAGAGGAAACATCACCCTTGTTCCTGATTTTGATAGCCTGCCAGCAGGGGTAAAAGAAAAGCTCAAACAGGGTCTATACTCTATAGGAGACTCAAAACAAGTGGATGGTAATCTTCGTGCGGTAATCGTTGATGAAAATGGGGTTCGTGTCAAAGATATCACACTTAAAAAAGTAATTAATAATCCCGGAACTCTCGAAACCACTCGAAGTATCGCTAATCAAATGCAAATGAAGCAAATTCAAGACACACTAAAAGGCATCCAAGAAATGCAGAGTTATCAGTTGGATCGAGATCGGGATAGAGATATTCTCACGCCTTTCTTTGATGCTCGTGACTATATCTTACAAGCGCAGAACGCAACTTCTATTGAATCGAGGAACCAGTTCCTTGAAAAGGCATCTGACAGGATGACAACAGCGTTAAATAGCGTATATGCGGAAATGCGAACTGCTTCATTACATCTTGCGAAGAACACAAAATGGTCGTTGTTCCACAAACAATCTTCTATAGATACTCTTCTTTCAAATTTATCGGATGATTTGCAGTTGGCAACAAAGTTTTCTGGCGTACAAATGCAGGTGTTTGAGGCACTCGGTCGTCGGGAGGACTCAAAGCTCGTATTGGATCGTTATCAAACCGTAATGCACGATTTTATCACGCAGGAAATAGGCGGAAGAGGTATGTCTGCTATAGAGCTGATGCACGATAACTATCACTATAGCAAAGAAAACACAGATTGTTGGTATACCTTTTCAAAAAAACTCGAACCTGCATTAGAAAGCACAAGACTCGCAATCGAAAACAAAGATGTTTACATAGTTTCAGTGGAGGATGTAAATGATGAGCAAGAATAACAATGAAGAGAAAAAATGCAAAATGTGTGGAAAAACCATAGTAGGTAAAAACAAGACGGGTATTTGTTCTGCATGTAAAAAGAAAGCCGGAGATACAGGCGTTACTGTAATGGGAGTTCTCGCATTAATAGGCGGAGCAATATGGACAGGGGTGAAGGCTTTTACAAAAAAGGATTAGAGTTTGAAACCTTTTAATTATTCCACACTTTTTAATTATTCCTCTGACAGCCGTTTTTGATGGGTAAGTTCCACAAGCCACAGAACCGGCCAGTAACAATCAAATAAACAGAAAAAGGGCTTACGAATCTCTGCTGTAAAACACAGTGGAACCTCGAAAGTCCTTTATTTCAAGCCTTTTTCAGCACTTATGTGCCGGAGAAGGCTTTTTCTGTTTGTATCAAAGACAGCGTCTTTATAGATCCCTGCTGTGGTTCTGGCGGCATGTTCATCCAGAGTGCTGCATTAGTAAAGGCCAAGCAAGGTGATATTAGCAGAATCAATATGAGTATTCCGCGCGAGATTGCGCAGCACGACCGCTCAAATTGAGCATCCATTCCGGCGGAATTGAGCACGCTTGCCGCCGTCGTTGAGCACTGCGGTAAAATGTAGATATGCATCGCATTTTGCGGTGTAAATATCTACAAGGAGGTCACCTGTATGACCAATTACCGTGAGATTCTCAGACTCCATAGTCTGGGACTCAACAAGACCGAGATCGCGTCAAGCTGCCAGTGCGCTCGGAACACTGTGGCAGCAACCCTGCAACGGGCAGCAAACTGCGGCCTGCAATGGCCACTGCCGGAGGAAATGTCGGATAAGCAGCTCTCAGAGCGTCTGTTTCCGACCAGCCCCTCGAAGCCTGTCTACAAGATGCCGGACTACGCCTATGTCCACAAGGAACTCCAGCGCAGCGGTATCACCCTGAATCTGCTGTGGCTGGAATACTGCGACCAGTGTCGGGCGGCGGGTGAGATTCCATACCAGTCCACCCAGTTCAACAAGTACTATGCGGACTATCTGACAAAGGTAAACGCCACCATGCACCTGAACCACAAGCCCGGCGAGGTTATGCAGGTGGACTGGGCCGGCGATACTGCCGCTGTTATTGACACAGACACCGGTGAAATTATCCCGGCCTATGTGTTCGTGGCAACCCTGCCCTACAGTGGCTACAGCTACGTAGAAGCCTTTTTCTCCATGAACCAGGACTCATGGACCACTGCCCATGTGAATGCCTACAAATACTTTGGCGGCGTTACACGGATCATCCAGTGCGACAATCTGAAAACCGGCGTGCAAAAGCATGGGAAGGATGAGGTTGTTCTCAATAAATCGTACCAGGAGCTGGCAGAGCATTATGGCACGGCAATTCTGCCTGCCAGAGTCCGCGCTCCCAAGGATAAAGCTGCTGTTGAGGGTACTGTCGGTATCATCTCTACCTTCATACTGGCCGCTCTGCGGAACCGCCAGTTTTTGTCCCTATTGGAACTGAACGAGGCGATTTGGGACCGTCTGGAGGCGTTCAACCATAAACCTTTCCAGAAGCGGGAAGGCAGCCGGGCCAGCAGCTTTGCAGAAGAGAGGCCCTTCCTGCGCCCTCTGCCGCCCAGACCTTTTGAATTGGCCATCTGGAAAGTGGCAACGGTGGGACCAAATTACCACATTTCCGTGGAGCGCATGAACTATTCTGTTCCCTTTGAGTACATCAAGCAGAAAGTAGATGTCCGGCTCACCAGATCCACGGTAGAGGTTTTCTACGGTGGAAACCGAATCTGTTCCCATCCCAGGCTGTACGGACGGTTTAACCAATACAGCACGATCCAGGCGCATATGCCGCCAGAGCACCAGAAGTATGTCCAGTGGAACGGTGAACGGTTCATTCACTGGGCCGGTAAGGTCGGCAGCAACACGCAGGTCGTTGTCCGGGCTATTCTCGGCAGCTACAAAGTAGAACAGCAGGGCTACAAGTCCTGCATGGGTCTGCTGAAGCTGGCAGACAAGTACACTCCGGAACGGCTGGAGAATGCTTGCAAACGGGCATTGGAATACACACCCCGCCCTTCTCTCAAGAATATTCAGGCTATTCTGGCATCCGGCCAGGATAAAGCCATCCCTGAGCAGAGTACGGCTACTGCGTCCTCTTCCCAGTACGGTTTCACCCGTGGGGCTGACTACTACGGAAGGGGGAATAAGTGATGCTGACTGAAACAACGGTATCCAAGCTGCGTGAAATGCGGCTGAGTGTTATGGCCAATGCCCTGAAGGATCAACTTGCCGATCCGCAGTTCCAAAACATGACCTTTGAGGACCGGCTCGGTCTTTTGGTGGATGCGGAATGGAATGCCCGAAAGAATAACCATCTGAACAAGCTGATCCGGCAGGCAACCTTCTCGGATCCGGGAGCTTGTCTGGAAAATGTGGAGTATCTGCCCGACAGAGGACTGAAGCAGGAGGAACTGCTGCGGTTCAGCACCTGCAACTACATTCAGGAGCACCACAACATCATCCTGCTGGGAGCTACCGGCAGCGGCAAAACCTATCTCGCCTGCGCTCTGGGCATGGCTGCCGCAAGACGGTTTTATGCGGTGAAGTACATCCGGCTCCCGGATCTTCTGGTAGAATTCCAGATTGCCAGGGGCAACGGTACGATTCGCAAGCTCATGGCCCAGTACAAGAAGTACGCATTGCTCATAATTGACGAATGGCTTCTGTACCCTTTGAAAGAAACGGAAGCCAGGGACTTATTGGAAATCGTGGAGTCCCGGTACAAGCGAAACTCCACGATCTTCTGCTCCCAGTTTGACATTCCGGGCTGGCCGGAAAAGTTGTCTGACCCACTGCTGGCTGATGCCATCTGCGACCGAATCGTCCACGATGCTTACACCGTGGTCATTGGAGGCAAGGAATCCATGCGCAAGCGGAAGGGTTTGCAGGACATCTGACTCCGACTATATTTATGATACCTTGACTGATTTGTTCTGTCCATATTCAACCTGAGCGGTGGGGCTGCTCAATCCGGGCGGTCCCATTGCTCAATTCAAGCGGAACCGCTGCTCAATTTCGCCGGTCGAGGTGATTTTGCTCAGCGGTGTACGCATCAATATTTATAGTCAGGAGAAAGACTCCGCTACATATCGTCTGGCTAAGATGAATCTCGCGCTGCGCGGCATCAGCCACAATCTCGGCGCAACCTACGATTCTTCTTTTACCAATGACCAGCATAAGGGACTCTATTTTAACTATATTATGGCAAATCTGCCGTTCAATCTGAAAGGATGGTACGATTCCAACCTCGAAAATGATTCTCGCTGGGCAGACTATGGCATGCCGCCGGAGAGTAATGCGAACTATGCATGGATTCTGCATATATTGTCCCATCTGAAACCGCTGGATGGTGTGGCCGGATTCCTGCTGGCGAATGGTGCCCTTGGCGATTCAGATACCGTAGAAATTCGCAAGAAGCTCATTCAGAATGATAAGGTCGAAGCCATTAATCTGAGCCTCGGTGATAATTATAAGCCGCTGGATGCCTATTTCAAAAAGGAAAATGGAGATGTAGTCAAGCGGGTCTACAGCAAAGGAGAAAAAAGAAATTCTAATCAAACCTTGCCGCGCATTGCCTGTCAGGTGTTCGAGAAGCCGCTTGCCGCATTATCGGTTGATGAGAAGGAGAACTTTCCTGTCTGCAAGTATAGTCCAGGCAACAATGTAATCAGCGGTATTTATGCGAGTGTAGACGATTTCAAAAAGCACCGCAACACGATAGAGTATCTGACATAAAGCTATGACAACGGACGTCAGTTTGTTATCTATTGCTGGAATATCTTTTCTACGATTATCTTCGTTCAGGAATGTTTGAAGCGTTTCGGTGAACCGGGAGATCGGTTCATTTTGATATACCGCGAAAAAGATGAGAAGGAAACCGCAGCGGCGGAAACGGAAGCTGCGGTTCAGGAAGAGCTTGTTCAACAGTTTAAAGGATACCGAAATCCGTTTTCTTCTATGCTGATTGAATCAAAAAATCTGATTTTCAGAGGCGCGCCCGGTACTGGAAAATCTTGTCTTGCCAAAGAAATCGCTGCGGACATCATCAGCAATGGGTACTTTGACGATTACACACTTCTTACTGACGAGCAGAAAAAACAGGTTGAGTTTGTTCAGTTCCATCCGAGTTATGACTATTCTGCGAAAGAAATGATGAATAGCCGCCGGTCGTTTCTTTATATTGACTGGTTAGACTTCCTATTATCGCTTCAAAATTCGACTCCAGCTTAAGTGTCCGGCAAATTACTTTTTCTTTATAGTCGTTGATGCAGCCAAGCAACGCAATCTTATCTTGACATGAACAGCGCTCAAGATCATCAAACACCAACACCAGTTTATCTGCGTCTATAACCGATTCAACATCAAACGCATCAAATAGGTTAACGGATAACAACTGCTTCGCTTGTTCGGGCAGTACCTGTTTTACAACATTGATCCCTGTTTCAAGTAATTTACTTGCTTTTTCACCAACATTGCATTTGGTCTGTAAAGCAGCTTTCTTTACTTTCTCTTGCAATTCTGGCACAGATTCTACACCAAACAAAGACACAATAACAAATACAAATTCTTTATTCTCTTTATATTCATTAGCTATTTCCTTTATAAGATATGTCTTGCCACACCCCCATTCACCAGTAAGTAAAAGCGCGCCGGGAATTTCTTTCGTTTCGATATAGTCGATAATTTCTTGCTTTGCATCCATGAATCATTCTCCTTAACCACTGTTTAGATCATAATGTTTACACTCATGCTACATTTACTAAAAGAAGAACACTTGAATTCCATGGTTCACAGTTTTATGTTATAGGAGCTCAGTCAATTCTTTTCATATCCAGTTTTGCCATGTTGCTACGATGAGGGATAAGTATTTTATTGGGCAAGTGCAACAGTGCAGATGCATACGCCCACGCTCCATCACCTCCTTACAAGAAATTAAGATTGTATTTATTATAGCAAATTGACTAATGTTTTGCAATGGTAAATTTTTGTTATGGAAAACTGATTTCTATTCCCACTTTCTTCACTACTTGCGTTTCTTCTTCATATGGATGTAATGAACAATCGAAGAAAAAATATTTTTGCATTGCGAATTAACAAAAGCAGCATCATATCCATCAATTGAAAAACAAAACACAAAAGTTGAGAAACTTTGAGAACGTTTGAGAAGAAATGAGAAGGTTTGAGAAACTTTGAGAAAAAAATCTGTGCTATACTATATACGTGTTACCAAGCACCTCCGCCACCAGCCCACCTGCTTGATAACACATCCCCCCCGCTGCACCCACAACCAGCAGCGCATAGCACCCAACAGGACAAATTAGCAGCAAACAGCACAAAACAGGACGAAACAGCACAAAATAGCACGCTTTAGCAAATAAACCTGTGCTATGATAGTATCGTCGGGAGACCGTAGTCACCGATAGAGGCAATCAGCGTCATGCTGACTGCCTTTTTCTATACGCTGCTGCGCATTTTTGAAAGGAGGTGGTTGCCTTGATTGTCACGGTCTGACCCCGGTTTTTGCAGGCAGGTTGCATCCGCAGCCTGTCTATTTTGTTGCCGCAAACGCGGAGAAAGTGAGGAGCATATGAGAGTATTCGGCAAAATCAACATCATCGGGCTGGATAACGGCTACGGGAACATCAAGACGGCGAACGGCATTTTCCCGGCGAGCGTCACTCGCTGCGAGGCTGAACCGGCGCACGCGCAGGACGTGCTGGTGTACGATGGCAAGTATTACGTCATCGGCGCGGGGCATCGGGAGTTCACGCTGGATAAGGTCGGCAATCAGGATCACTACCTGCTGACGCTGGCGGGCATCGGGCAGGAGCTGTGGTGCAATCAGCTGACCACGGCGGCTGTTCATCTGGCGGTCGGACTGCCGCTGACGTGGGTCGGCGACCAGCGCGAGCAGATCACCGAGGCCGTAAAACGGACCATGAACCAGAGCGACGTAGTCATCCTGACCGGCGGCCTCGGCCCCACCAAGGACGACATCACGAAAAAGACCCTCGCCGAGCTCTTCGGCTCCCGGCTCGTATGCGATCAAACCGTCGCCGACCACGTGCGGCGCATGCTCGAAGCACGCGGAATCGAATACAACCGCCTGAACCGCGATCAGGCGCTCGTCCCGGCGTGCTGCACCGTGCTTTTCAACGCCCACGGCACGGCCCCCGGCATGTGGTTCGAACAGAACGGCAAGGTCGTGGTTTCGCTGCCGGGCGTCCCCTTCGAAATGGAGCACCTGATGACCGACGAGGTAATGCCTCGTCTGAAAGCCCGTTTCTCCCTGCGGCAGATCGTACACCGCACGCTGATCACGGCAGGTCTGGCCGAATCGATGCTGGCCGAAAAGATCGCCGACTGGGAAAATGCCCTGCCCCCGTACCTCCACCTGGCATATCTGCCCGC
>ENA-OPMT01000107-OPMT01000107.1-human-gut-metagenome-genome-assembly--contig:-NODE-107-length-9235-cov-1.289542_pt1 | contig 9235 bp, 9 predicted proteins | sample MGYA00241529_ERZ501756 | MGnify/ENA primary metagenome ERZ501756 (study PRJEB25962, sample SAMEA2042559) | human gut metagenome | biome: human gut; feature: human-associated habitat; material: faeces...
CATCAGGGAAGCGGATATTATCCTTGTTATGAAAGACGGAAAGATTATAGAGCAGGGCAATCATGAGAGCCTGCTTGCAGCGGACGGATTTTATGCAAACCTCTACAATAGCCAGTTTGCATGAATATAGCCAATGAGTGAGAGAAGGCGACCGGCGCACGTGGGTGAATTTCCCGTGCGCCTGTCGCCTTCCCATATTATTTAAAAGATACAATGCAATCCACACTTACTGCGCTGCATCAGGAGCTACATACGAGTATGCATTGGACATCTTTGCAGCATTGTTTGTCAGAGTGACAGCCTCTCTGTAGTAGGCAACAACAGGAGTGCCCTTATCCACAGCGTTGAACAGCTGCTCTGCAAAAGCAGGCGGCACATTGATACATCCGTGTGAGCCGGAGGTTTTGTAAATTGTTCCTCCGAAGGTATCACGCCAGCTGGCATCATGGATACCTATATTGTAGGCAAACGGCATGAAATAGCTGACAGGAGAAGAGTAACCCTCACCGACAAGAGTAGCATTTCTCTGCTTGTAAACAATCTTGTATACACCATCTACGGAACCATTCTGACGGGCGAGATTACCTGATACGAAATCAGACTCCATCTGGAGAGCACCATCCTTGTAATACCACATGTGCTGCTTTGTGTAGTCAATCTCTATGTATGTATTACCTATGTCGTCAACGCCTCGGTAGAGAGCAGTCTGCTCGTAAACAGGCTCTCTTTCCACTGGCTTGCCTCCCTCTAAATCGGAAAGAAGTTTGGCCTTCTCATTTTTCTTGCTGACTACCCATCCGTAGTCTCCACCACCTATTTCAATAGTGTCACCGGACGATGTCTTGAATGAGCGCTTGCGTCCGAAGGTGTTATACTTGGAAGCAAGCTGCTGGACATATTTAGTGACCTTGGCATCATCTATGCTCACGCTGCCGTCATCTGAGATGCTTAGCATATCAAGGATTTTGGCTGAGTCAAGCTTCTCATCGGCACCTTCAATTTTGTAAGTGACAGTTGAAGCTGTGTATTTGTCGAGGGCTTCTTTTTCATTTTTGATTGTATCGCTTTCCTTTGTGATTTTTGGAGCTTCATAACAGTCATCACTTAAGCTAAGCTTTGGAAGCTCATTGTCCAGGGCATCCTTTACTTCGGCAAGGATGCTGTCATATATCGGCTTGCAGCCATTTTTCTCTTCAATCACATCGTATTTGCCGTCTTTTATCTCGATGTGGGCATCCTCCGGATTTTCAATGTAGTCATCACTGAAAATATCAAGAGCCTTGAGCTTTTCCGCCAAAGCGGCATCGTCATATTTGGACGAACCCTTTAGTGTATAGTTTTGAGCTTTGAAAAGACTGACAGGCCATGTAAAAGCATTCTGGCTTTTTAGGATTTGCTCCTCGTCACCGTTTGAGACATATTCATAGGAAAAATCAGGTCCCTTAAGTGAGAAGCTGTTGCCCTTTCTATCAGTGATTGTGAGCAGATAGTCGCGGCTTAGGGCTGTATTTTTTTCTATTGCCTCTTTTGCAGTTTTACCTGCGTATTTTACAGAGTTAATCTTTGTGTTGAACAGATAGTGGCTGCTAAAATAAAAGGTAAAGCCAAGATAAACAGCCAAAATCACGCCAAGCACAACGGCGCAGGTTATAAGTACTTTTTTCTTCATGTAAATCGACCTCCTTGGAGATATGCTGTTGCTGCCCACACCGGGGTGTAGGCGGCAGCTAAAATCAGTTACATTTGTGAAGATGTGACACATCCATATAGTCAGGCAGACCATTCTTGTAGGCTACAGCGGTTTCTCCCTGAATAAGTGGCTTTAAGTATTCGATAAGCTCAGGTTTCACATCATTGCCAGCATCATTGATCCACTCTCTTGGCACAGACTTGGCCTCGTTTGCGATATCCTTGATGGCAGAATATGTGTATTCTACCTGATAAGGATCATTTGAGATGCGCTTCAAGCATACCATTGATGCGGTCACACCCTCTGCTGCAATAGTGACACCCTTTTTACCCTGAGCAAAAGATTCCTCGATATCGGTTAATGATGCAAGATGTGAGGCACAGCGCTGGAGTACGTTTACCTCTACTGAGCGAACCTTGACACCGATGTTTTCTTTCACAATGAACTCAAGAGCCTTTCCGGCACCGCTTAGCTGCTGGTGTCCGAACTGGTCGCATGAGGCATTTGATGATGTAATGTATGAGCCGTCTGCGTCATGTATTCCTTCAGATACGGCAACTATTACATTGTTAGTGTGCGTAAGGGCTTCTTTTATATCGGCAACAAATTTGTCCTTGTCGAAATCCACCTCAGGCAGATATATGAACTGAGGCGCTGTATTGTACTCATTACGTGCGAGCGCGGAAGCGGCAGTGAGCCATCCTGCGTCACGTCCCATGATTTCAACGATTGTCACACTCTTAACAGCATAGATAAAGGTGTCATGGGCTATCTCAAGCATGCTTGATGCGATATATTTGGCGGCAGAGCCAAAGCCCGGAGTGTGGTCTGTCATGCACAGGTCATTGTCGATGGTCTTTGGAATTCCTATAATTTTCACATCACTGTTGATTTTTTTTGCATAATCGGATAACTTTAATACGGTATCCATCGAATCATTTCCACCGATGTAAAAGAAAGCCTTTACGGAGAGCTTATCAAACTGGTGGAAGATGTATACATATGGTGAATCATCATCCTTGTAATCAGGGAGCTTGTGGCGGCATGAGCCAAGATACATGGCAGGTGTGGTCTTGAGCTTTTCAAGATTAGCATCATCTGCAAAAATATCTGACAGATTGAGATAATTCTCATTTAATATGCCGAGTATTCCGTTTACGGCGCCATAGCAGATATCGTATTTCTCGGAGCTTTTTACTCCTGCGATGACTCCTGCAAGGCTTGCGTTGATTGCAACAGTTGGGCCGCCTGACTGGGCGACGATACAGTTTGACTGATTCATTGTAATCTCCTTATTATGTATTTTAACTATTCTCTTCTGTAAGAATAGTTATGTTATAATTTTAAAATGACTACTGAAGGTGCATGACATATGCACCGCATAATCATATAGATTGTAGTATCAAACATTATTTTTAGCAAGGGTTAAAATGAAAAATATGAATAAATACGAAAATTGCTTATTGTGTCCCAGAAAATGTGGCATAAACAGAAGAACCGGACAAACAGGTGTATGTGGCGTTTCATCTGAAATAAAGGTGGCGCGAGCAGCACTTCATTATTGGGAGGAGCCATGCATATCAGGAAAAAGAGGAAGCGGGGCAGTTTTTTTCTCAGGCTGCAGCCTGCACTGCGTGTTCTGCCAGAACAGGGAGATTTCTGACGGAAAAGAGGGAAAGGTAATCAGTAAAGAGAGGCTGAGTGATATCTTCATAGAACTTGCTGACAAAGGCGCAAATAATATCAATCTGGTCACACCTGGGCAGTATATCCCTGACATAGTGTGGGCGGTAAACGATGCAAAAAGCCGTGGCATGAAGCTTCCTATTATATACAATACGAGCGGATATGAAAATGTGACAGAGCTAAAGCTGCTTGAGGGCATAGTGGATGTGTATCTTCCGGATTTTAAATATATGGACAGTACGCTTTCGGCAAGGTATTCAAGGGCAAAAGATTATCCGTCTGTCGCAAAGCAGGCGCTTTCAGAGATGGTCAGGCAGCAGCCGGATGTCGTGATTGACGATGCGACAGGACTCATACAAAAGGGAGTTATTGTGCGACAGCTTCTACTGCCGGGACATGTGAATGATGCAAAGGCTGTACTTAAGTACCTGTATGATACATATCATGATCACGTATATATAAGCATGATGAGCCAGTTTACGCCGATTGCACTAAAGGATTATCCTGAGATAAACCGCACAGTGACAAAGAGAGAGTATGAAAGACTTGTTAACTATGCCCTAGAAATAGGAATCACGAATGCATTTATACAGGAGGGGGACGTGGCAAAGGACAGCTTCATTCCGGCATTTGACTGTGAGGGGGTATGATATTTACCGTTTTTCTTAATAAAATAGTAAGAATTGGCAGGCAAAAATGACTGGATTTTGTGACACCGGTGTAGTACTATGGTTATGTGATATTTTTTAACTGTGAAGGTACTGAACAGTTACGATATTTTGTTATTACTCACATCCCGGTGTGACAGACGATAATGTTTTTAATCACACAGGATACATTATTCAATAGAGGATACATTGATGAAAAATATAGGAGAACAGCAGATAATAATTGAATGTCCGAATACTATCTTTCATCTATACATTGACAGTGAGGATGAGCTTTCAAAGGTTAAGGTGTTTATGAACAATATAAAGCATGTTGATTCGATAAGTCTGCATGATATATACAACTGGTGCAACAGACAGCATTTGCAGTACACGACGACATTTAATTATGACAGTAAAATGACCTGGACAGAAATGATAAAATCCTACATATTTTACTTCAGACAGAAGCTTAGATATGTAAATAATAGTGATAGGATGATAGAAACATGAGATACCCTGAATTTCTAAAGGATAGAGGAACAATAGGCTTTGTGGCGCCCTCGATGGGCTGTACAACAGAGCCGTACAGGAGTGCCTTTGACAATGCCATTAAAAGGTTTCACAGCATGGGTTATAAGACGATAGAGGGACCTAACTGCAGGTGCGACAGTGGCATAGGTATCAGCAATACACCTAAGAAGTGCGCAGAAGAGCTGAACGAGAGCTATGCTTCTGTTGACAGTGATGTGCTTATATCATGTGGTGGTGGCGAGCTGATGTGCGAGGTAGTGCCTTATATTGATTTTGAGCGCGTGAAGCAGTCAAAGCCGAAATGGTACATGGGCTATTCCGACAACACTAATTTCACATTTTTGGAGGCTACTATTGCAGATACAGCAGGTATTTACGGGCCGTGTGCGGGCAGCTTTGGCATGGAGGTGTGGCATGAGTCAATTACCGATGCATTTAATCTGCTTTGTGGCAGGAAGCTTTCATTTACCAATTACCCTATGTGGGAGAAGGAATCGATAAAGGATGAGAATGCTCCGTTTGTGGGCTACAACCTGACTGAAAAGTCGTGTATCAGCTCTATTCCTGCGGTGGCAAAGGAAAGCAGGCTTACCATGAGAGGCAGGCTGCTTGGTGGCTGCATGGATTGTCTTATCAATCTGCTTGGTACCTCGTTTGACCATGTAAGGGAATTTAATGAGCGCTACAGTGATGATGGTATCATATGGTTTCTTGAGGCTTGTGACCTTAATGTGATGGGCATGAGAAGGGCTATGTGGCAGATGAAAAATGCAGGATGGTTTTCAAATGTAAAGGGCTTTCTTATCGGACGCCCGGCGCACTTCGGAGAGGAAATGTTTGGCATAGACCACAGACAGGCGCTTTCATCACTGCTTAGAGAGTTTAATGTGCCAATCATCATGGATCTGGATATAGGTCATATGTCGCCGATGATGCCTGTGGTATGCGGAAGCATGGCAGATGTCAGCTTCGACGGAAGCAACTTTACAATTTCGTATGATATAGAGCAGTAGATTGGAGGAAAAATGATTAAATTAATAAAGAAAAAAGCAAAGAGTATTGTATGTAGCGTGCTTGCTGCGGTGACACTGTTTACGATGAATCCGGCTGTATTTGCAACAGAGACAGCTACGCAGACGGATACAGTTTCAAGTGTTGATGTATCAGGCAGTGACAGCAGTGACGCAGCTGATAAGAGTAACACAGACAGTAATGCAGACAGCACAACGACAGCCGGTAGTGAGGCAAACGACAAGGTGACCATCAGCAAAAATGATAAGCCATACTTAAGTCTTGGAGCAGACCTCACACCGGATCAGAGAGCGACAGTGCTTGGATTTATGGGAATCGAGCTCACTGATCTGGACAAATACGATGTGGTCTATGTAAATAATGATGAGGAGCACAAGTACCTCGATTCATACATCAGCAAGAGCGAGATTGGCACAAGGTCACTTTCCTCAGTACTCATTACAGAGGATAAAAAGGGTGCAGGTCTTAGTGTTTCCACACACAATATCAATTACTGTACGGTAGGAATGTACAAGAATGCGCTTGCCACAGCAGGCATAGCTGATGCTAAAATCATAGTCGCAGGACCTTTCCCTATTTCCGGAACGGCAGCACTTGTAGGCACACTAAAGGCATACGAGGAGATGACAGGCAAGAAGCTTGACGACAAGGTGACAGACGCAGCGATGGATGAGCTTGTCACAACAGGAGAGCTAAACAAGAGCATTGACGGCGATTCACAGGATGTAGAGGCAATGATTGCAGACCTAAAGAAGCAGCTTGCCGATGGAAGGCTCAAGGATGAGAGCCAGATAAAGGATGCGATAAAGGAGGCTGCAAAGGATTACGACCTGAAGCTTTCTGATGATGATATTGCAAAGCTGACATCGCTTCTTATGAAGCTTAAGGATGCCAATATCGACTGGGATTCAGTCATCAACCAGGCACATGACTGGGCATCAAAGCTTGGCGATAAGATAAATGACCCGGGTTTCTGGGAAAAGATTGGTAACTTTTTCATGGATTTATGGGATAAGATAAAATCCCTGTTCAGCTAGAAAAAGATACAGGAGACAGTAAGAAAAAGCAGAATATGAATCAGACAACTCCCTGAAACGTAAGCATGAGCTGCACGTTGAAGGGAGTTTTTATATTATGATTAAAGGGTCAAAAGGTATCATCGATGCATGCTTGCATGCAATTCGATTAATCATAAATGAGTGGCAAAATACCTTTTGACACTCATATCATTATATAGAATAATAGCATAATCCCCGAGGTTCAAATATCATAGATATTTGAACCTCGAATATTTATTATATCTCAAATTGTAAATTATTGTCACAACGTAAGTGGAGTAAGCGTCGGACATCCGGCAGGCGCGGGAGTGAGTGTGCGCTGCATGGGTGCTCGGCGCTTACGCCACGCCCTCCCAACAAAAAAGAAGAAAAATTTAATATCTAAAGAATTGCACGAAAAATCTGTATATAGTATAATGATAAATCAGGAAAACAAAACGGAGGCCCATGAATTTTGATAGATATACATTGCCATTTATTATACGGAGTGGACGACGGCTCAAAGTCGCTCGAGGAATCGGTAGAGATGCTCAAGATAGCCAAAAAGCAGGGCATCACAGGCATAATCCTCACACCGCACCTGCGCCATGGAATGTTTAAGCATCCGATTGAAAAGATAGAGCGACACTATAAAAAGCTGGTGCCATATGCAAAGAAGCTTGGAATAGAATTAAAGCTCGGCACAGAGTATCATGTGGCAACCGATATGATAGATGCCTTTTATGGTGGGCGGTGTCATACACTGGCAGATACACAGTATATACTCACAGAGTATTCACATTCCAGCGAATACTCGTTTATATACAAGATGACGCGCGAAGCTATATTTGCAGGATATATACCGGTGATAGCACATGTAGAGAGATATGAGTGTCTCAGAGATATAAGCCGTATAGAGGATTTGCAGGAGCTGGGAGCGCTCATACAGGTCAATGCAGACTCAGTGCTTGGCATAGATGGCAGACACTTCAAGAGATATACAAAGAAGCTTTTGAAGGCAGGACTTGTTGATGTAATAGCAAGCGACAGCCATGGCACAAAGGAGCGCGTCTGCAACATGAAAAAATGCTATGAGTACGTGGCAAAGAAGTTCGGTGATGACTACGCGCAGGAAATCATGCAGATCACACCGGAAAATATAATAAACGGAAGATAATCAGTGTAAATGCGGGAATACATAATGGAAATCGCAGATTACGGGCTTACAAGTCTTTATTTTACAAGGAAGGACTTTATAAAGTGGTGGATGGCACCATAGGCTGTACAGCTATGACATATATTATCAAACACTTATTGAAGCATGAATAAGGAGAACATGAAAATGGAGATATTAGACTTAAACAACGATGAAGACACAAAAACAACCGATGATATGGAGCCAAAAAAGCCGGAGGAAAAAACATCACCTGTCAAGGAAATCTTAAGCTGGGTGTTAACAATCGCATTCGCCATTGTAGCGGCAATACTCATAAAGAACTATGTCATTATAAATGCAAATATTCCGTCAGGCTCGATGGAGAATACCATACAGATTGGAGATGACATATTTGGCTTCAGGCTCGCATATACATTTTCTGACCCAAAGAGAGGGGACATAGTCATATTCAATGCGCCGGATTCGCCTTCTGAGAAATACATCAAGCGTGTAATAGGTCTGCCGGGAGAGACAGTCACAATAGAGGACGGTCAGGTGTATATAGACGGTGAGGCACTTGAGGAGGATTATCTCAAACCAGAGCGGTGAGGATCCGTGGACAGTAAATGCCGGACCTTACGAGTTTAAGGTGCCACAGGACTCATATTTGTTGCTCGGTGACAACAGAAATGGCTCATCAGACGCAAGAGTCTGGGAGCACACATATGTGTCTAAGGACGATATACTTGCAAAAGCAATATTCAGATATTACCCGTTCAACAGATTCGGAGCGGTGAAATAAGCTGTAAATCAGGATATAAAATAAAAATAGAGGTAAAGTAAATGCCAAAGACAGAAACAGACATTGAAAAACGAAATAAATATGGCATGCTGTGTGGTATAGTCGGTATATTTTTAAACCTCATACTCTTTGCCGGCAAGCTATTTGCAGGAATGTTTAGCGGTGCAATTTCAATCACTGCGGATGCATTCAACAACCTGTCAGATGCAGGCTCATCAATCATCACGATAGCAGGCTTCAAGATGGCGGCACAGAGAGCCGACGAGGAGCACCCATACGGACATGCGAGGATGGAGTATGTGGCTACACTGGCAGTTGCAGCAATCATACTCATCATGGGCTTTGAGCTGTTCAGGGATTCCTTTGGCAAAATCATAAAGCCGCAGGACATAGAGTTTTCATGGCTTATTGTAGCGATACTACTGGCATCAATAGCCGTAAAATGCGTCATGGCGGTATACAATTTCTATTTTTCAAAAAAGCTTGATTCATCAACACTCGAAGCGACAGGCAGGGACAGTCTGTCAGACTGTATCGCTACATCTGTAGTACTTGCAGCCACACTCATAGCGCATTTTTCAAGACTCAATCTGGATGGAATAGGCGGTGTATTTGTGTCATTGTTTATATTCTATTCAGGAATATCGTCAG
>ENA-OPMT01000133-OPMT01000133.1-human-gut-metagenome-genome-assembly--contig:-NODE-133-length-8477-cov-1.489551_pt1 | contig 8477 bp, 8 predicted proteins | sample MGYA00241529_ERZ501756 | MGnify/ENA primary metagenome ERZ501756 (study PRJEB25962, sample SAMEA2042559) | human gut metagenome | biome: human gut; feature: human-associated habitat; material: faeces...
TGTAGGTCCCATTCATGCCGCAGTGGCGGAACTGGCAGACGCGCAGGACTTAAAATCCTGTTGTAGTGATACAGTACCGGTTCGATTCCGGTCTGCGGCATTCATTCAAAACACTTGACAAGGGTGTTATAATGAATGAGTAAATAAAATATGTGTGTGTAGCTCAGCTGGATAGAGCACTTGGCTACGGACCAAGGTGTCGGGGGTTCGAATCCTCTCACGCACGTTATATAATATAGAAAGAGCAGGTTGTAATACCTGCTCTTTCTATATTACAAATCGTCCGCGGACGATTTGAACCCCAGGGTACGTTCTACACTCCGTTGCGGTCGGCGCTAAGCGGAAGTCCACCGGACTTCCAGCGCCCTCTCACGCACGTTCAGTTAGTTATGTAAATTCAAAGAAACAAGATGATACGGAATTAGGCAGACTTATGCATGATCTTCGCAAGAATGAGTGTTGTGAATTAACAAGTAATAAATAACCATGAAGCTGCCAGAAGATATGATTGATTGGCAGCTTTTTCCATATTGGCTATGTATAAAATACTTTCGTATATATAGAAAGAAGGTATCATAGATTGGCTGAATGCTCATGAAGCTGAATCTTGGTGCGTGCTTGATGATGAGATTTTTCCGGATTATGAGCAGTTGCAAATCGTGGAAAAGTTAGTTAAGACATGTTACATGGATGGACTGACGGATGACTCTGTTAACGAAGTTATTATGAAATTGACAGATGATCTTTAGAGAATTAAGACGAAGCTATGAATTACTATATAAGTGACCTGCATCTGTTCCATGAAGCATCAATCCGCTTTGATAACAGACCATTTGCGTCATTGGAAGAGATGCATGAGGCAGTTGTCAGCCGATGGAACAATAAAGTAAACAATGGAGATAATGTGATGAATGAACAATGGTTTTTATTGGGTGATATACATGGCAGTGCACAGCCGGTTCACTATTTTTATCAAAAAAATAAGGAAAGATTGAGTTTGGATTCATCAGAAAACTTTATGATTCTGCTTGGTGATGTTGGTGCAAATTTTGCTCTCACTGGTCAGAGAGATCATAAATTCAAATCAGAGCTTTCAAAATTGCCATTTACTTTTATATGTCTAAGAGGAAATCATGAAGCCAGAGTAAAAACGGTTATGGACAAAAATCCTGATGGATGGGAAACAATATCAAAATATGATGGTTCCATATTTGTTGAGAAAGAATTCCCTCACATTGAGTATTTAGCAGACGGACCGGCAGTATATAATTTTAAGTCTTATAAAACTCTATCTCTGCCCGGTGCTTACAGCGTGGACAAGTACTATCGTCAAGCCAGACATTTGACATGGTATAAGGATGAGCAATTAAACGAAAAAGAAATGGAGCTCGGAAGAAAATTGTGCAGAAATGAGGCACCGTTTGATTTAGTACTTTCGCATACATGCCCATATCTATATGAACCAACCGATTTGTTTCTTGCAGGACTTGATCAGAGCACGGTTGATTCAACCATGGAAAGATATCTTGGCGAGATAGAATTTAATTTGGATTATAAGAGATGGGCCTTTGGACATTTTCATGAGGACCGGCTGTATCCATGGGCTGATGGCCGACAGATGCTGATGCTATTCAACGAAAATGTTGTAAATTTGGATAAATTTATGAATATGACCGAAAAACAGTCGTTTAAAGATATTATTGCATAAAAGAGCAAATGTGGCACAAAAGCCTAAACCGCATCAATTCTTTGCAGGAACTTTATTAGGTTTGAAAGAGATTATTGACATGGTTTAAGATATCAAATAAATAACATAATTGAGGCACGGAGTATTAATTCCGTGCCTCAATTGTTTTATCCGGATTACCTTTCTGTTGTAAAATAAAGGGCGTTATTTCAGTGCAGATATAATTTTGAAATATGGCTTGAAAAGGCTGTAATATTTCAGACCATCTGTCTCACCATAGCTCTTTGTGATGGCAGATCTTATGCCATTGAGATTCTTTGTTTTATTCTTGTTTTTTTCAAGAAAATCAACAAAATTTCCGGGATCATTAATATCACTGTGTGCGAAAATTATACCTGTAAAACGCTCTACCTTCTTTTTACGCGTGAGCTTTTCAGGCGTAAAAGAGTAGGATTTGTCTTTTATGGTTTTATAAATTGTCTGACCCTGTTTCATACCATAAACATGAACCAGCGTCTCATGAAGCTTGAGCAGATTGTCTTTTCCCATGCAGTTTAGGAAAGAATCTACCTCAAAATGGTCGAACTCTTCGGATACTGCCGATACTTCAGAAATATCTGATGTATCAATGCTGTCCGTTGAAGATTTAGCCTCATCTGCTTCGTTTTTATTTGAGCTGTTACCAGAACCGTTATGAGGTGTCTGTTCGTCAGTGGATGGTAAGTCATCATTAGTCATAAGCTTATCACTTGGCGGTAAGTCATCGTTAGTTGCAAGCTCATCACCTAACGGTTCACTGTTTGTATAGCTGCTATGATTGCCATCGATAAGTTCATTCAGATTGTAAGACTTTGCGGTGATAGCATCGGTATCAGTATCAGTATTGATATTGGTATTGTTATTGACGTTATCTTCCTTGGATGGAATATCTGCTACTACCTGATACTTGATGTTTTTTCTTCGCTGGACAGCCTGTTTGCAGAAATTTACATTGAATCTGCGTACAGCGAATCCTTTATCTTTCCAGAACCTTACAGCAGGGTCATAGCCTGTGTCATTGCTCATTATGATGTACTCATCAGCACATGAGGCTGCTGATACATCTGCTGTGTTTGCAACGATATGAGTAGCTGAAGAATTATCATTATATGGCTTTGTGTTATCTTGTATTTCAGTGTTGCCTGATGCACGTTCACATGTGCTTTCACTGAGGGAATCATTGTGTCCAATCAGATAACCCATATAGGATACCAGCTGAAAATCGAGGGCATTCGTTCCCTCATAGCATTCCTCAAATCGTACATTAATACTGTTGTTTTCCATAAGCCTGATGACTGACATGTATGACATGTGAGGTGATTTTTTTGTGTAAAACACTACGATTTCGTCTTCCTCATCTGCCATATCAAACAGCATCAGCCAGTTGTCGTTGACATTTTCGCTGTCTACTAAAAAGTGTCTGATAATAATCACCATTAATCCGGACAAAAGTATTGTAACATGAGTTTGAAATAATGGCAAATAAACATGATTTTTAGAAATCTTAGAAATGTTAACAATACAAAGTGCGCAACGTATGATATAATTTTTATATGCTTTGAGGATGAGGGGGAGAAAATGAGAGGCAAAGAAATAAATAAACCGATGCTTGAAATCTGCTGTGGCAGCTTTTCGGATGTGAAAACAGCATATGAAAATGGTGCAGACAGGGTTGAACTGAACAGTGCCCTATATATGGGAGGGCTGACACCTACACTCGCCAATTTAATATATGCAAAGGAAAAATGCAATATACCGGTAGTGGCAATGGTTCGGCCGAGGGGTGGCGGATTTTGCTATTCGGATGAAGAATACGACACTATGCTTATGGATGCAAAAATTCTTTTAGAGCATGGAGCAGACGGTATTGCGTTTGGATTTCTGACAGAGGAAAAAATGCTTGACAAAAAGCGCACGAAGGAAATGATAGAGTTCATTCATGAGTATGGCAGGGAAGCTGTGTTTCACCGCGCCTTTGACTGCATAGATAATCAGGACAGTGCAGCGGAGAAGCTTATTAGGCTTGGCGCAGATCGTATCCTCACAAGCGGTGGAGCAGTAAATGTATGGGATGGCAGAAAACAGCTTAAGCATCTTCAAAATCAATATGGAAAAGATATTACTATTCTGGCAGGAAGCGGCGTGAATGATACCAATGTGAGAACACTTATTGAATACACGGGTATTACGCAGGTGCACAGCTCGTGTGGCTCATGGAAGTGTGATGTGACAGCAGCGGGCAATGCAGTGGATTTTTCGTATGATGAAGCGATGAAAAACTGCTATCAGTGTGCGGATGCAGGTAAGGTTAGGAAGCTTGCGGAAGAGGTAAGTGGAGTGTAATATTAAAGCAAAAGATTATAGAAGTTCGGAGGAAACAATTAATGGCAGAGCAGGAAAACAATAAGGATTTAATCAGTGTACTTTGGAGTGGCGCTGATGTACTTCGTTCTAAAATGGATGCGAATGAATATAAGAATTATCTTTTGGGAATTGTATTCTATAAATACCTATCAGATTCATTTTTGATTAGAGTATATGATTTGATAAATGATGAGAAACCGGAATCGCTCAAGGTGGCACTTGAGGCATATAAGAATGAGTTGAAGGGTGAATATGCTAATGATTTGCTTGACGAATTAAAGCAGGATCGTAAATATGTAATTGAGCCTGAGCTTACATATACATGTTTTGCAGAGGATGCAAGGAATAATTGCTTTAATCGTGAGCAATTACAGAAAGCATTCAATAATATTGAGCAGAGCGGAGAGTTGTTTGTGGATTTGTTTTCCGACATTGATTTGTATTCAAGCAGGCTTGGAGCGGGAGACCAGAAACAAAGTGATACAATTGCAGAACTGATAAAAGTAATAGACCAGGCGGATTTGCTCAATTCCGATGGTGAAATACTTGGAGATGCATATGAATATCTGATAGGACAGTTTGCGTCAGAGACCGGTAAGAAGGCGGGAGAATTCTATACGCCACAGGCAGTATCAAAAATTCTTACTAGAATAGCAATAACAGGACAGGAGAATGTGAAAGGTTTGTCAATCTATGATCCATGTATGGGCTCAGGTTCGCTGCTTCTTAACGCAAAGAGATACTATAAAGGTGATACAAACTATATAAAATATTATGGACAGGAACTGAACATGTCTACATATAATCTGGCGAGGATGAATATGTTCCTGCATGATGTAGCTGCGGAGAATCAGAATCTGCATCATGGAGATACTCTTGATGCAGACTGGCCAACTGGCGAGGAAACTGACTTTCACATGGTACTTATGAATCCACCGTATTCTGCAAAATGGAGCGCTGCATCAGGATTTTTACAGGACGAAAGATTTTCAGAATATGGTGTTTTGGCGCCAAAATCAAAGGCTGATTATGCATTTTTACTTCATGGACTTTATCATCTGAAAAGCAATGGAACAATGGCCATCGTTTTGCCACATGGAGTGCTTTTCAGAGGTGCAGCAGAGGGAAAAATAAGAGAAAAGCTCCTTCGTTCAGGAAACATATATGCGGTTATAGGATTGCCGGCTAATTTATTTTATAATACGTCTATTCCTACATGCATTGTTGTACTTAAAAAGCATAGAGATGGCAGAGATGTACTGTTTATTGATGCGTCAAAGAAGTTCATTAAGGGCAAAAAACAAAACGAAATGTCAGACGAGCATATTGATGGAGTTATGGATTTGTATAACAGAAGGGAAACTGTAGACAAAGAATCCTATCTGGCAAGCTTTGATGATATTGAAAAGAATGATTTCAACCTAAACATACCGCGATATGTAGACAATTTTGAAAAGGAAGAGGAAGTCGATATAAATGGTCTGCTCGAGGATATGAAAAAAACAGATGACGAGATAGGAAAGGTCGAAGGGGAGTTTGTGAATTTGTTAAAAGACCTGACATCGTCCGATGAAAATATAATGGTATCGTTAAATCGTTATATTGATATGATTGAGGGGTGATTTGTATGGAAAATCCAGAAATTAGATTTTATGGATTTACTTACGATTGGGAACAGCGTAAGTTGAAAGAGATTGCCGATAAGGTGTCAGAGAAGAATAAAAACAATGAATTTTCAGAGCCATTTACAAACTCAGCAGAACAGGGAATCATTAGTCAGAAGGACTATTTTGATAGAGAGATTGTAAACAATGAAAATTTGGATAGTTATTATATAGTCAGGAATGATGACTTCATTTATAATCCAAGAATTTCTGTAACGGCTCCTGTTGGACCGATAAATCGTAACAGACTTGGCAGAAATGGCGTAATGTCACCATTGTATACGGTGTTTAGAACACATGATATAGATAATTTGTATTTGGAATTTTATTTTAAAACTACAAAGTGGCATCGATTCATGAAATTAAATGGAGATTCGGGTGCTCGGTTTGACAGATTTACGATTTCATCAACACAGTTTATGGAAATGCCAATTCCATATCCGATGTTAGATGAACAGCGAAAAATGGGGGAGTATTTTGACTCTCTCGATCACCTCATCACTCTTCACCAGCGCCAGACAGATTTTTATAAAAAACCCAATTTCTACTTTATCTCATCGTAAGCCAATAAAAAATTATAAATGTTGAAAACGATTGGGAACAGCGTAAGTTGGGGGATATATATGGTTCGATTGGAAATGCATTCGTAGGAACAGCTACTCCGTACTATGCAGAACATGGACATTTTTATTTGGAATCTAACAATGTAAAAGACGGACAGATAAATCATAACGCTGAAATTTTCATAAATGATGAATTTTATGAAAAGCAAAAAGATAAATGGCTACATACCGGAGATATTGTTATGGTTCAGTCAGGGCATGTTGGACATGCAGCTGTAATCCCTGAAGAATTGGACAATACAGCAGCTCATGCCTTAATCATGTTCAGAAATCCCAAAGAAGAAATTGAACCTTACTTTTTGAATTATGAATATCAGACTGATAAAGCCAAAAAGCAAATTGAGAACATTACTACTGGTAATACCATAAAACATATCCTTGCATCTGATATGCAGGAATTTGTAGTTGATATTCCAAAATATGAAGAACAGAAAGTGATTGCGAGCTATTTTTGCAACCTCGATCACCTCATCACTCTTCACCAGCGCCAGCACAAATTACATCTGAACATGCTTTTATAAACTGTTTTTTATCGTAAGTAACATCGTATCTATACAATGGTTACCATAAATTTGACAACGAATCAAACATAAACCAACCTCAAACAAAGCAAGCCTAATTATGGGTTACATCAGCGTAAGCAGTACTAATAAAGGAGGTAGCGTATGCTAGAGGATATGAGCAAGGATGCATTATTTTACAACTATTACACACAGTGGATAGAAGTGTATAAGAAAGATGCAATTCGTGAAGCCACTATGGCAAAGTACAGGATGACTCAAAAGTGGGTGGAGAAGCTGGCTCCGGAGCTTAAGGTTTGTGAGCTGACAAGGACCGCGTATCAGAAGATACTAAATGATTACGCAAAGGAGCATGAGAGACAGACAACACTTGACTTCCATCATCAGCTAAAGGGTGCGGTAATGGACGCTGTGGATGAGGGGCTGATAGAGCGTGATCCGACCAGAAAGGCTATCATCAAGGGTAAGACACCACGTGAGAAAAAGATTAAATATCTCAATCAGTTTGAGTTGCATACTTTGATAGCTGATCTGGATATAAAGGAAGAGCCGAACTGGGACTGGTTTATTTTGCTTGTGGCAAAGACAGGGATGCGTTTCTCAGAGGCGCTTGCCATCACACCGAAGGATTTTGATTTTGGAAGGCAAACTCTTTCTATAAGTAAGACGTGGGATTATAAGGGTAAAGGCGGTTTTCTACCGACAAAGAATAAGTCATCTGTGAGAAAGATTCAGATTGACTGGCAGATAGTAGTAAAGTTTTCTGAGCTGATAAAAGGGTTGCCGGAGGACGAGCCTATATTTGTAGGAGAGGAAAAGATTTATAATTCAACCGTCAATGATGCTCTCACCAGACACTGTAAGGCCTGTGGGATATCGGAGATTTCCATTCACGGACTTAGACATACGCATGCGTCGTTGCTTTTGTTTGCCGGTGTTTCTATAGCCAGTGTGGCGCGCAGATTGGGGCATGCGAGTATGACAACAACGCAGAAAACATATCTGCATATCATTCAGGAACTGGAAAATAAGGATGTGGATCTGGTAATGAGGACTTTGTCAGGACTGTAATGTAGCTTTTTAAACAATATGCTTACGCTGATTTTGATATAAGTAATTTTGTGGTATTTTATGCCTATATTTGCTATAATAAATATAGTTAGTGTTTTGGTTTTGAAGAAGGAGAAATTATCATGCCGGAGTTGGAATCGTTAATAGAGCAGAAATTGATTGAGCAGTTGATATATGGGGATTCGCAGTGGACGTACAGACCAGATTTAAAGACAGAAGCGGATTTATGGAACAATTTTAAATATATTTTAGTGTACAGTTTGAAAAGTCATATTTCATAAGGACAGGCTGGATGGTGAGCCACTTTCTGATTCAGAGTTTGAGCAGGTAAAGAATCAGTTGCAGTTTTCAACATTTTATAAGGCTGGAGAGTGGCTGGTAGGCGAAAACGGCAAGGTCATGGTGCATGTACAGCGTGATACTAAGAAGCTTCATCTGGTTGTGATGAATCATGAGCATATTGCAGGTGGCAGCAGTGTGTATGAGGTTATAAATCAGTACAGTGCAT
>ENA-OPMT01000147-OPMT01000147.1-human-gut-metagenome-genome-assembly--contig:-NODE-147-length-8138-cov-1.457256_pt1 | contig 8138 bp, 7 predicted proteins | sample MGYA00241529_ERZ501756 | MGnify/ENA primary metagenome ERZ501756 (study PRJEB25962, sample SAMEA2042559) | human gut metagenome | biome: human gut; feature: human-associated habitat; material: faeces...
TTTTGGCACGTCTGTCGAGTGGAGGATTTCCTCTGCGCTTACAAACTGTAAGCATCTCTCACAGTAGTTTCTCAGCACACTGCCATGCAGCTCCATTACATTTTTGCTGCCGGCCTTCTGGTGCAGTCCATCTATGTTCTGCGTCACAACGCCCTTAAGCTTTCCTGCTTTTTCAAGCTCTGCCAGTTTGTAATGCGTGATGTTCGGCTCTGCATCAAGGCAGAGCATCTTGTCACGGTAGAAGCGGTAAAATTCCTGCGGATGCTTCCTGTAAAATGTATGGCTCAGGATGGTCTCGGGCGGATAATCATACTTCTGATTGTAAAGTCCGTCCACGCTTCTGAAATCAGGTATGCCACTCTCGGTTGATACACCTGCTCCGCCGAAAAATACAATATTGTCCGAAGCCTTTATCCACTGCAAAAATGTTTCTACACTGCTGTCATTGTTACCCATATGTATCCATCCTTTCTTCTTTTCTTCAATTGCTGCCTATTATTTTTTGAGCCACACTTTTATAGCTTTCGCACCAGCTTGTCCACATCTGCATTCAGTCCAAGCACCATCACTGCATCGTCTGCCTTGAACACATAATCCGGCAGCGGAAGCACGCGATTCTTTCCGGCTTCCTTTACTGTAACGATATTTACATTGTATTTCTGACGCACATTATTTTCCCTGATGCTCTTTCCTACCCAGCTTTCAGGTGGATTTATCTCGTAGATTGAGTAATCATCGTTTAATGCCACATAATCAAGCACATGGTTGGCGCTGTATTTCTTTGCCACTCGTTCTGCCATGTCGCGGTCAGGATAGATAACCTCATCCGCACCGTTTCGAAGCAGGAATTTGGCATGCACATCCCTGTTTGCCTTGCTGATGACGTATTTTCCGCCCATCTCCTTAACGAGACTTGTTATCTCAAGCGAGCTTTGGAAATTGGTGCCGATGCATACAAAAATCAAATCGAAATTGTTAATTCCGAGTGCTTTTACTACCTGTGGGTCGGTACAGTCACCTATCTGCACCTTGGTCACGTCATAGATTAAATCCCTGACCTTGGCCTCGTCCTTGTCCATCACCATAATGTCGTTTCCATTTTTTATCAAATCCGCACACAGATGGTGTCCGAATTTACCCATTCCAATAATTAAAATTGATTTCATTGCGTTTCTCCTTATCCTTATCCTTATCCAATGATAACTTTTTCCTCCGGAAGCTCTATATTGGCTTTATCCGGTCTATGTACAAACGAAAGCACAAATGTCATGCTTCCGATTCTTCCACAATACATCATAATTATGATAATTATGCGTCCTACTGTATTTAAATCTCTTGTGATGCCTGTTGTCATGCCGACCGTACTGATTGCAGAGTATACCTCAAACAGTACATCGTCCATCTCCATATTGGATGTGGCAAGTATAGCTATCACCGCTGTAAGTCCAAGCACCAGATTGATGATAAGCACCATTCCGGCCTTTTTGATTACCTCACTGCTTATTTTCCTGCCAAACACATTGCAGCCGTTGCATCCTCTCAGATACGAAACAATATAGATTATCATGACCGCCATGGTTGTGGTTTTGATTCCACCGGCTGTCGAGCCCGGGCTTCCTCCTATGAACATGAGCACTATGGTCAAAAGCTTGCTCTCCGGTGTCAGTGCTGCTGTGTCTACTGTATTAAAGCCTGCCGTTCTCGCCGTAACCGAGCCGAATAACGATGCAAATACGGCACCCGGTGTATCCATGCCTGCTATGGTATTACTTTTTTCAAAAATATACATAAACAGTCCGCCGCCGAATACAAGTATCAGTGTGGTTGATATTACTATCTTGGCGTGGAGCGAGTATCTGCTAAGCTTAAACTTTTTGATTCTGACCTCATTCCATATGGTAAAACCGATACCGCCTATGATGATAAGCAGCATAATTGTGATATTTACCAATGGGTCTGCGGCATATTTTGTAAACGATGAGTACTCCTCGTTTATGCCCATCAGGTCAAAGCCCGCATTGCAAAATGCCGATATCGAGTGGAACACCGAGAAATATATGCCTCTTAATATGCCAAAATCCGGTATGAAGCGTATTGCTAAAAGCACCGCTCCTATGCCTTCGATAAGGAAGGTTCCCTTTATTATCACGCTGAAAAGCCTAACTATTCCACCAATCTCAAGTGCATTGACGCTCTCCTGCATCAAATCCCTCTGTCTGAGTCCGATTTTTTTGTGCAGAAGCATGGAAAATGCCACACCGATTGAGATGAAGCCCATGCCTCCTATCTGAATCAGCACCAGAATTACAAGCTGTCCTATGATACTCCAGTGTCTGAAGGTGTCAAACACAACAAGACCTGTCACACAGGTTGCGCTTGTTGCCGTAAAAAGTGAGTCCAGAAAATTGGTCCATTGTCCGTCTCTCGAAGAAAACGGAAAGCTCAGCATTATTGCCCCTGATAATATTGTCAGAAAAAAGCCAACTGCGATGTATCTGAACTCTGACAGGTTCTTATGTCGTTTTTTTATGTCATGTTTTATATCGTTCATATCCAATCCTAACTATTTGCTGCAGAATGTATTATTGTCAGCTTACAGAAGCTGTTTGTATATATCCCTCTTGCTGACACCTCTGTCCTTTGCCACGAGCTTCATGGCTTCCTTCCTGTCGATGCCCTGTGACTCATAGTGTGCCATATGCGCTTCAAGAGGCATGGCTTCCCAGCTTTCCTGCTGCTCCTTTGCTATTTCAGCCACGTTTCTGCCACAGATTACAAGCACATATTCACCTCTTGGCTCCTGTGTCCTTGAACGCTCCAAAAGCTCAGAAAATGTAGTCTGCACCTTTTCCTCGTGCTTTTTCGTAAGCTCCCTGCACACGGTAAGCTCTCTGTCTCCGAGCGCATTGTAAAGCTCTGTGACCGTCTTTATAAGATGATGAGGCGCCTCGTAGATGATGATTGTTCGAGTCTCGTTTTTAAGCTCCTCAATGACGCGCGCGCGTTCCTTTTTATCCCTCGGCAAAAATGCCTCAAACGCAAACCTCCTGGTCGGCCTGCCCGACATGGTGAGCGCTGTAATGCACGCTGCTGCCCCGGGAAGCGAGGTAACAGGCACGCCCTCCTCGTAGCAGATGCGCACAATGTCCTCACCCGGGTCAGAAATGCCGGGTGTTCCGGCATCAGTGATGAGGGCTATATTTTTGCCCTCCTTAAGCTTTGCCACAAGCTGGTAGGCTTTATCTATCTTGTTGAACTCATGATAGCTCGTCATGGGTGTCTTTATCTCAAAATGATTGAGCAGCTTTATGGAGTTTCTCGTATCCTCCGCTGCGATGAGGTCTACTTCCTTAAGTGTGCGCAGCACACGGAATGTGATGTCCTCCAGATTTCCTATCGGAGTTGCGCACAGATACAGTGTTCCTGTCATATGATTCTCCTGTTATTTTCCGTTATTCCGGGGCTTATCGCCGTATATCTCATATATCTCATCCGTGTATACATTAGGCTCCTTGTATACAACTAACGGTTTTTCGATGGTTATACGGCTTTTGCCGCCCTTTAACCCCTCTATGAGCACCATGTTCGGCTCCCTGTCCGCGTAGGGATGCACAAGGCGCATTCGCTTTGGCTCGATATGATATTTCATCATAGTGCTAAAAATCTCTGCCAGCCTGAATGGTCTGTGAACCATGTAAAAACGCCCATTGAATTTGAGCATTTTTGCGCTCTCCCTGACTATATCGTCAAGTGTACACCTGACCTCGTGGCGTGCTATAGTCATGGCATCGTCTGCATTTTTGATACCGTGCTGACCTATCATATACGGCGGATTTACCGTCACCACCTCCACGGACTCTCGACCGAAAATCTCCGATGCATTGCACACATCTCCCTCTTCTATGGTCACTTTGTCCTCAAGATGGTTATATTTCACACTTCTTTTCGCCAGGTCAGCACACTGAGGCTGAAGCTCGAGTCCGCTGTAATGCTCTCCGTTATTCTTTGCCTCAAGAAGTATCGGAATCACACCGTTTCCGGTGCACAAATCCACAGCTCTCTCGCCGCGCTTTACCTTTGCATAGTCAGATAAAAGCACGGCGTCTATGCCGAAGCAGAACAGCTTTGGATCCTGTATGAGCCTATAGCCCTTGCGGCACAAATCGTCTAGTCGCTCATTACTGTGTATCAGTGCTTCCATTGTCTTTGTCCCTGTTGTAATCTTTATTATACTCTTTATTATAGTTTTTGTTCTTGTAATCCTTGTTGCGGTTGTATTTCTGCTTGTTTGGTCTGTTTTTGCCGCCCTTGTACGGCTTTTTGTAACCGTCCTTATTTTCTCTGCCGGCATTTGTAGCATTTACTTCATTTGTCTCATTTGCAGAAGCTTCCGCTGCCTCTATGTCCGCCCTGTACGGACGTCTTTCTCTGTTGTCACGCTTATCACGGCGCTCGCGATATTCATTTTTGTTGTCACGGTGTCCACGGTTTCTCTGCGGTTTCTCCTGTGACTTGTCCTCCATCGTCTCGTCGCCGCTATCCTCGAGATCCTTTAGCCCGCGAAGCTCCCCCTCGGTGAGCTTTACATCCTTTTTCTGGCGCGGCTTTAAACGCAGATCATCTACAGTGTACTCACGAAGCTCCTTCTCCTCGCCGTTGTCAATGACAACACGCACGAGCTGCCTGAGCACGCTGACTGACTTGACCTCTCCGATGATTCCATCAGGTGTCTTGACCTTTTCTCCTACCGACGGCATTCTGCTGTTCAGATACTCATATGTATCCTGCTCATACTTGAGACAGCACATAAGCCTTCCGCACACACCTGATATCTTGGTTGGATTGAGCGAGAGATTCTGCTCCTTTGCCATCTTGATGGAAACCGGCACAAAATCCGCCATATAAGAATGACAGCAGAGCGGTCTGCCGCAGATTCCGATGCCTCCCATCATCTTGGTCTCATCCCTGACACCGATCTGACGAAGCTCTATTCTGGTGCGGAATACCGCTGCCAGATCCTTTACGAGCTCTCTAAAGTCAATTCTACCGTCCGCTGTAAAGTAAAACAGAAGCTTGTTTCCGTCAAAGGTATACTCTGCATCCACCAGCTTCATCTCAAGTCCGTGCTTGATGATTTTCTCCTTGCAGATGGCAAATGCCTCTTTTTCCTTTTCCTTATTTCTCTCAACCGTTTTCTCATCCTCGTCGGTTGCCACTCTGATGACAGGCTTAAGCGGTGAAACCACCTTATCATCATCCACCTCCTTCGGCGGAATGAGGACAGTTCCCATCTCTATGCCTCTTGCTGTCTCCACGATAACATGCATTGCCATGTCGAGGTCGAAATCAGCCGGATCAAAGTAATATATTTTGCCTGCTGTCCTGAATCTGATACCAACTATTTTTGTCATGTGATTAGTTCTCCTTTATGGTCATAAGCAGCAGCTCAATTACCAGGTCAAAATTGACGTTTGCGTTAATTCTTATCTTCGCCTTCTCAAGTGCCTCAAGTATTGCCTCGATTCCCTGATAGGAATGCTTTGCTGCCTGTTTCTTTATATCATAGACCTCATCCTTGAATATGAGTCCGTTAACATCGTTTGTCGCCTTCATATACAGCACATCTCTGTACCACACCATAATCAGGTCAAAATAATCCTGCACCTTAAGCTTGTACTCAGCTATCTGCTTTACCGCTGCACCCAGCTCGTAGAGATCTATGTCATCGAGGCGCTTTATAAGCGACAGTGCTGACTCCTTTAGCTCGTTGAACTCGTCTGATGAGGCGAGCTTAACAGCCTTTCCGACGATGCCCTGTGCAAATGCGGCACTGATATCTGCCTGATAATCCGGAATATGCTTTTCATTCATCAGGTATGCCTTTATCACCTCGTCCTTTACCGACTTCATATTGAGTGTGATGCAGCGCGACCTGATGGTCTGCAGAAAACTGTCTGCATTGGTGGTGAGAAGCATGATGACCGCATATGCCGGTGGCTCCTCAATGGTCTTTAAAAGCGCGTTCTGCGCCTGCTGGTTCATTTTTTCAGCCTCATCCACTATGTAAATCTTGTATTTACTGCTGTACGGCTTTATCACTATATCGTTGTTGAGCTGTGTCCTGATGTCGTCAACCGATATGTTGTTGGGCTTTTCATGACTGACATATATGATATCAGGATGATTGTGGTCATCTGCCTGGTGGCACGATTTGCACTCTCCACAACCGTCTGTGCCCTCCTTCTCACACTGCAGTGCCCTGGCAAATGCCTCGGCTATCATCATTTTGCCGGACAGCTGTGGTCCGTTTATTATATATGCATGTGAGACCTTTCCCATTGATATGGCATTTTGCAGATGCTCTATTATCTGCTCATTTCCTACTATATCCTTAAATCCTGCCATAGCTGCTGCCTCCTTATTCGTTTCCGGTTACACTTATGTGCAGGCCGTAACCATTTTCCTGCTCTGCAATTAAGAGCTCTGTTGTATGTATTCTGAAATCTCGGCAAGCACAGTGTCCATATCATCATTTACGAAACGGTGTGTAATACCCGCCTCATGCAACTTGTCCTCAGAGAAATCTGATGCGTCTGCCAGAAAACGACGGCACATCTCCTCATATTTAGGCACCTGCTGCCCCTTTTCCCGGTGAATAGCGCGTATCAGACGGTCGCCGTCCTCCACCTCCACATAGATTGGCAGTACGTTGTCACTGCCAAAATAATCGCGTATCTTTGTGAAAGACTCCAGTGTTCCGACTGTCAGATAGCTTTTGCAGCGAAGGTCTATATCATCATCGTTTACCGTGAAATACTTCCACACGCCGTACACTGTATTGTACTCGCGAAGCTCTATGATGCGCCCCTGTGCACTGAGCCTTTTTACATCCTCTTCATTGCAGAAATGATAGTCCTTATCCTGTGTCTCTCCGTCCCTTATCGGGCGCGTGGTATACGGGATAATCCTGCTAAGCATTAGGGAATCATCCTGCAGTATTTTGTTGTATATAGTGTCCTTGCCTGATGCACTTTTTCCCATCACGCAGAAAATCTTACCCATCTGTAAACCTCTTAATATTGTAATTAGTATAAATACGATTGTTTGCTATGTCAAACTGTTGCTTACAGCACTGCAACAAACTTCCACATATTGGCATCCGGATCAAAGTACAGGCCATCCACTTCAAGACCTGAATTTACAGCCTTTATTACATCATCTATGAGCTTGTCGTTCATTATCTCTCCCGGCACCACAAGCGGTATCCCCGGCGGATATATATTTATAAAGGCACCGCTCACCTTCCCGCTTGCCTTGAAGGCATAGACCGCCTGATGGTCTGCATCATATGCATCATACATTTCCATTACGGCAGGCAGCTTTTGATATATATCTGTGTCCATTTTGACAGGCTGGTAAAATTTATGTACTACGCCCTCCTGCTTTAATATATCATAAAACTCTTCAAAATCAGACTTATATTTTTCAAGCTGGCTGTCTATTTCAATCAAAGCATCCGCAAGCCTGTCAAAGCCCTCATCCGTATCCATGACAGATGCCAGCGCCAGTACATAATTGCCCGCCGCCATCTCAAGCTGCAGCTCATATTTTTTGAGCAGCAGCTCAAGCAGCGTATGTCCATTCATAGCCTCTTTCGTAAATATAATAATCTTTGATTCGTCAAAATCATATGCCTCGTCAGCAGAAAAATCACTTTTTCTGACCACGTTCAGATGCGAAAGTCCGCTGACCTTCTGATAAAATCTGTCAAGTTTGCTCCTAAGCTGTGCAAAGGCTGTCTCTTTGTTATCGCGCACATAGTGTATGCAGCGCTCTATGCCTGTCATAAGCACATATGACGGTGAGCTTGTCTCATAAATGCCGAGAAACTTCTCCACTGCTCCTTCACGCATCCCACCCAGCAGTAAAAGCGCTGTCTGTGTAAATGCCGGAAGCGTCTTGTGCAGGCTCACTATGACCGCATCGGCCCCGAGTGCTATGGCATTTTGAGGGAAGCCGCCTCCAAAGCCAAAGTGCGCGCCATGTGCCTCGTCGACTATGAGCAAAGCTCCATGTTCATGTGCCGCAGAGGCGATTGGCGCCACATCGGAAACCGTTCCAAGAAGCCTCTCATGCCG
>ENA-OPMT01000148-OPMT01000148.1-human-gut-metagenome-genome-assembly--contig:-NODE-148-length-8110-cov-1.332588_pt1 | contig 8110 bp, 7 predicted proteins | sample MGYA00241529_ERZ501756 | MGnify/ENA primary metagenome ERZ501756 (study PRJEB25962, sample SAMEA2042559) | human gut metagenome | biome: human gut; feature: human-associated habitat; material: faeces...
CAGAAGCGAGGCCGCAATGCGCACCGTAAGTCGCATTACCGCCCCAAAGAACCAGCTGCCCAGTAGTGTTTGCCCATGAATAATCAGCCCAATAAGAAGTGCTGTTTCCACCAATCTTTTTCGGGAAAATATCAAAATGCTCCCCAAGAATTATTTCCTGCACTTGACCGGAAGCTGTCTGACGGGTAGCTTGTCTGTATTCACCATTTGGATGCGCAGCTAATTCAGCAGTAGTCGGTAAACGGTTTCCTTTGTAAATGAAAATTTCCGTTCCACTTTGAGCACTATTGTTGGAACTACCGCAAAATACTCCTTGCAGAAATTCCCACTGCCACCCATAAGGATCTTCTATACCCATCATGTTCACCCGTGAACAATCCACTCCAGTATTACTTCCATTCACCACAGAAATAGCTATTTTGCCCCAATTGTCACCGAGACTCTTTGTTGCGCCAGTTTGCAATGCTGCCGCAGCAGCCCACAAGTCTTTACTGGAGCTACCACCCACACCATAACCAAGTTTGGCTTGAATATTGGTATCTCCGTACTGGGACAGCCCCAACATCATAATAAGCTTTCTCTGATCGTAATCGGTCAGTCCCCATTCCTTACCGTTCACTTGTGCAGCATTCCAAAATGCGTTGATTGTCTTGCTGCCTGCCGGTGCAACTCCTGAACGTGAAACAAGTGCGCTACCTGACATGGAGCCTTTGTATGCACCGATACAGTTATACATTCCACCATTTGCCCCACCAATAAACTCACCGCCAATAGGTAGCATCGAGAGCCATAAGACTGGTACACCACTTACACTGTCAGTCTGTACACGATAATACAAACGTGGCCCTATCCACATCACATGCCCTTTGGTTTCATCCACCGCAGTACCATCAGCAAACACCGCACTATTGGTAGGGGACATTTTAGCAGCCCTTCCATCATTCGTTACGAGATAACGGCCACAATACAACTTGTATTCTGTCCATGCGGCTGTATTACCTATCACACCATAGTTCGTGCTACTTTGGGTTGATTGTTTGATTGGAATCCCCCAAGCCACCTGCCTCAACATTTGTTCGTCACCATTATTAATAGCATTCATGAAGTTTTCCACGGTAATGCGTCTGACACTACCACCAACTTCCACCAATACTGTATTGGAACGCAGAATGGAGGTCACCAATGTTTCATTTCCTAATCCTTTAGTTGCCATAATATTATTTTGTTTTTATGTTAATTAAAATGACATTCTGCCAAAACATCAACATCATATTGAGTCCCGTTTCTGTCAGTTTCCGTTGTTGTTACAGATATAGAATTTGTTGTAGAATGTTTCAAACTCTTCCAGTTTTCCTTATCCATCACATCCATAGTCCACGATGCGGAAGTAGGAGTATAAGTTGACCCCGTAGTCATATTTACAATCTTGGCACTTACTGTAACGGGTTGTCCGGTATCAACCTCTTTGTTGGAAGAAGTTATATAACATACAATTTGAAATTCATCTGCCGTATCAATGATACGTACCCCGGCACGTGCTATCGGTTGTGAAGCACTTGAAGACTGATAAACTTCTGCTATGAATAACTGGGTACCGTCCACATCACCACGGGTACTTTTCTGTCCGTTCTTATCAGTCCAAGCCGCCGTGTCCTTATACCATTTTATATAGTAATCGGTAATGGCATTGGCACCGGCATACAGCTTGGTAGTCAGAGTACAACTTGTTACTTTGCTTGTTAACTGTTCGGTACTTGCAAGAATAGCAAGATAGTAAGAGCTGGCTCCCATATTCTGAATGGCAATAGGCAGTTCCCCGGTCAAATTATACTCAACACCTGCCGTAGAAGCGACACATGAATAAGTCAATGTATCTCCTGCAATATTCGTTTTGCTTGCCAAGTTTCCGACAATTTTAATGGCACCGGTACTGGTATTCAAAGAGAATTTGCCCGTACTGTCTTTTTTCCAACCTCCACTTTCCGCACCGTTAAAATTTAAAGCCACTCCATTGTAAGCCCAACTATGACCAGACAAACTGACCGCCAACCCACGTGCCGAAGTTACTTTGGGTGTCCGTACCGGCTGATTCGCAGCTATACTCCAATCAGGAGAGACAGCCCCACTTTCTTCATCTACGGCCTGAAACAATGGAATGCCATTATTTTCAAAAGTCAGCATCAGGCTGTCATTGGAACGAAGACGTTTAATCGTGATGCTATTTTGGGCACTATAATTTTCTGCCATATTCCCAACCTCCTTCTGATATAATTTGATTCATGCTTGTATTAGTATAAACGATACCGTCCAACAACAGTATTCTATCTTCCAGTTCTCCATCAAGAGAAGGCAGGCACATTACCTCCTTTTCATTCAAGATGATGGATTCTCCCTTTACCAAGTGCCCCAACAACAGAACCCCGGCATCCAAAGCCTTTTCCTTATTTGCTACAACATACCTCATATCAATTATTTATATATATGTTCCCGTTACTGTCCGTATATTCATTTGTCCCATCAGTCAATACAGAGAAAGCCTTTTTTTGCTCGGCCTTAATGTACACGTCCAACCAATCGTCAAGATAAGTTTCACCAATACCGGTTCCATCCAACATTATCACAGTTTTTTCCCCCTCCTGCCATTGTACCCCGGTCTTATTTGCACTGTCCGTAAACCATACCATGCGGATAATCGGTGCCGGTATCGGCACAATTTCTCCATTCCACTGTACCATAGCTATATTCCTATGCAGGATTTCATCAGGATTGATGGAAGTCTGACTTGCCGGTATGCACGTAAATTTTGGATAAACACGATTGACGGAGAATTGCTGTCTTGCAACCTCCTTTCCACCAACCTTCACCAACAGCAAGTAATCCCCCTTCTCGACCAAACGCAAGTCCATTATCAGGCTGGTTAAGGACAAAGCCACTATTTCATGGTTTGCGGTAGTCAGCATTGTTTGACTTGATATGCTGTTCACCTGATAAAGTTCAATTGTATATCCGGTAGTTATTTTATTCACTCCCTTTGTTACCATAAGTGGAATGGTGCGCTCGTATGAATTTTCATCCAAAGCTGCATTCCTATTGGCCGTAGATGCGGAAATCAAATTGTTGGCTACCTTGTAATCATACAACAAAAGCTTGTCAAGAAATGGATTGTACTGGATTATCTGACTATCCCCAATAGACAAACCGTAGGTATCTTCACTCTTATCTACCGTTGTCAACATGATAGAGTCAGTCTTAACGGGAATATTCACCCCAAGCCGGGTATCAGCTATCAGACCTTCAAAATACAACTCAAAACTTTCACCCGGAGCCACATTTCTGCTTATGGTAATGGCACCGCGTGTATCTCCAACCGTATCTATACTGTACTTCCCATTCCATGAACTGATTGCAGAAATATTCTCTCCATTAGCAAACCAGTTCATTTCTGCCAACAAAGAATTAACATAAGGCATATCCCAGCTACCGTCAGCGGCATTCGCTATGACTTCCGGTAAAATCACCAGTGGAGTAACCCCACGGTCAGGATCATATTCATTTGCCACCGGATTATAGACCTGATTGGCCGGACTGTTCGGTGTCATTATCTTCAAGCTTACTGCAATCGTAAGCGGTTGAAACTCTTTTCTGATTCTTTTCTTTTCACTCTCTATCATATCGTCACAATTGCTTCTACTGATGCAGTATCATTTGTTGCCGTTATGGTAAACAAGGTACTTACCACTGTTACTGAATTATTTCCTAAATCACTAATTTCCTTTGTGTTATGTATCGTTATTGAACCGTTGAAATCCTTATGCTTGATATTCCAAGCTTCATCATCGGCGGTATCTCCACTATCCCTTCGGATAGCCCATTGTCTAACTGTGTCTGTAATATCCTCCCAACCTTTAAAGACCTTGCAAGTAATTTCCATTGATTCACCATAAGCAAGAAAATTGTCACCTTGCGTATCAATCTCAATGCGTACCGGTGCATCTATCTGTAACTGTTCGATTGTGCCGGTCATATAAATGTTATTCAGATAAGCAGAATAACCGGTCATATCCAACCCGAAGATGTTGAGATTGCTCAAATCCCCATCCTGCATTGCAACCATACTCTTTGTAAACTCCCAGTCATTTACCCCTACCAAGAAACGGCGGTATGTCCTCGTCTCATAAGCGGAAGTCTGGCGTTCCTTGTTTGTAAAGTTGCCATAAGCGACAAAATGCAAAGCCTCACACGGATGGAAAGAATATTGCCAACGATCAGAAACACCACGAAGCACATAGCGAAACCTTTTGTTTGTTCCGGCATCCAATATTTCTGTAATACGAAAATAGATTGTACAGAAACCGGCAAACATACGGTTGCCACGGCTATCATCTATATCAGATACCGCATTATTCCCCGGCGTTTCATAGTCATGGAAATACCCCATGCAAATATCATCCACAGCCACAGCACCTATTTCACCGTCTTGTAATTTCAAACTTATTGTCCCGGAACGTAGCAAGTTACCATCAGCATCATAATCAGGCTCAACACTCTCTATAATTCCAGCACCGGGAGAACGCCATTTGTCACCAAGCACAATTTCAGCACGGTTAAAACGCAATTCCGGCACCTCTAAAAACCTGCGTAACGTGAGGCTTTCCATATACCCACGTCCCATGCTGTCTATTTTCGCCCCAAAGCCGGTCAAACCCTCTGCAAAACCGCTTGCACCAAAGATAGCACCGGCTAAGAAGCCGATAAGCCCAGCTGCCGTATCATTGTGGGTGCGCGAAAGAAAAAGCTGATTGCCCAGTGAACGGATGATAGACTGTATCTGTTGGGTATTCAAGCCACCGGTTCCCTGCCCACCACCTGCAATAGAGTCTATCTGATTTTGGATTTTTTCAAGCGATCCAACAGCCTTTTCCTCCCGAAGTGTCATAGTGTACTTCGGTATCATATCTTCTCCCTCTTTGATAATAAGGGTATCAATAATGATGCTGCCTTCAATACCAAGATCGCTATCAGTGAATAGCATCAAGTCCCCTTCTTTCAAAGTATCATGTATGCTTGCTTCCCCCCTTGCAACAGCCTCATCATGTTGGCGTGCCATGAAAATATCATCCACCTTCGGTTCATACGAATAGCGCACATAGTCATTCTTTGCAAGATATTTTTTCGCGGTAGCAAGCAACCGTTGTGAAGCGGCCTGAATATAAACGTCCGGCATATCAATATAAAGCAGGACAAACTTGTCACCGGACTTTATATTGTAATCCTTGTATGGGAAATATAATTTCAGACTTTCATCATATACACGGTTACAAGTCAGCACATATTTATTGCCCTTCTTCTCACATTTGGTTATTTCAAAATCCCGGCCACCACACATGCCGTTTTTCATGCTAATGGTGGCTGTTTCAGAAGTCAGGTAATCGTTTATATTGAAACCAACATCTTTTAGCGTTATTGTAAAAGGTGGGACATCTTCACCTTCCTTCAGGCTATCCATTGTACCATCATCTGTCAGTTGTTCGGCATCAGCCACTTCGTCAAGATTGCCATTATCCCCGGCATCCAATGATACATAAATACCTGCATCTTTCAACTGTTCGGCGGTCATACCTTCCATTGAAGGACATATTTCTTCCAAATCACCGGTACCGTCAAAATAAACACTCCCTTCCCGAATGCCAAGCACAGCAATATTCTTGCTGTCAATATATGGATCAAGCGTTGTCTTAGGAAAATCAGGTAACATCAGATTTTCCACGGCCATGTTATTCGGCAAATAATTGGTAAGAGAACTGTTTGAGAGCTTATTATAATACCGGTTAGGCATATTTCTTGTACTACCGTATGCACGCAATCGCGTAATAATCTGTTGATCCGCATCGGCTGTACGTTGAATTTCGTACAAACCGTTTCCACGTCCATACTTGAAAATATTGCCCACAGCAATACCGGCAGTACCGATTGTTATTGTTCGGCCACGAATAACAAAGTTCGCACCAAATTTTGAATTGAACAACTCCAATGCACCCCATACCTTTATATTGTTCACATCAATGTTTACATTGGTAGTGCTCACATATTCAGGGTGTACGGCAACCGTCCATTTTTGTGCTCCGGTATATATACGGTCAAGATTTACTTGAACACGGTCTGCCAAATCTTGTATAGACGAAGCGAAGAAACTGAACTTAGGCAAAGAAGTGAAGTGTATCTGATTATCACTTTTCACATAATCAAGAAAATCACATCGCGTCAATTCATCTCCCGGCCAGTTGAACTTTACGTTATCATAGACAAACGCTTCTCCCGAAGTTTTTCTTGCCGCCTTTTTTAATGCCGTAGGATCATAGTTTATCTCAAACTTCTCACCACGGTACATAACATAGTCACCTATCTCAAAAAGAATGGGTACGGCACTTTTCAGAGTGCTTGTCACAAAACATGCACCCATCCATGTACCATTATACTCCAAACCTTTCAGTGTACAACGTACCGTATTGCCAGTTTTATCATAAACCTTCCATGCCATACAGCTATACTTTTTCAACCAATGCAACTATCTTTGTCGGTTCCGCAACACTATACGAGGGGATTATTTGAGTTCGAGGATCAGTTACTCTGAATTTTACCGGGAAGGTCAAGACTTCATCCATATTGGACTTATTAAATTCAAAATCTCCAACCTCCAGTAAGTAAAGTCCTTGCCGCCCGATACCCGTGTGCGAGTTATATATTTTCAAGGTGGCACCGTCACCATTTTCTCCCGTGAGATAGTTTTGAAAGGCCATAATTTTATCGTATGCAGTACCCAAATCTCCCTTATAGCACATCTCGGCTTCCAAGTCGTATGCCTTTAATAGCAGCTTATCGGGTATGTAAGTATCTTCACCGTCTTCATCCGGCCAATCCCGTTTGGGTAAATCTTTCGTTTCCCCACCCGGCTTGAACGGAAATTCTGTGCACACAATTCCAAAATGCGCCAAGCTGTCTTTGACTGGAGCATTCTCGGTAGTTTTCTGCATCAAAATAGAATACGGTTCGTTCATATACATATATTAAAAAAGAGCTTGCCGCAGAGATATTTAGTCTCCACAACAAGCTCTATGGCCTTATACTTTAATCTTATTTCAACGCAAATATAATTGTATTTTCTATATAATCATAGAAAATAATGCCATAAAAGCATTTTTTAGTAGATTATTATACTCAACCCCTAACTTGCTTCCACGTGTATGTTGAAAAACATAAAAAATATCATTTGTCATAATTTTATTTATTAATACTTTTGTATTTAATTATAAAAGAGGTTATTATATGTTAGGAGTTTTAGTTTGGATAGTAGTGATTCTTCTGATCTGCTTTAGTGTTTTCGGAGGGCCATGTCTATTACCACTATACGTACTTTTTGTGGTGGTGGTAGGTTTTTATTTTGGTGTAAAATATTTAGATATATGATAGAAAAGGAACAAAAAGCTAAAAGAGTGTATCATCGAACAAAACCTGCGAGTAAAAGTAAGGTTCGGGCTATCAGATTTGATTTAGACTTGGTAGAGTTTATAAATCTACAACCAAACGTAAGTCTATTTATAAATGACCTTATTCGGAGAGAAAAAGAAAAAATAGAAAGAATGAAAGCTATTGAAGTTCGTGAAATTTTAAAAGAAATGGAATAATGAAAAACATTTTACTTTTACTGTTCATATCATATTTTATTATTAGTTGCAGTAGTAATACAAAAACGCCATTTGAAGAAGAAGCATATAAAATGCTTAAAACTGAAATTAGTGATACGTTTTCCAGCGTAGGAAACGATGTTGATATATTAAATACCAGTACAGAGTATTATACAGATTCATTATGTGTAATAAAACTATCTGTCAAAGGGAAAAATGAACTTGGAGGAAAAACTTCAAATGTGTTTGAATATATATATTTAAAAGAAGATGATAGTTCGACTATGGGATTTCTTAGAGAAATACAAAAAAATGATTCTTCATTGATGAAAGTAGCTGATATTGAAAGTGAAGACTCCAAATGGAATAATAAATCATTTGATGAAAAGTTATACCATCTATGTAGAGTTTATGCTGCTACCAAGGCT
>ENA-OPMT01000156-OPMT01000156.1-human-gut-metagenome-genome-assembly--contig:-NODE-156-length-7928-cov-4.736822_pt1 | contig 7928 bp, 7 predicted proteins | sample MGYA00241529_ERZ501756 | MGnify/ENA primary metagenome ERZ501756 (study PRJEB25962, sample SAMEA2042559) | human gut metagenome | biome: human gut; feature: human-associated habitat; material: faeces...
CTAATACCCAATCTAACATATCAATTGTATTTTGATTTACTCTAGCGTATTGTGTGTGACCTTTATTATCAAGAATTGTCATGATTATATTTTTATCAATCCTCGGTACAGCAATTTTCATAGCGTGTGATAATGCGTATAAGAAATCAACGACCTCACCTTTTGGGCTTAAACTGAATGATTGCTTTTTAATTAATTTCTTGATTATTTCATTTGCAAGTTGCATTACATTATTTTTAGTTTCTTCAGTTTCTCTCATAAAGTTCTTCCCAAATCTTTTCTCATACCTTTCTAATTGGGAACGGGGAAGCTCTTCATCACTCAGGGGCGTGTTTATTAAATCGTAGAAGCCTTCTCTAGTTCGGGGACCTGTTTCACTAAGAGCCATGTTCATCATATCAATAAAACCATCTCTAGTACGAGGACCTATTTCACTAAGAGCCATGTTCATGAATGGGTCGGTTTCCATTTCACTTCTTCCTTTCTTAATTTGATATTGTAACTTTTTATATGTCATATCCTTGTACGTATTCTCTTGTTCATCATATACGCGAATACTAGTAGAATTATTAAGGTATACGAAATTATCAGGAACCGTATAACCATATCTTTCGAAAATAGCTTTAACATCTTCAGTGTTTAATCGTTTAGGCATATTTTATATAAAAAAAATAAAAAAATAATGGGACTTATTTAATCATTACAAATTTTGTTGAAAATCGTCTTTCGAATAAAAATTGTACAACATCTGGGAATGAATATTTTAAGTTATATATTTCACCATTTTTCTTAACAATAATTCTATCGACAATATCATATTTTTCACTCTTACCAATTGTACATTTACATTCATGATCAACCTTATAAATATCAACTTCATCAGCATCAGTGAGATACTTGATCATTAAAGACAATTCCTTCTCTTCAGCGATAACAAACTTATTAATGATCAATGGATTATTTTCAAGTATATCTACACATAATACTAAGACTTGAATTAATAGATCTTTATTCTTGATTATTGACTCCATATTTTTCAAAGTCTCATTCGCTGTATCTATTGACCTTTCTTTAACCTCCGCTGGGGCTGGCGTTTCATAGGGATTGGGGGTTGCATGACACATTTGTGGACTAACTACTACATTAACATTTTGACTTTGCTTTGGAGAACAATAACCTAAATCAGTTTTTGCTAGAAAGCTTCGCGAGCAAGATAATACGTTACTTTTAGGAACACTCATTTTGAATAATAAAAAATAATTAATTTATTAATGTGAAAAATGAAAAGGGTACTAAATATATACGAATTTATAAAAGAACTTAGATTATCACATTTTATTGATTCGAAGCAATTAAGGTTTATTGAGAACATTGGTTTTTATATTAGTGATTTAGTAGTGTATAAAATTGTAGTTGCCGTAAATCCATTAACATTAAAGAAATCATCAAAATATAATTTACCTCAACAATTTAATATACATAATGATGATTTTGAACATGTAAAAATAAAGGAGCCATTTAAAGATACATCTAAAGGTAAATATATATTAATGTACGACTTATACAAAAATGAAATTAATGTATGTCAAGGAGAAGAGGAACTCCGTTTTAAGAGTTGAATGGTAAGCTTTGAGGACTACGTCTTATTTTTTCATATTTAACGCCACTAAGGATTTGTTCTATAGATGCTGTAGTGACTTCAATTTGACTTCTACCCATTGGTTTTTGTGATCTGATTTTAAGTAATACATCTTCATAATATATGCCAACTGGTGCTATGAATTTAACGCTCTTAGCCTCTGTATGAACTTGTCGATCACCCGATAATTCAATTTGCACCGTGCCTGTTGTAGATAAACCACCCATGAAATCTTCAGAATCTGCAAATGGAATACCTATAAAGAAGTTTGAATTATCACCACCATTCCAACACTTCTTATCAGTACCCTTACCTTCAGCGTCGTAAACAATTCTATGATAAAATGGTTGAGCAGATGTTAATATATCTTTTGAAATAGATGTCAACAATGAATTATTAACATTTAATGAATCAAGTAGTAAATTAACATGTCTCTGATCATCGAATGTTTGATATGTTTCATTTGGATAGAATTTACCACCAATATTAACACGATAAGTAATTTGTGGATTAATAAAACAAGTTCTTGAATTTTGATTTTGTCTAAACACAATAAACATAGTATCACAATGAGTTAAACCAATTGTAGCAGCTGTATTATATCTGACTGGAACATCAGAATCATTAGCATCAGGTAAATTTTGTGTAAAGTCTCTAATTTGAACTTGATGTATTGGAAACAGCATACCTACATTGAGATATTTTAATGACAATGCATTGAACACTTCCATTCTAAGCATATATTGAGCTAATTTGATTTTAATATTTTTAGTGACTTGACCCCCACCTTCAAAATATATTGTAGAAGGTTTATAGCTTATAACAGTCACCTCCTTCTTATTATCTCCTGTTCCTTCTTCCTTTGTTGTTGTTACCTTTTCTATATTATTGTAAACTATTTCTTCAATATTTCTAAAACCTAAATCGACCATGCTGCCTTCAATAAGTGTTTTATGCTTGACAAATGCCTCATGATCTACAACGGGTGCAATAACTAAGTTTTGATACGTTGGAAATATTTCGATACTTAATTTACCAGCCCAATTAGGATAGTACCTTAAATTAAATAACATCAAGAAGAATGCAACTGGAATTCTTAATGGTATTTTAACTGTAATTTCCTTTTCTGCTGTAATTTTTGATAAATCTACATATACACCTGGAACCATTGGATTATGATTACGAATTTTATCTATAGTAGCAAAACAATCACTACCATTTTTAACTTCATCACTCAATGAATTATATAACATGAACCATTCATATCTAGCGTTATTAACATCTTGTAATTTCTCAGTGTTTGTAAATATACGATAATGATCAATTATATCAGCTGAACATTTATAACCAATGTAATATTCTTTGAAAACTGTATTTGTTTGTGCAGGAACTTTTAATGTAACTTCTTGATCAAGAGTAATGAATGAATTATCTAAACTAATGATTTTAGTTAATCCACAGGAAACATCTATAAATGTTGAATCACCTTCATTAATATCACCTACATTTCCATATGAAGTTGCAGTTGAATATTCATAGTGTCCTGGAACAATTTCACTAACCGAAAGAGCGTTATCAATACTTTCATACCAATCTTGTAAAGTGCCAGACCATGCGTCAATTATGTCTGGTTGTTGATTTTGTGGAGCAAACATTTAATACAAAAAAAATAAAATATACACTATGAAAGAGCCCAATTATTTTCTTTAAACTCATTTATAGTTTTATCCATATTATTAATTATCTCTGTTAAATATGGAAGTGTTTGAAATGAATAATGATTTCTTACATCTTCTAATTCATTGTGCTTTTTAACCATATAACTCCACACGTTTGGATTTTGTGCAATTCTAGCTTCCAACGAATCAACTAAATTACGTCTATTCTCAAATGAATTTTTATAATAACCCATTTGTTCTATCAATATTTTCGCTGCAGGTACGCCTGTTCTATAATCTGTAAATTTATCTGTAAAGTTATACATTTTAGCTGCCACACTATTTGCTGCTTCAGCCTTTTGTAATTGGTCCAATAAATCACTATATTCTTTTATTGCATTATTTGAATATTCTGTTTCTACTATCTTTTGTTTCATTTCTGCTAATTCTTTTGCGTTTTTAAGTCCATTATCCTTTATGTATTTATTTTGCGCATTAACGACGAGTGATTCTTGATATACCTCCATCGCCTTTTTAGCTAGATCAGTTTTCTTATTTATTTCTTCGATATCCATTCTTTGAGTTGCTTCATACTCAATTGCTTCTTTCATTTCATCAGCCAACTCAGACTTATTATTTATTTTTTCTAACCTTTTTTCTGCTCTCACTTTCTCAATTTCAGCCTCATGCATCTTTTTAGTTTGTTGATCTAATAACTCTTTATAATGATTTGTTTCAGCTTCTTTTTTGTTAAATTCTTCTTGTTGTTTCTTGAATTCCATTTCTTTAACTATTGAACTTTGTATACTTTCTTTTAGCTTGTTTTGCATCTCTGTCCATTGCTTTTCAGAGATTTCTGGAATATTGGCATAGTTTAGTAATACTTCTCTTCGTTTTTTATATACTTGATCTTTCAATTCAGAATCAAATTTTTGCTTCTCTAGTTCAAGTATGTATTTTTTATGGTTATCAGCTGACTTAACAAATTCATCAGTTTTTATCAATTCATCATATGCTTCATTTTCACTTTTTAGCCTCTTTATTTCATCTTTCAGCTGTAGATTATTATTGTAAAGATCATTGTTTTTAATTTGATTATTTAACTCGTTATTCTTTTGCTTTATTATCTCTAATTCTCTTTTCAATTTAACATTTTCTTCTTGTTTCTTATTGAGTTCTTTTTGTCGCTGGATTTCTTGTTCTGTAACTTCATTCTTTTGTGTTTGTATATTCATTTTATGCTCATGTTTTACGTTTTGTAATTCTAATTTGTTCTTTACATCATTGTTTTCACGTGTAGCATCTTCCATAAATTTATCACTCTCAATTTGTTTCTTTAGTTCACTCAACATGTTCTTATTCTCTTTATCTAATCGTGCACGTTCACTGATGATATCTTTTTGTTTTTGAAGTTCCATATCTATTTGTCTTTTATATGATTCCATTTCTTGATTCTTCTTTTCACTAGCCATTCTCATCATTAATAATTCTTCATGATTATTTTGTGCTATATTATTTGAGGCTGAATTATTTGCCATCATAAACCTCACAAGGTCAACGGGTGGTGACGCTTGTGCTGGTGCTTTTCTTAATTTTATTGTTCTACGTTTCTTTCTTAATCGTTTCAATGCTTTACGACCCATTTAGAATAAAAATAAATTTACAAATACGATATATATGATCTCCAGCCTTTTTGTGGTAATACTCTAATGCCAGCCGTACGATAACTTGGTTTAGTATCTTGAGCTGTATCTTGTGTAACGTCTTGTTTTGTCTCTTGAGTTGGTTCCCGTGTTGGTTCCTGTTTTATTTGTTCTTGTTTTGGTTCTTGAGTTATTTGTTTTTCTTCATCTACATCTTCATAAATATCATATTTTAATGTTTTATATTTCTTCTTTAATTTCTTTTGTTTAGTCATGAGTTTGTTAACTTGATTATTTAACTCTATAATATGTTCCATCATTATTTGTGTATCGCTCATGTATATTTTATTTGGCGTGGGTGTTTGATTGTTTTGTGTTTGACTTATTAATCTACTTGCAACTGATTGTGTTGGTGTCTTGTTTTTCTTCTTCACTATTCTTGTATTTCCATTTTTAAGCAATATAACGTCATAGTGTTCATTAGGGATACCATTACGTGCATCTGTAATAATTTTTGCACGTTCTTCAAGAGTTAATTTACTTATATCCTTTACAACACTTACTTCTTGTTTTTTCTCTTCTATCGGAATTTCAATCTCTTTAACTTCATCAGTTGCTTCATTTGTTGTTTCATTTGTTGTTGTTTCTGTTTGTTCAATTTCGGACATTTATAGTAAAAAAATAAATTAATCATTGTCACATTTTGGGGCCCATGTTTTGCATATATGGTAGTTTAATTCTTCGCGATATATCATAACCTGAATTTACCCATGGCATAGCTTTATCAGATATCTCTCGACCTTTATCAATGACTCTACCTACAGCTTGATCACCTCTATCTACAATGTTTTGAATTTTATCTTTTATTTTAGAATTTGGTAACATATCTACAACACCTTTAATGTCGTCAGAAACTTGTTCCTTCTTACGTTTTGCATTGTTGATAAATCCAGGTATTCGTTGTGCAAATTCAAAACCTTTCTTAATAAATGGTGATACTTTACCTATAATTTGTCTACCTTTATCAATGACGTTTTTAGCCAGTCTACCACCGCCTTTGAAAGCTTTAGCAATACGACCTACTATACTAGCAATTCCCATTTTATTACAATAAAAAAAATAATGTTTATTACCTTGAAAAATGACAGATAATAACAACTTGGCGAAAGGAGACCTTTCCCCCTTCCCCTTTTCCCCAGGCAAGGTAATGAAAAGGCGTATGAAGGATATACATGTTAGAAAAAAGGCGATTAAAATATATATGATTAAAATTTACTCAAACATGTTAAATACTTGGTTTCATGATCTATATGATAATTTACCTAATCATGAACCTAGATATTGGCACATATTCATTGGCACTAATAATAAATATGCTGTTGCATTACCCCTGAATGATAAGAGAGCATCATCTATACATAAAACACTATCAGAATTTATCAATAAATATCATCCTGCTAAATTAACATCTGATGAAGAACCAGGGTTTTTAGCAAACATACAATTGTTAAAGGATAATAATGTTACAATGCATGTGATTCAAGATAAAAATCATTCATCGTTAGCGGTCATTGATAGATTCATAAGAACAATCAGAGATATGAATACTGTATCAGAAGAATCAAAGCACCAATCACATGAAGAAAAATACACATATATTTCACCATATAGAATGGAAAAGATTTTAAACACATACAATAACAATTATCATAGTACAATCAAATGTACACCGCAAGAGATGTTCAATGATCGTAATCTAGAGAAGGAGTATATATTGAAATGCATGGATAGAAGTGAACGTCAAAAAAAAATTAAGGATTTAATATTGCCTATTGGTTCATTTGTTAGAGTCATATTACCACGACATGATGGAATTACTAAGAAGAGATATAGAGTAAGTAAAGAGTGTTATAAAATTGATGATAGAAGAGGTAATATGTATACGTTAATGGCTAAGGATGGTACAGTAGTTACGAGACCACGGTTCAAACTATTGCCTTGTAACGATCCCAATGTTAAATTTGCAGATACAATAGTCGGCAAGTGGAATGGTAATATTGATAAGATATTAGAATATTATCCTAAGAAGAACAAGTATAAAGTAAGGTTCATTGTACCTGGACAAAAACCATATATTGATGTCATTCCAGTATCATACTTAAGAGGTGCAGTTCCAACACGTATGAGCAAATTAGAGAAGGAATTCTTTGATACATAATTTATTTTTACTCCATGTCCAAACCCCTCAACCCAACACCCCTAATTCTTGACAATTCTCTCCGTGGCCAACTTAAAATGGACACAAAAAACACATCTACAGCCCTCAACACAACACGTCTAATTCTCATGTATAAAGTTGGCCAAGGTGTCCGTGGCCAAACCATAAAATCAAAAAATGGAAGCATACAACAGTCGAGACAACATATGTAAATTCCATGATTTCGTTCTTGGCCATGGCCACGGAAAAATGGCCAAAATCAGAGAGACCCCTAAAATAAAAAATTTCTTGCTGAGTATAAATTCTAAATGGCCTCCTAGATCAAAAAGTTGCTGTTTTTAAGGGGGTATGAAAACCATGATAAAAAACGTGAGAGGGCCTGTAGATCAAAATTATGTCAAAATTTAGGGGGTAACCACTTGACGTGTCTATGTAAAAAAATGAAGATTTTATCTACAGTTTTATACGATAGTTAGAAAACGTAGAAATTATACGTAGAGCATGATTTTAGTATATACCCCCAATTTATAACCATTTCAAATTGTCCGCTTATAACCATTATCAAATGTCCGTACACGCTAAAATTGACCCCATTTTTCATGCATGGTATACATACATAAAAAAAAATTTATAAAAAAAAATTAAAGTGAAAATCGCCATTGAAAAATTTTGGTGTGTGAAATATTATAAGGCGCAGCCTTATAATATGGAACACACACTGTGTGTGTGTGTAATGCCAATTTTCATAACAATTCAAATTTCGAAAAATG
>ENA-OPMT01000157-OPMT01000157.1-human-gut-metagenome-genome-assembly--contig:-NODE-157-length-7928-cov-1.414708_pt1 | contig 7928 bp, 7 predicted proteins | sample MGYA00241529_ERZ501756 | MGnify/ENA primary metagenome ERZ501756 (study PRJEB25962, sample SAMEA2042559) | human gut metagenome | biome: human gut; feature: human-associated habitat; material: faeces...
TATTTCCATATATAGTGGCAAAAAGAAGCTGTATGAGGATTTTGGAGAGATGCTTTTTACGCATTTCGGGGTCAGCGGCCCTATGATTTTGTCGGCGAGTGCATCAATTAAGCAAAGCCTTATTAAGCAGCCTCTTGACATGTATATTGATTTGAAGCCGGCTCTCACACAGGAGGCCTTGGATAAGAGGCTTCTCAGGGAGTTTGAGGAGGCAAAAAACAAGCAGTTTAAGAATTCGATAAACAAGCTTTTGCCTGCAAAAATGATTCCGGTGATAATTGAGCTTTCAGGCATTGACCCGGATAAGAAGGTCAATGAGATATCGAAAGAGGAAAGAAACAGACTTCTTATGCTTTTTAAGAAGCTGCCTGTCACTCTTAATGGTCCAAGAGGATATAATGAAGCTATTATCACAAAGGGAGGCATAAAGGTGAAGGAAATTAATCCATCCACTATGGAGTCGAAGCTTGTGAATGGCCTCTACTTTGCCGGCGAGGTGCTGGATCTGGATGCATATACGGGAGGTTTCAATCTGCAGATAGCATGGTCCACCGGATATCTGGCAGGAACAAGTGCAGCGGTTTGATGATTTGGAAAACTATTTTGAGACACTTATAATAACAGTTATTTATGCGCATAGTGAATTGAGCAGCTGGGATTTTAATAAAAATGATGAACAATAATATTTTAAGGAGAAATTATGAGATACAATATAGCAATTGACGGACCGGCAGGAGCCGGAAAAAGCACTATAGCAAAGAGACTTGCAAAGGAACTTGGCGCAATTTATGTCGATACAGGTGCCATGTACCGTGCCATGGCATACTATTTTATCCAAAAGGGTGTGGACAAGGATGATATTGACACCATCACAAAGCTGTGTAAGGATGTTGAGGTTTCAATCAGCTATGAAAATGGTGAACAGCAGGTTATCTTAAATGGTGAGAATATCACAGGCTTTATAAGACAGGAGGCTGTCGGCAATATGGCATCAGCTACCAGTGTCTATCCTGTAGTAAGAGAAAAGCTTGTTGAGCTTCAAAGACAGCTCGCTGCCAGAGAGAATGTGGTGATGGACGGAAGAGATATAGGAACTGTTGTGCTTCCTGATGCTAATGTCAAGATATTTTTAACAGCAAGCTCTAAAGTACGTGCAAAGAGACGCTTCGATGAGCTTACTGCAAAGGGTGAGAAATGCGATATTGATGCAATCGAGAAGGATATTATAGAGAGAGACCACAGGGATATGACAAGAGAGACATCACCTTTGAAGCAGGCGGATGATGCTGTGCTGCTTGATTCGTCTGATATGACAATCGATGAGGTGGTAGATAGAATGAAACAGCTTGTGAAAGAGGCATAGCGTATGGGAGAGCTTACTATCGCAAAGAGCGCCGGCTTTTGTTTTGGAGTGACGAGAGCAGTAAATATGGTCTATGAGGCAATTGAAAAGGAAAATGTGCCTATATACACCTATGGCCCGATTATTCACAATGATGAGGTCGTAAAGGATATGGAAAAAAATGGCGTAACCGTCATAAACGATCTCGATGAGCTTTCTTCTCATGAAAAGGGTGTGATGATTATCCGTTCACACGGTATAAGCAAGGCTGAGTATGACAGGATAAAAAACTGTGGCTTTGAGGTGCTTAATGCAACCTGTCCTTTTGTATCAAAAATTCACAGATATGTGGAGGATTACAGCTCAAAGGGCTATGATATTATAATTGTCGGCAGTCCAAAGCACCCTGAGGTGTGTGGAATAAAGGGTTGGGCAGACGAAAAATGCCATGTAACCATAATAAATTCGCCTGAGGATGCCAAAAATTACATGAAAAATAGTACAAAAAAACTATGCATAGTGTCACAAACGACATTTAACTACAATAAATTTCAAGATATAGTTGAAATTATTGCAAAAAAAGGTTATGATATAACTGTTTTAAATACAATCTGTAATGCTACAGAGGTCAGACAGACCGAAGCAAGGAAGGTAGCACAGTGCTCAGATGTCATGATTGTCATAGGCGACAGGCACAGCTCCAATACACAGAAGCTATTTGAAATATGTAAAAACGAATGCAAAAATACTTACTATATACAGACAAGTGACGAAATGGATTATACACAAATCAGGTCCAACAATAACGTAGGTATTACAGCAGGGGCTTCAACCCCAAATAATATCATTGAGGAGGTTTCAAAGAATGTCAGAAATGAGCTTTGAACAAATGCTGGAAGAATCTTTTAAAACTATAAGAAATGGAGAAGTGGTAGAAGGTACCGTTATTGATGTTAAACCTGACGAGATTTTCTTAAATATTGGATACAAATCAGACGGAATTATTACTAGAAACGAGTACACAAATGAGCCGAACGTAGATCTTACTACTGTTGTAAAGGTTGGCGACAAGATGGAAGCCAAGGTAGTTAAGCTTAACGATGGCGAGGGCCAGGTTATCCTTTCTTACAAGCGCCTTCAGGCAGAGAAGGGCAGCAAGCGTCTTGAGGAGGCTTTTGAGAACCAGGAAGTATTAAAGGCAAAAGTTACACAGGTATTAGCCGGTGGTGTATGTGTCAGTGTTGATGAGACAAGAGTATTCATCCCTGCAAGCCTTGTATCAGATACTTATGAGAAGGATCTCAACAAGTTCAAGGATCAGGAGATTGAGTTTATCATCACAGAGTTCGATCCAAGAAAGAGACGTATTATCGGAAACAGAAAGGTATTACTCGTTGAGCAGAAGGCTAAACAGCAGGAAGAGCTTCTTGCAAATCTTCATGTTGGTGATGTAATCGAAGGAACAGTTAAGAATGTTACAGATTTCGGTGCATTCATTGATCTTGGCGGAGTAGACGGATTACTTCATATTTCAGAGATGTCTTGGGGCAGAGTAGAGAACCCTAAGAAGGTATTCACAGTCGGACAGACTGTAAGAGTATTTGTTAAGAACATCAATGGTTCTAAGATTGCTCTTTCAATGAAGTTTGATGACGAGAATCCATGGAATGGTGCAACAGAGAAATTTGCTCCTGGCAATATCGTAAAGGGCAAAGTAGCCAGAATGACTGATTTTGGTGCATTCATCGAGCTTGCTCCTGGTGTTGACGCACTTCTTCATGTTTCACAGATTTCAAAGGATCATGTTGAGAAGCCATCAGATGTTCTCAAGATTGGTCAGGAGGTTGAGGCTAAGGTTGTTGAGTTCAATGAGGACGATAAGAAAATCAGCTTAAGCATGAAGGCTCTCCTTGATTCAGAGGATGATGGAGCAGATGTTGCAGATGTAAATATCGACGAGGTTGCTTCTGATAACGAGTAGTTTTTGATTTTAAAGCTGTCATATATAATTATATGGCAGCTTTTATTTGTATCGGGTGGCAAATATTGGAGAATTTCAGGAAGCCATGATATCTTATCAGAGATTAAACAGATGGTCTGTTATGTGTTTTACATATGACAGTACCATCTGTTTTGAATTTATAAAATCGTCAGTCAGCAGGAAATAGCTGTACTTATCCTTTATATCGAATCGAAACTCGGGCTTCATGAATTCAGAGTACTGTCTGATGAAGGTACCGGTTTTACGCACATAGCAGTTGTATGCTTTACATTTTTCGCGGTATTCGTGGTCGACATATGCTGCGACACTCTTGTGTATGGCCATGTCCTCCTTTGGCAGATAGTAGTAGTTTTTGTAATCGCTGTAGAAATGGCGCATTTCCCCCTCGAATATCTCTGCACGCACATAGCTTTTTGTAGTGCCGATGGTCAGATAGATGTCATTGTCATGGTAGCTTACAGATTTTGGAACGGAGAATTTATTTTCAAATGATATGATAAGCTCATTCATCAGGCTGCCGTCGTATGCTGTATATGGGTTTACGGATACACCGGTGATATCTGCAATGCCATGTATGCATTCTTTATACGAAAGTATACTAAGGAGCTTTGTCATGCCAAGGACATCCTCGTAGTTGTGTGTCAAAAGCAAGGATAGCTTTTCGGCGTCCTTTTGGGCAAGATATTCATAATAAACGTTTATGAGCTCGCCACCGGAATATTTATCCGCCCTATCTATACCAAGAAATGCTTCGATGCTTTTTTGCTTGTAGTTTTCGAGGCACAAAAGAGGCTTTATCGGGGAAAGCTCCTTAAAGATATCGAGTATCTGCACATTACAGAAGGGGTCATCCTGCTTATATTTCTTGTATTTATTCTTTAAAAATGGTATATCAAAACCGACACCGTTGAAGGATATGATAGTGCTGCAACCTGACAGACTTCCTGCGAAGGCTTCAATTACAGCTGCTTCGTCATCGACAGATTCGGCAAAATACTGGTCTATTACAATACGATTTTTAATGCGCCTTGCACAGCCTATCATGTAGACAATCGCTTTCACCGGTGAAAAGCCCGTTGTCTCAATATCAAAGAACATTGTGTTTTCTTTAAATATGCAGTCTGAAAAATTATCGGTTTTTATGTAAATTTCTTCATTGTGAAATATTTTCATTTTTGATTCCTGCCTTGAATATCATTTGTATAAACATTATAACATAAAGTATTAAAAAAAGTACATAATATACTATTTAACTAAAAATCATAAGTGGTATAATAGGAATAGTAATGTGCAATAGCATTTCCACGTTATTAATCTAAAAGAAAGAGGGGCACAAAAATGGGTCATAAAACGTTTATTGGCGGTGTTCATCCATATGATGGCAAAGAGCTGTCTAAGGATTCACCAATTAAAGAAGTTTTGCCCAAGGGCGACATGGTATATCCGGTTTCGCAGCATATCGGCGCACCGGCTAAGCCTGTTGTTGCCGTAGGTGACACTGTGTTGAAGGGACAGATGATAGCAGAGGCCGGTGGCTTTGTTTCATCACCTATCTATTCATCAGTGTCAGGAAAAGTTAAGGCTATTGAGAAGCGACGTGTGGCGGTCGGCGATATGGTTGACAGTATTGTTATCGAAAATGATGGCATGTTTACTGAGACAACATATGAGAGCGTCGAGGATGTCACTGCGCTTTCAAAGGAAAAAATCATCGAGAAGGTCAAGAATGCGGGAGTTGTCGGCATGGGCGGTGCCGGTTTCCCTACACATGTAAAGCTTTCTCCAAAGGAGCCGGACAAGATTGAGTATATTATCGCAAACTGCGCAGAGTGTGAGCCTTACCTCACATCTGACTACAGACGTATGCTTGAGAATCCTGAGGAATTAATTGGCGGCATGAAGATCATACTTCAGCTTTTTGACAATGCAAAGGGTATCCTTGGTATAGAGGATAATAAGCCTGACTGTATCGAAAAGCTCACAGAGCTCACGAAGGATGAGCCACGTATTGAGGTCTGTCCGCTTATGACAAAGTACCCACAGGGTGGTGAGAGACAGCTCATCTATGCTACAACCGGCAGAGCCATAAATTCTAAGATGCTCCCTGCTGATGCAGGCTGTATCGTTGATAATGTAGAGACAATTATTGCTGTATATAATGCTGTAAAGAATGGACAGCCAGTCCTTAAGCGTATTTCAACAGTTACAGGAGATGCTGTGAAGAATCCTTCCAATATTTTATATAGCATCGGTACATCATATCAGGAGCTGGTTGATGCTGCAGGTGGCTTTAAGAGCCAGCCGGAGAAGATTATATCAGGCGGTCCTATGATGGGCTTTGCCATGTTTAGTCTTGATATCCCTACTACAAAGACCTCTTCATCAATACTGTGCTTCACACATGATGAGGTGGCAGCATTTGAGCCACAGGCCTGCATTAACTGCGGTCGTTGCGTTGAGGCATGTCCTGAGCAGCTCATTCCAAGCCGTCTTGCAAAGTTTGGTTTGCGTGGACAGATGGATGAGTTTGAGAAGTGGCACGGACTTGAGTGTATTGAGTGTGGAAGCTGTTCATTTGCATGTCCGTCAAGGAGACAGGTGGCTCAGCCTATTAAGACAATGAAGAAGCTTGTTCTCGCTGAAAAGAGAAAACAGGCCAGCAAAAAATAAAGAAAGAGGTGGATTAAAGTGAGTGATTTATATCATGTTTCATCATCACCACATGTACGTGCCAAGGATTCCACTGACAGAATAATGCTTTATGTCATTATAGCATTACTCCCGGCAAGTCTTTTTGGTATTTACAATTTTGGATTTAGGGCACTTTTTATCATTCTGCTTACCATCGCATCGTGTGTGGCATCAGAATGGGTGTTTGACTACATAGTTAAGAAAAAGAGCACAATTACAGACCTTAGTGCGGTAGTTACAGGACTGCTTTTAGCACTAAACCTTCCGGTTTCACTTCCATGGTGGGAGGCTGTACTCGGTGGAGTATTTGCAATCATCATTGTCAAGTGTATTTTCGGAGGACTTGGACAGAACTTTATGAACCCGGCACTTGGTGGAAGATGCTTCCTTCTCATCGCATTTGCGGCTGATATGACTAATTTCAATGTCACAAGAAACGGTGTGGATGTATACTCAGGAGCAACACCACTTGCGCTCATCAAAAATGAGGGACTTTCAAGTGTCAATGTAAGGGATATGCTTATAGGAAATACTGCAGGAACAATCGGTGAGACATCAGTTATAGCTATTTTAATAGGTGCTATCATCATGATTTTACTTGGAGTCATTGATTTAAAGATTCCTGCATCTTACATTATTACATTTGCCGTTTTCATGTTCCTTTTCGGAGCACAGCAGTTTGATATCAACTATGTTGTTGCAGAGCTCTGCGGTGGCGGACTGATGCTCGGTGCATTTTTCATGGCGACCGATTATGTCACAAGCCCGATTACGCCGATGGGAAAGATAATATTCGGTATCTGCTGTGGTATATTGACAGGAGTATTCCGTTGCTTCGGTGCCAATGCAGAGGGTGTTTCCTTTGCTATCATCTTAAGCAACTGCCTTGTTCCTATTATTGAGAAGGTTTCTATCCCAAGAGCCTTTGGTATGGTAAAGGAGGCAAAGAAGAATGAATAAACGTATTGTACATGACGCTTTGATTTTAACTGCCTTTACTTTGGTGCTTGGTTTTATTCTTGCCCTGGTTCAGGGAATCACGGCAGAGCCTATCGACAAGGCCAATAAAGCAGCAGCACAGAAAGCATATCAGGCAGTATTTTCGGATGCAAAATCATTTGAGAAATATGATTATGATGCTGATGAAGCTGATAAGCTTGTATCTGATGCGGGCTACAAGGATACAATCGATGATATTGAGACTGCCCTTGATTCAAACAAAAAGACATTAGGCTATGTCATCACAGTTACAGCCAAGGATGGTAGCCAGGGAAGTATCACATTCTCTGTAGGTATCAAGAATGATGGTACTGTAAACGGCTACTCGATCACAAGTATCAGTGAGACTCCGGGACTTGGAATGAAGGCCGAGGAGGCTGATTTCTACAAGCAGTTTGAGAACAAGAAAGTAGACAAGTTCGACGTTGTAAAGGCCACACCTTCAAAGGATGATGAGATTGAGGCCATCACAGGCTCAACAATCACATCAAAGGCTATGGCCAACGGCTGCAACGCAGCTATTACTTACTTCCAGAATAAATTACAGGGAGGTGCCAACTAATGAACAAATATGTAGAGCGTTTATATAATGGTATCATTAAGGAAAATCCTACCTTTGTACTTATGCTTGGTATGTGTCCTACACTGGCTGTTACATCCAGTGCGATAAACGGACTTGGAATGGGACTTTCCACCACGGTGGTACTTATATGTTCAAACCTTTTGATTTCACTTTTCAGAAAAGTCCCATATTCGAAATTGCAGGAAAAAATATCGGTATCATCGGGTTCGGTAATATAGGCAGCACAGTCGCAAGAATCGCTCATGCTTTCGGAATGAATGTTTTAGCCCAAACATCGAAAAAGAAAGACCAACTGCCCGACTATGTCACTC
>ENA-OPMT01000159-OPMT01000159.1-human-gut-metagenome-genome-assembly--contig:-NODE-159-length-7917-cov-1.541974_pt1 | contig 7917 bp, 5 predicted proteins | sample MGYA00241529_ERZ501756 | MGnify/ENA primary metagenome ERZ501756 (study PRJEB25962, sample SAMEA2042559) | human gut metagenome | biome: human gut; feature: human-associated habitat; material: faeces...
ATACCATCTCTGCAGCCTTTATTTGTGGATATTCATACCTCGTATTTTTTATCCAACTGTTCAGAACCACCCCACGCAAAAATAAAGACCGCGCCTTAAATTGGCGCGGTCCTTTACCCTGCTGTTTACCGGTATATTAGTATTTAAATACAGCAACTCCGTAAGGCGCAAGTGGATAAGCAAATGAAAATGGTCTGCCGTCACACTCTGATTTGACTGCCTTATAGTCCAGCTTCTTATATGACTGTTTTGCTGCCTTGCCTCTGCCCTTTGCAGCCTTCTTTACAGGCGCTTGTACCGTTTTGCCGGTAAACTTAGGATCCTCACTATCTAAAACGAGCTGATATGTCTTGTGCTTTGGCACTCCGACTCTGTAATCAGGTCTCTCTACCGGTGTGAAATTGATGACAAAGAGCATATTATTCTTGCCATCCTTACTCTTTCTGATAAAGCTGAAGATGCTTCTGTCTGCATCGTTTGCATTTATCCATTCAAAGCCTTCCCAGCTTGAATCCAGCTCATACAGACAGCGGTTTCTCCTATAGAGGTGAAGCAGCTCCTTTACCCAGTTCTGGATCTTTTTGCTCCGGATTCTCAAGCAGATACCAGTCGAGTTCTCTTTCCTCACTCCACTCCTGCTTCTGTGCAAACTCCTGTCCCATGAAAAGAAGCTTCTTTCCACAGTGTCCCATCATAAATGCATATCCTGCCATGAGGTTCTTGAATTTATCCCCTTCTAAGCCCGGCATTTTGTTGAGCATAGAACACTTCAGATGTACCACCTCATCATGTGACAGTACCAGAATATATTTCTCACTCTCATTATAGCTCATCGCAAATGTCATCTTGTTGTGGTTATTTTTACGGAAATATGGATCCAGCTTCATATAATCAAGGAAGTCATGCATCCATCCCATGTTCCATTTGTAGCTGAAGTTCAGTCCGTCTTCCTCTACCTTGCCTGTTACCTTTGGCCATGCGGTAGACTCTTCGGCTATCATTACAGTTCCGTGATTTCTTCCAAGTATGAGTGTATTGATATGCTTGAAAAACTCTACTGCCTCGAGGTTCTTATTTCCTCCAAACTTGTTTGGCACCCACTGTCCGTCGTTCTTTCCATAGTCAAGATAAAGCATTGACGCAACTGCATCCACACGGAGTCCGTCTACGTGGTAATTTTCTATCCACATAAGTGCACTTCCGATAAGGAAGTTCTTTACTTCATTCTTACCGTAGTCAAATATCTTTGTGCCCCAGTCGGGATGCTCTCCCTTTCTTGGGTCTGCATACTCATATGTGGCTGTTCCATCGAAATTGGCAAGTCCATGCGCATCCTTTGGGAAATGTGCAGGTACCCAGTCGAGGATTACTCCGATATTATTTTTATGGCACTGATCAACAAAGTATGCAAAATCCTCAGGCTCTCCATACCTCGATGTAGGTGCATAGTAGCCTGTCACCTGATATCCCCATGAGCCATCAAACGGATACTCTGAAATACCCATAAGCTCAATATGTGTATATCCCATAGTTTTCACATAGGATATGAGTGATTTTGCAAGCTCCCTGTATGTATAAAAGCCCTCATCATCCCTGCCCGGATGTCTCATCCATGAGCCCGGATGACACTCATATATAGCCATAGGTGAAGAATATACATCAGCATCTGACTTTGCTGCTCTCTTATCCATCCACTCTTTGTCAGTCCATGTGAAGTGCTCGATATCTGTGATGATTGACGCTGTTCCCGGACGAAGCTCTGCGTAGTTTGCGTATGGATCCGCCTTGTACAGCTTATCACCCTGTTCAGTGACTATAATAAACTTATACATCTGACCCTTTTGCGCTCCCGGTACAAAAAGCTCATACACTCCCATGGTTTCCGGCTCTACACGCTTCATCTCATGACTGGTCTCATTCCAGTCGTTAAACTCACCAAACACGTATACTTCCCTCGCATGTGGCGCCCAGACGTCAAAGCACACTCCTTTTTTTCCTTTACGCTCAGCTAAGTGAGCACCCATCTTCTTGTAGATATCATAGTGTGTTGCCTGACCAAACAGGTAACAATCCATTGCTGTAAAATTACACATATATATACCCCCCATAAGTATTTATTTTTCCCTGAAATGATCCTCTTTGAGTACAATTCGGTCATCATCTGTATATCGCCTGGCTGTCAGAATACTTATAGCCTTCTTAAGTCCGCTGTGAGCCTCCCTGTCTATGGCCTCGTCAATTATATCCTTGACCTCTGTCAGAGTGGTAGCCTGGTCTATCCTCTCAATATTGCTGATTCTGTTATGCAATGCCAGAATAGCCATCTCATCTATCTTGTACCCAAGCTCTGCAGAGTACGATTTGGCAAACAATACGAGTTCATCATTTGTAAAAATAGGAACCGATATCTTTTCCGTGAACTTGGATGCAAAGCCCTCATCCATTGAGAGAGCCTTCTTTATACCCTTTGATGTATCCTCAAGTATATAGAGTGTTCCTGTAATATCATGCTCCATCAAAAATGATAGCTGGGCAGCTATGCTGCGGTCGATATCACCGGCTCTTTCTATGATGAGACAGCCTCCTGTTATCTTTCTGACTACCTGCTGCACATCCTTTTTATTGAGTGCGGCAGCATCAATCTTGCCCATCTTTCCTGTAAGCTGTTCACCATCTTTTTGTAATACCTTTATAAAGCTTGTAGCAAGCATTGTCTTTCCGCAACCCTGCTCTCCCTGTATAATGAGGTTGCCTGTGGATGCGTTTTCTTTCCTGTTGAAATGATCAAGCACTGCATTATATGCCTTGCAGATCTGATCCTCCATACCCTTTACCGGTATGAAATATGAAAATATAGCTTTCTGTTCGCTTGTAAGCTCTTTTATATGTTTTGTTTCTTTCAATTTCGAGTCATCTTCTTCGCTGTCTAAATCCTCCGGCAATGAAATATCCGGCATTTTTCTTGTCTTAGCCATATCCAGCTTCTTCTCCAGTCCCGGATTTTTTGCTGTCATCTTGGCTATTTCCTGCTCGATAAATGATGTCACATGATCAAAATCTCTCTTCTCAGAAACGTTTTCTTTCTCCTGTGAAGTCTCATCATCTGATGTATCATCATCGACATTTAACATATCATCTGTTATTTCAGGCATCATGGTAGTCGGCTGCATGAGTATCTCGTCTTTCTCAGACTCCTCTGCCATAATTATATCCTCCGGCTCTCCAACCGGTTCCCTGGCTTCATCTGCAGCCTCTTCAGGTACTTCCCGTGACTCCTGCACTTCTTCTATAGCTTCTTCTATAGCCTCTTCTGGTGCTTCCTGCGGCTCCTGTACTTCATCCACAGTCTCCTCTGCATAAAGCTCCTGCATATCCGGTTTCTGCTCTTCTTCAGGCTCCTTCACGGCAGCTTTCTGCTCTATAGTATCAACCGGCACCTTCAAATACTCCTCCTCAAGAAGTTCCTTCGGAGTGACACCTGCATCCAGCTTTGGAATGACACCATTTAGTCTCTCCATGATGTCTCCTGCCTCCTGAAGTGCTCTTGCCTTAGCTGACTCAAGCTTCTGCTGCTCAGCCTCTTTAAGTGCAATTTCAGCCGCATGTCTGGTCTTTTCCCATTCTTCAAGCACATCATGTATAGACATCTGTCCTGTAATCTGATGCTCAAGCTGAGTCTTTTCACTCATGACCATAGACATCTGTCCGTCAGCGTCTTCACCCAAAAGCTCCTTGAAATTCAACTTAAGTGAACCATCTATCTCTTCATCTGTAGCGATATGCTCTGTCTCTTCCGGCTGCTGTACATACTCTTCCTGCTCCTTTTCGAGCTTGAGATAAGGAATATCCTCAACTATCTTTTTGATGGTATCCATCGTATCAGCAACTTCATTCTTGCCCTTGGCCTCAATGATCTGCTGCATACCCTTGGCAATCTCCTGCTGTAAATTTACAGTATTGAACTTCTCCTGATTTACTGCGGAATAGTTACGTCATCATGCACTATCTCTCCGCCCTTTACCATCTCCATGGCACCTATCTCAGTGACCTCAGCCTCATCCTTTATCTTAGCCGGCTTTTCCTTCTCTGCCTTGAATCGTCTGTACTTTTCCTCCTGAGCCTTGGTAAGTGGCTGATAAAGCATCTTGAGCTCCAGCGCACGCTCCACATATGGTCCGTCTCCGAACCACAGAATGAGCTCATCGCAGGCATCTATACACTTATCGGCTTTTCCGGCCTTGTGGTATAGATATGCAAGCTCATATGCCCACTCCTCAGTGTATTCTTCATCCTTGTACTCTTCAAGAATAGTGATAAGCTCATCAAATGAAGCTCCCTGCCCTTTTTTAATGGCATATCTTAATACATACTTCATATCATCATGAGGCGCTATCTCAACAAACTCATCATAATACTCTGTAGCAGCATCATAATCACCCATCTTGATGGCGACCTCAGCCAGTCTGTATATAATCATCCTGCCGATTGGTGAACGGTCATAGGCCATTAAAAGTATGTCCCTTGCATCCTGGTATCTTTCGGCCTTCTCGTAGATTTCGCCGATTTTAACGAGTGTATTTACATTTTTAATTTTGTTCCAATTTATGCTATCTGCAATCTCTGCTGCGCTCATATAGCCCTCCTCGGCGCTTAGGGCTTTTATCTGATCCAGCTTGAGATTGTATTCGTATTTATCCACTTATTTCACCTACTCGTATTTAAGCTTATTATTTTTTGTATCTACGCCTGTTGTCTTTGTATAATCCCTTGTGTCCTCAGGAAGCTTCTTTTTCCTGAGAGCATAATTAACAACTCTTTTCACAATATAGTATATCACAGCAAAGGTCGGAACACCAAGTAACATTCCAAGAAAACCAAACATTCCTCCGCCGATTAGTATGGCAAACATAACCCAGAAGGTCGAAAGACCGGTAGATGAGCCAAGTATCTTAGGCCCTATTATATTGCCATCCACCTGCTGCAGCACGACAATAAATATCAGAAGATAAAGCGCATGCCACGGACTCTGAATTACTACTATGAGTAACGATGGAATTGCACCGATAAACGGTCCGAATACCGGAATCACATTTGTGACGCCGATAATCACTGCAACGAGCACCGATGATGGAATCCTTAAAATCAGACATCCGAAATATGCAATCACACCTATAATCAGTGAATCTATAATCTTACCGCTTATGAAGCCTCCAAAAATCTCATTTGTCTTTCTGATCGTCTCAATGATGATATTGCCTGTCTTTGGCTTGCAGACAGCATATATTATCTTTTTACTCTGTCCTGCGAGAGTCTCCTGAATACTCATCACATAGACCATCACGATTATTCCGATAATGAAATTGAATAAACCTCTGACTACCGAAATCACACCGGTTGTAATCTGTGCAACATACTTCTGTGCCTCAGGAATTATCTTTTCTGTGGCATAATTCTCAATGTAGTCGGTTGCATTCTGTAAACCTGTGCTCGCGAGCTCAGCAATTTTGCTGTCCCCGAAATTGCCGTTCTTTATCATGTTGATGAATGCCGCAACATCATTTGGCAGTGTCTTCATAAGTCCTGATATACTTGCTATGACAGAAGGCACAATAGCCGCAATGAGAAGCGAAATAATCGCTACAAGAATAATAACCGAGCCTGTGATTGCAAGAGCTCTTGAAACCTTTCGCAGCTTGCTTTCGCTTTTCATCTTTTTGGAAAGAAGCTTTTTAAAGCATCTTTCCAGCCACAGCATGACAGGATTCATCAGGTATGCAAGCACAAGTCCCATTATAATAGGCATTGCTGCCGCAAGCAGCTTGCTCCATATGCCTGCAAAGCCCTCAAATCTGTACAGTGCAAAGAAAAACAGTATACTGACTGCAAACGTGACAAATACCATGACACCTATTCTGATCAAATGTGGCCATTCCTCACGCCCCGGGTGCGAATTCTGCTTCGCACCCTTATCTGCATTTATCTCAATGTTTGATTTTTTACCAGCTTTTCCAGTTTCTTCCATCGGATTAGACTCTCCTTATTTACGGTTATAGTTTATGAGACATCCCTTTAATATTATCTCTCTTTCATCATCTGTGAGCTCACCCATCTTCAGTGTAAATGGCTTTAATTCACCATCCTTGACAACATATGCCTCAAACTCCGTCTTTGCATCCTCTATTTCCTTCTTGATTCCCGGAAGGAAGATATAGTCGAGATTGTGGAACGGAAGCTCTCCCTCATCGATGATGAATGGAAGCATTCCCCAGTTGATAAGGTTTGAACGATATCTCTTTGTGGCATACTCGTTTGCGATATTTGCCCAGCCTCCGAGTACCTTCTGGCAGCTGGCAGCCTGCTCTCTTGCTGAGCCGTCACCCGGCTTAACAGCAAAAATTGTACTTCCGAAGCCCATATTCTCATGGCTTGCCTCAGGGAATTTTTTCTTTACTACTCCCATGATTTCAGCAACCTCAGGAACAGCCTTTCCTGCGCACTCACCACTCTCTATAGCCTTCTGGGCCTTCTGGATTTCCTTTGCTCTGCCTACATACTCAGGATCCTTTCTTGAAAGTGCGAACTCTGCAAGTCCAAGAGGGTTTGAACGATATGATGATGTCTCTCCTGAAGGAATGAGCTCATCTGTTGTAGTAACAGGATCATGAATCTCTGAAACCACCTTAAGGAGCATATTCTCAGGAAGCGCGCTCATTGCCGGCCAGTCCTTGATGTTTGGTCCGAACTGGATTTCAACTGAAGGATCTGCCACTCCATGGCTGTCAAATACACGGTTCTCATATATAGTCTTGTCAAAGAAATATTTTGGCTTTGTAAAGTTGACATCAATATCCGCTGCTGATGTAAGGAAGCCCTTGTTTGCTGCTGTTGCAGCGATTGAACGTGCATCCATGAGTGCCACTGAGCTGATCTGTCCGTTCTGTACCTTAGAACCCTCTCTGTTAGGGAAGTTTCTTGTTGAATGACGGATAGAGAATGCGTTGTTGGCAGGTGTATCTCCTGCACCAAAGCAAGGTCCGCAGAAAGCAGTCTTTACGATTGCACCTGTCTCAAGAAGCTTTGCTACAGCTCCGTTTTTCACAAGCTCCATGTATATTGGAGTAGATGCCGGGTAAACACTCAGTGTAAACTCGTCTGCTCCGATTGAATGTCCGTTTAATATGTCAGCCGCATCGCAGATATTCTCAAATCCACCGCCTGCACAGCCTGCGATGATTCCCTGGTCTACATACAGTTTTCCGTCTCTTACCTTACTCTTTAAATCAAGCTTCACCTTTCCGTCAAAGCTTACCTCAGCTCTCTTCTCACAGTCATCGAGAATATCCATGAGGTTTGCATTGAGCTCATCGATAGTATAGGTATTGCTTGGGTGGAATGGCATAGCTATCATTGGGCGGATCTGGCTTAAATCAATCTCAATAAATCTGTCGTAGTAAGCCACCTCACCCGGATTAAGCTCCTTGTGGTCCTCAGCCCTACCGTGAATCTCAAAGAATTCCTTAACCTGGTCATCTGTTCTCCAGATAGAAGAAAGACATGTAGTCTCTGTTGTCATAACATCGACACCTATACGGAAGTCAACGCTCAGATTAGACACACCCGGTCCTACAAACTCCATAACTTTGTTCTTTACGAAGCCGTTTCCGAATACCTCTCCGATAATTGCAAGTGCGACATCCTGTGGTCCAACGCCTTTGATTGGCTCTCCTGTCAGGTAAATACCTACTACCTCAGGCATATCAATATCATATGTCTGTTCAAGAAGCTGCTTAACAAGCTCAGGTCCTCCCTCGCCGACTGCCATAGTACCAAGTGCACCATAACGTGTATGTGAATCAGAACCAAGTATCATTTTTCCACCGCCGGCAAGCATCTCTCGTGCAAACTGATGGATAACTG
>ENA-OPMT01000161-OPMT01000161.1-human-gut-metagenome-genome-assembly--contig:-NODE-161-length-7870-cov-1.284453_pt1 | contig 7870 bp, 7 predicted proteins | sample MGYA00241529_ERZ501756 | MGnify/ENA primary metagenome ERZ501756 (study PRJEB25962, sample SAMEA2042559) | human gut metagenome | biome: human gut; feature: human-associated habitat; material: faeces...
CCAAGTATTGATATTTTTTTCATGATAATTCCTCGATTTTTATTTTTCTCAGTGGTTCTGAATAGTTACCTTAGCTTTTTGTTTTCAATGGTTTTTAAAAGTTACTTTTTAACTTAAAAAGAAGCTAGCCAGATAATAAATGATTGGTGCTGTGATAATCATGCTGTCAAAGCGGTCTAAAATACCACCATGTCCGGGTATCAGATGTCCGTAATCCTTGATATCATAATTACGCTTTATGGCTGATGCACACAAATCTCCAACCATTGAAATAAGGCCTGCAACAGCAGCTATAACAGCAAGTATAGCAATCTCTGTGGCGTCTATATTCATATGATTTCTGAATATAAAGCAGTATAAGGCTGTAAGAAGCGCACTGCCGAGCACACCACCTACTGCACCCTCTATAGACTTCTTTGGTGAAAGCTTTGGTGCCATTTTGTGCTTTCCAATCAGCACTCCGACGCAGTAGGCGCATGTATCACAGCCCCAAGAGCATAAAAATACCAAGAAGGCAAGGTAAAGTCCGTTGTTGAGTGTACGTATCTGGTAGACATATGAAAGCATTGTTCCTACATAAAACATACCAAAAAAGGCTGCCATGAGCTGCTTTGCATCATATTTCGGGTATGAAAGCACATACACGAACATCAGTATGATAAGAAAGCCCATGAAAAGCATCATTACATCAGGTATGAAGCTCCACCTTAAGTTGATGTAAAATAAAATCAAAGCAATATACGGTACAACAGATAAGAGCGATTTTTCAAATTTAAACACCCTGAAAAGCTCAAACATACCTATACACGAAATCAGAAGTGTTGAAAAAAGAAGCACCTCGTTTCCTGTTACTATAAGAAATATAGCGGCAATTACAAGAACTATACCACTAAGCAGTCTTGTCTTAAACATTATTTATCCTCCGTGTCGTTCGTTTCTTTTAATCCACCAAAGCGACGGTCTCTTTTATTATATGCATCTATAGCTTTTTTAAGCTCATTTTTATCAAATGCCGGCCACGGAACGTCTGTAAACTCAGCGTATGCAAGCTGCCAGAGCAGGTAGTTTGACAGGCGCTGCTCACCACTTGTGCGGATGAGTAAATCAGGATCCGGAAGCTCTCTTGTGTCAAGATATGATGAGAAGGTATCTGCATCTATATCGTCAGCCGAAAGCTTTCCGGCATCATGGTCAGCTATCATATGCTTTACAGCACGTATCATCTCATCTCGGCTTCCGTAATTAATTGCAATTGTCAAGTTAAGACCCGTATTTACTGATGAAACTTCTTCAAGGTTTCTTATTTTCTCCTGAAAATTCTCTGAAAGCCTGCTTATCTCACCTATTACGCGCACACGCATATTGTTTTTATTGGCAGTCTTTATGCAGTTTTTAAGATAGCTTTCAAGAAGCTTCATTAGTGCAGCGACCTCAGACTCAGGGCGGTTCCAGTTTTCAGTGGAAAAGGCATAAAGTGTCAGATATTTAACGCCGAGGTCGTTTGCAGCCTTACATATATTCTCAACATTTTTGGCTCCTACTGTATGACCGTAGTTTCTTGGCATACCCTTACTTTTGGCCCAGCGGCCGTTTCCGTCCAGAATGATTGCTATATGTTCCGGAGTACTCATATTTTATTTCCTTTCATTTATGCATATTATATATTTACAATCATGACGCATCATTTATTTGCTGGTCACACAGTTAAGTGTGAACAGTAAAAACGGGAATAAGCAAATAAGGGACACGAATAACATGTCCCTTGTTTGTATACGTGATATAAATACTATACAGTAAGTATCTCTTTACATTTTGCATCAACCGCAGCGTCAACCTTTGCGACAAACTTGTCGGTAAGCTTTTGAGCGTCATCCTCGAGGCCTTTAATCTCATCCTCTGAAATGCCTTCCTCTTTGCCGGTCTTCTTGATGCTGTCGATTGCATCCCTTCTGATATTGCGGACAGCAACCTTAGCTTCCTCGCCCTTCTTCTTGATGTCCTTTGCAAGATCTTTACGTCTCTCCTCTGTGAGCTCAGGGAAAACAAGTCTGATAAGCTTTCCGTCGTTTGTAGGATTAATTCCGATGTCAGAGCAGTTTATTGCTTTCTCAATCTCCTTAACCATAGAAGCCTCCCATGGCTGAATCTGAATCATTCTTGGCTCAGGAACACTTACATTGGCTACACTCTGAATTGGTGAAGGGGTGCCATAATAATCTACACGAAGCTTGTCAAGAATATGTGGATTGGCTCTTCCTGCGCGGATGCCTGCATATTCTTCCTCGAGATTATTTAATGTTTTTTCCATTTTATCCTGAAAAGGGTTTAATCTTGAATCCATATTATCCTCCTGATATGCATTATATGCAATTTACTATACAGTAACCTTTGTACCGTTGAATTTGCCTGTAAGAGCATTTACAATGCTGTTTTCCTCATTGAGTCCGAATACATACATAGGCATCTTGTTCTCAAGGCACATGATAGACGCTGTGAGGTCAACTACTGCGAGCTTCTTCTCAACAACCTCTTCGATTGAAAGCTCATCATACTTCTTTGCAGCAGGATTGGTCTTTGGATCACTGTCATATACTCCGTCAATAGCCTTGGCAAGGTAAATACCATCTGCCTCAATCTCAATTGCACGAAGCACTGTGGCTGTATCTGTTGAGAAATAAGGATGGCCTGTACCACCTGCAAAGAAAACTACCATATCATGTGCAAAATACTTGTTTGCTCTGTCCTTAGAGAAAAGCTTTGTCATGTTGCCACATTCAAACGGAGTGAGAACCGCTGTCTTCATTCCAACATATCTGAAAATCTCAGATACATAAATGCAGTTCATAACTGTAGCGAGCATACCAATCTGGTCAGCCTTTGTGCGGTCGATGGTCTCACTTGTTCTGCCTCTCCAAAAGTTTCCGCCACCGATAACAATACCTACCTGTGTACCTTTATCAACAATCTGTTTAACCTGTTTTGCAACCTCAATGACTGTAGCCTCATCAAAGCCGTGGTGCTTATCACCTGCAAGTGCCTCACCACTTAATTTTAATAATATTCTACTCATATTTATTTCTCCTCTAAAAGTTCCTGAACATCGATATCGTCCTGTACATACCCTGATAAAACGTTATTGTTTGCTGTCTGGCTAATTCATTATCCTTTGAGTCCATATGCGTCCCCCGTTATGATTGGTTTTGTTTCCTCTTACTATTTTACCATATTTTTATATCTTGTAAAGATATAAAAATTCCGCAAAAGTTTAAAAGTTAAACTTTTGCGGAACAGCATTCGTTTAATCAGTATAAAGATACAGTTTAGACTCCAGCCATCTGGGCAGCAACCTCAGCAGCGAAATCTTCCTGCTTCTTCTCCATACCCTCACCTACCTCGAAACGAACCATCTCGGTGATTGTAAGATCCTTAGAAACTGACTCAAGATATTTTGCAACTGACTGCTTTCCATCCTCTGCCTTAACATATGTCTGGTCAAGGAGACAAATCTCTTTTAACTGCTTAGATACACGACCCTCAACTAAACCATTGAACATCTTCTCAGCCATGATAGACTCCTTGTCTGCCATTGCAAGCTCACCAAGCTTTGCCTTAGCAGCATCTGATAAGAAGTTCCATACATAGTTCATGTTGTTCTTGTGCTCGTTGAAGTTGTTGATATCATCATCGCTCCAAAGCTTCTCGTTAATAGCCTTGTCAATTAACTTATTAAGAATAGGCTTTGGAAGTGTTGTAGCATCATTTAATGCACTGTCAACAGTGATCTCTCTAAGCTTTGCAAGCTCTTCATCAGAGATATCGTTTCTGCTGATGTACTGTGGGTTCATAGCTGCAACCTGCATAGCAATATTTGTGATTGCTTCTTTAGCTGCATCATCTGCTGCACCATTTGCTGCAATGATAACGCCGATTCTTCCACCACCATGGATATAAGAAGTAACAACATCACCTGTAACCTTTGCAAATCTACGAACAGATAACTTCTCTCCGATTGTAGCTGTCTTCTCTACAAGAAGCTCGCTAAGTCCGTTTGTAGCAAGAAGAGCGTCGATATCCTCTCCATTTGCACCACCATTTAAGCCAGAAGCAAGTGCTGTATCTGCTACAGTCTGAACAAACTCCTGGAATGTCTCGTTCTTTGCAACGAAATCTGTCTCAGAGTTAACCTCTGCTACAACTGCAACGTTTCCGTTTACAGCAACACGTGCGATTCCCTCAGCGGCAATTCTGCTCTGCTTCTTTTCCATCTTAGCTGCACCGCTTTTTCTTAATACCTCAACAGCGGCATCCATATCACCGTTTGTCTCAGTTAAAGCCTTTTTGCAGTCCATCATACCTGCGCCTGTCATTTCACGCAGTTCTTTTACCATACCTGCTGTAATAGCCATTTGATTATCCTCCGATATTAATGTGTTTTATTCCTCAACTGTCTCGTCAGAAGCTTCCTCAGCAGTAACCTCTTCCTCAGCTCCCTGCTTTGCCTCGATAACAGCGTCTGCCATCTTAGATACGATTAATTTGACAGCTCTGATAGCATCATCGTTTCCTGGGATAACATAATCTAACTCGTCAGGATCACAGTTTGTATCAGCAATACCTATAAGAGTGATTCCAAGTGCCTGAGCCTCTTTGATACAGATACGCTCCTTCTTAGGATCTACTACAAATATTGCATCAGGAATTCTCTTCATATCCTTGATTCCACCAAGGTTCTTCTCGAGCTTCTCCCACTCCTTCTTGAGTGCGATAACTTCCTTCTTAGGAAGAACATCGAATGTGCCATCCTCTGACATTGTCTCGATAGCTTTAAGTCTTGCAATACGGCTCTCGATTGTGCGGAAGTTTGTAAGCATTCCACCTAACCATCTCTCGTTTACATAGTACATACCGCAACGCTCTGCCTCAGTCTTGATTGCATCCTGAGCCTGCTTCTTTGTACCTACGAAAAGGATTGTACCACCTTCAGCAGCGATATCAGACATAGCTTTGTAAGCTTCATCTACTTTACCTACAGACTTCTGTAAGTCGATGATGTAGATACCATTACGCTCTGTGTAGATGTAAGGAGCCATTTTAGGGTTCCATCTTCTTGTCTGATGTCCAAAATGAACACCTGCCTCGAGTAACTGTTTCATTGAAATTACGCTCATTTTATTTACCTCCGTTTGGTTATTAATCTTCCGTGTGTTTCCAATTAGATCAGCCACCGGTAAGCGTTATCCGGCACCGGCGATCATCCGCACACGTGCTTTATAGTATTTAAGCCTTTGGAATTATAACATACCAAAGGCTTATATGCAAGTAAAAAAATTTATTTCTGTGTCAGAATAGTGATTATATCATCATACTATTGTATTATTTTGTCGACAGACGTACTATATATTATATATGCCGAAAATATAAAATTAAATTTAGTTACTTGTTTTTATTTCGGATTCTGTCAAGCTCATCAAAGACTACATCGTTTACTACTTTGATGTATGTGCCCTTCATACCGGATGAGCGCGATTCGATAACGCCTGCACTCTCAAACTTGCGCAGGGCATTCACAATTACCGAGCGGGTAATGCCTACTCTGTCGGCTATTCTGCTGGCAACAAGTATACCCTCATTGCCGTCAAGCTCATCAAAGATGTGGAGAATAGCCTCAAGTTCAGAATAAGAAAGTGTATTGATAGCTGAACGGACAATCGATACCTTTCTCTTTTCCTCTTCATTCTCCTCATTCACGGATCTCATCATCTCAAGCCCCACCACTGTAGTGCCATACTCTGTAAGAATGATATCGTCAATGTCATACTCTCTGTCACTTCTGTACTCAAAAAGAGTTCCAAGCCTCTCGCCGGCTATATCAATAGGTGTGATAATAGCCTTGTACATCCTTGTATCTTCACCAAAGCCAAGCGTCTCAAGGTTTACATTCTCCTTTGTTGAAAGGATGCCAAGAAGTCTTTCATTGAGCTCAGTGTCAATATATCCTCCAACCTCATCTACTATCAGTTCATGAAGCTCATCCACACCTTTGCAGATACTAGAGCCAAGCACCTTGCCCTTTTTGCTGATTACAAGGATATTGGAATCCAATATCTCTGTCAAAACCTCACAGATATCATTGAACACAACCTTTGATGAATTGTTGTTGTGAAGAAGCTTATTAATCTTACGTGTCTTATCTAATAATTGTACTCCCATTAATTGTTATTCCTCTCTTTCGGGCTTTTTATCTGTTACGTAGCCACACTGCTCATCTGCGCAGGCAATCTTGTTTCCCTTTACAATCATATATCCTCCACAACGAGGGCATTTTTCTGCAACAGGTCTGCCCCAGCTCATAAAATCACACTCAGGGTTGTCAATACAGCCATAGTATTTTCTTCCCTTCCTTGTTTTCTTGAGTACAACATCCTTACCGCATTTAGGGCAATTGACGCCGATTTTTTCAAGATAAGGCATAGTGAATCTGCAGTCAGGAAATCCCGGACATGCCAAAAACTTGCCGTGAGGTCCGTATTTTATAACCAGATTGCGTCCGCAATCTGGGCAGATTTCATCTGTCACCTCATCATGTATTGTAACCTTCTCAAGCTCAGTTTCAGCCTTGTCGATTGCCTCTTTAAGATCAGGATAAAAGTTCTCAACAACTGTCTTCCAGTTAACCTTTCCCTCGGCTACCGCATCTAAAAGCGACTCCATATTGGCTGTAAAATGCTCATCGACAATAGTTGGAAATGATTCCTTCATAATAGAATTTACAACCTCTCCTATCTCTGTCACATAGAGATTTTTACTCTCCTTAGTGATATAGCGTCTGGCAAGTATTGTAGATATTGTTGGAGAATAGGTACTCGGACGTCCTATTCCAAGCTCTTCAAGCGTCTTTACCAAAGAAGCCTCTGTGTAGTGTGCCGGGGGCTGGGTAAAATGCTGCTTAGGCAAAAGCTCTTCAACTGTAAGAAGCGACTCTTCTGTCAGAGGATTTTTAAGAACGGGCTGCTTTTCTTTCTTTGCATCGTCTGCAGCAGTATATGCAAGCTCAAAACCATCAAATAGCAGTCTTGAGGTAGCAAAGCTGAACACATAATCTCCGACTGAGAGCTTTACTGTAGTAGTCTCGTACTCAGATTTTGCCATGCGGCTTGCAGTAAAACGCTTCCAGATAAGCTGATACAGCCTGAACTGGTCTCTCGACAGCGACTCCTTAATCTCAGAAGGCACTCTGTTTATATCAGTTGGCCTGATTGCCTCATGGGCATCCTGGATATTTTTGCTGCTCTTCTTTGTTCCCTCACCGGTGGAAAGATATTTGTCTCCATAGCTTTTTGAAATAAAATCCTTTGCCATGGCCTCGGCCTCATCTGATACACGGACAGAATCAGTACGCAGGTATGTGATTATACCTACAGTACCCTGTCCCTTTATGTCAACTCCTTCATAGAGCTGCTGGGCTATACGCATAGTCTTTGATATTGGGAAATTCAGAGCCTTTGAAGCCTCCTGCTGTAAAGTACTGGTTGTAAAAGGAAGCGGAGCTTTATTGCTGCGCTGGCCTTTTTTGATGCTTTGTACTTTACACTCCTTACCCTTTATTTCGCTAAGCACATTATCCATCTCTTCCTTTGAGGAAATGGCTATCTTGTCGTCACCCCTGCCGTATAGCTTTGCAGTAATTGGCTTCTTCTCACCCTCCACATCAACCGTGGCATCAAGGCTCCAGTACTCCTCAGGGATAAAAGCATTGATTTCATCCTCCCTGTCACAGATGATACGAAGCGCAACAGACTGTACTCTTCCCGCACTAAGCCCTCTCTTGACCTTGGCCCAAAGCAGCGGACTGATTTTGTAACCTACAATA
>ENA-OPMT01000163-OPMT01000163.1-human-gut-metagenome-genome-assembly--contig:-NODE-163-length-7847-cov-1.277207_pt1 | contig 7847 bp, 8 predicted proteins | sample MGYA00241529_ERZ501756 | MGnify/ENA primary metagenome ERZ501756 (study PRJEB25962, sample SAMEA2042559) | human gut metagenome | biome: human gut; feature: human-associated habitat; material: faeces...
TCAATGAATTCCTTCACATCGTCATCATCCGGATCCAACTCCAAAGAATGTTCAAAAGCTTTCTGTGCCTTTTCCAACTGATTCATATAATAATAAGCATATCCCAGACGATAGAACCAAAGTGCGTCTTTATCTTCTTCTTCTACAGTAAGAAGGTAATCAATGGCCTTGAGATACTCTTCCTGATTATTATAAGCGCGTGCCAGAAGACCTATTAACTCTGCATTCCACTCTTCTTCGGGAATTGCCAGAATGGCATCCACTATATCCGAAAACGATAGTCTGTCCGGCAGATAATCCTTTGAATATTTTTCAATCTCTGACATATCTATTTTTTCAAGCATCTGCTGCTCAATTTTATCTGTAACTTCGGTGTCCGACGCATACACAAAACACTGCGGCAAAAACACTACAGCCAATATGATTATTATCAAAATATATTTTCTACAAATCAAAACAGTTCTCCAATCAGTTCTATCAGACACGACATCACCGGAATTGACATCACAACAATTGCTCCCTTCGCAAAAAGCTCTATCTGCGATGCAATTGCGCTATGACCGCAGTCCTTACAGATTGAGGATGAAAACTCCGCAATATATGCAATCCCAAGCATCTTTACCATAGTGACAAAAAATGCCGGTTCCACAGGAAGCTTTGAAAGAAGTCCTTTAAAAAACTCAATTGTTGTGCCGAGCCGCTCCAATGCAAAAGCAAAAATTATAGTGCCGCAAGCCACTGAAAGAAGCATTGAAAGCTCAGGCCTGTCACGCTTTAAAAGCACTGCAAAAAATACTGCCGCAATTCCTATTATCCCAATCTTCAACATATTACAAAGAAAACATATCCTGCATTGTCTTAAACAGCTCACCTATATATGGCACAATCCAAAACAATACAATAACAAGCCCGGCCAGACTAAGCAGGAAAGTCATTTCCTCCCTTCCACTGTGTTTTAAGACCTGTCCGAGCACCGTAATCACTATTCCAAGTGCTGCTATCTTAAAAATAATCGAAATCTCCATCATCAAGTCCTTTCATCGCATACAACAATATGTTTAATCGGATTACCACATTTTTATACAAACATTTTTTTATAAACAATATTATATAAGCATTATTGATATCATAATCCCTCCCAAAATACCCACCGGACAGATCACCTTCATTTTTTCAACATAATCTTTCCTGTAAAAATCTATCTGTTTATGTATGTCCAAAGCACATTCCTTAAGCCGCTGCTCCATCGCAGCTGCATTTTTTTCAAAAAATGCACCTCCCATTTCAACTATCATTTTCTTTATTTTTTCATCAGATACCCTGCCGCAAAGCACAGCCCCCCACACAGCCTTCCAGCCCTCCTCCCCGCTTTTACAGCTCCTGTTTGAAAGCACTTCTCCCATTCTCCTGCATCCCTCATTAAACACCTCGCTCTTTCCTCTTATGCTGTTAAAAAACTGTGGTGCCTTCATTCTTTCTCCTGCCAGATAAAATGCCCCCTTTTCAAGCAAAAGCATAAAATCATACAGCATCGCTATATCTGCCTTTTTTCTTTTGCTGTAATCGTTTATCAGCCCCGATACCGCAAACAGTACTATACAAAAGCCTGTAAGCTTCATCATAAATGCTATAGCGCCTCACCCCTTTTTCATCATGGTCTATAAACACAAACCGTTCTATGGCATGTGGCAGAATTTTTCTTCGCAGATCATCTGCATTGGTGCCATGTACACTGCCAAGTATCCTTATTCCACAGCTCACAAGCTGGTTTAGTGCCTCGATATCGCTTTCTCCTCCCAGCTCATCCACTGCAATCACATCCGGTGACATAGAGCGCAAAAGCATCCTCATGCCAAGTGACTTCGGACAGTTATCCAGCACATCACTGGAATTGCCTATATCGTTTTGAGCCACTCCCAAGTAGCACGCTGCTATCTCCGAGCGCTCATCGACCACCGACACCTTAAGAGCGTTTTTTCCGTCACAGCCATCTGAAAGTATCCTTATGCAGTCTCTTAAAAATGTTGTTTTTCCTTCTCCCGGCCGTGATATAACCAATGTATTGTAAATGCTGTTTTCATCCCGGATATAAGGCATCAGTGGCATTGCAACGTCCCTTATCTGATGGGCAATTCTGATATTTAAGGACGCTATCTCACTGACTGCTGTAACCTTTCCTCCATCGCAGCCCATCTGCCCTGCAATTCCCACACGATGACCTCCCTCCACTGTAAAATAGCCTGCTGCAAGCTGCGGTGCTATCGCGTGGAATGAATATCCGCTCAGATAATTTATCATCTCCTCAATATCGCTATGTGAGATATACACTCCGGATCTACATCCTCCCGCAAACATATACTGCACCTGCTTTCCGGCGCGCACCCTGATCTCCTCCAGACCACACGGCATGTACGCTTCTGCCTCAGCCTTCATCTTTTGTGGCAGATAATCAATTATATCCATATTTTTCACCCCTTATCGCCATCGACAGTTATTCAAATCAAAAAAGGACACAGACGATTCTGATAAATCATCTATGTCCTATTTATATTACATGTCCAATTATTTTAGAACGTGAAAATTATTATTTTTTACATCCTGTCAGGAGCTGAGAATCCAAGCATATCTATACAAGCCTCAAGTATCTCCTTTGTGAGCACAAGCAGCGAAATATATGACTTCTTAAGCTCTTCATTCTCCTCAGAAAGAATCTTTGTGTCATGGTAGAAGCCGTTGAATGCGTTGGCAAGCTCGTAGATGTATGCACATATCTTGTGTGGTGCAGACTCCTCGTATGCACTCTCAATTGTAGCATTGAACTTTGCCAGAGAGAGCATGAGATTCTTCTGTCCTGCATTGACTGCCGGCATGATCGCATCCTTCAATGCGCTGATGTCGCCACCCTTTGCCTCATACTTTGAGAGGATTGACTTGATACGCACGATTGTATAAAGGATATATGGACCTGTGTTACCCTCAAAAGATGTGAATCTGTCGATATCAAAAATGTAATCCTTGCTCGCCTGATTAGACAAATCACCATACTTGACTGCTGCAAGCGCTACAGTTTTGGCTGTCTGCTCAGCCTCCGCCTCGTCTATATTTAAATTCTCTTTTTCCTTCTGGTTTTCCTTAATCTTATTGAGCATCTCATCGTCAATTTCCTTGAGGAGGTACTCAAGACGCATTACTCCACCGTCTCTTGTCTTGAAAGGCTTGCCGTCCTTCCCGTTCATGGTTCCAAAGCCGATATGTACAAGCTCTGTAGTATCAGGTACTATGCCTGTCTTTCTTGCGCAGCGGAACACCTGGATAAAGTGCATTGACTGACGTGCGTCTGCCAGATAGATCACACGGTCAGGGTTGTTCTCCTTCATACGCATAACAAGTGTTGCAAGGTCTGTAGTGCTGTAAAGTGAGGCTCCGTCAGACTTTAGGATGATACATGGCGGAATCTCCTTTGTATCTGTATCCTCCTTCACATCCACAACCAAAGCGCCCTCACTCATATGTGCAAAGCCCTTTTCCTTCATCATTTCAACCATCCCAGGTACATATGGCTGTGCATCCGACTCGCCCTTCCACAGCTCAAAATGAACATTCAGATTCTCATAATTTCTCTTAAGATCTGTTACAGATACATTCATGATGTGTGAAAGCAGCGCCTGATAGCCTCTCCTTCCTCCCTGAAGCTCTTTGGTAGCAAGAAGAGCTGCCTCCTTGAAGCTCTCATCTGATTTTGACTTACCGCTGGCTGTCGGATAGATGTCCTCAAGCTCTGATATGGTAAACGGTGCCTCCTTCGGGTACTCTCCTGTATAGCTCTCATCAAAATAAACGAGGTCAGGCTTTCTCTCGCGAAGCTCTGTGATGATAAGTCCCATCTGAAGTCCCCAGTCACCGAGATGCACATCACCAATCACATTGTGTCCCATGAACTTAACGCTCTCTCCGATTACTGCCGAACGAAGGTGTCCTACATGAAGAGGCTTTGCGACGTTTGGTCCGCCGTAATCCACTACTATAGTGAGTGGCTTTTTGGCCTTCTCCAAGCCGTATCTGCCCTCGTCATCCTTCATATCGTTCATATATTTTGCCAGAAAAGCGGTATCCATTTTGATATTAAGAAATCCCGGCTTTACTGATTCTACTGACTCAAACATCTCATCTGACTCAAGTAGCGCCGCTACCTTGTCCGAGATCATAAATGGCGCACACTTATACTCTTTTGCCGCTGCCATTGCTCCGTTACACTGGAACTCACAAAGGTCCGGTCTGTTTGAAAGTGTAACCTTTCCGTACTTCTCGTCATATCCTGCACTGACGAATGCCTTTGTCACTTCCTCTGATATCAAATTAATCAGTTTTTTCATTGTATTCCTCCTGATATATAGCTGTTTTGCGTCAAACAGCGAATATACTTATATTAGCACACAAATGAATTGCTTTCAATATCAACCGTCATTTTTGCCTTCTGAGTAAATATTAACCGTCAATGTAACCTTGCATTTGCACCCCCAAAGGAGTATGATTTCATATGAAAATTTAAAGGAGGTCTTATCAATGAAGATAAAAACTAAACAAATAACCGTCACTGCAATTATGCTTGCAATCTGTCTTGTCAGCCAGTTCTTTAAGAACTTAAGCGTATACATCACAGGTCCAATCATTAATGCAGCTTTAATACTTACCGTGCTCTATGCCGGAATGGCATGTGGCATTATCCTAAGCATTATCACATCATTTTTCATCACAGGAAGTCCTGTTATGGCGGCTATCCCTGCGATGTTTCCATGTATCATGATAGGAAATATCATTCTCGTGGTATGTGTGGGACTGCTTCGCAAAAAATGCGGTAAAGCTGCCGGTTTTCCTGTATCAATTGCAATAGGTGCCATACTAAAGGCCGTTTTCATGGGAATAGCCATTGCACTTATCATTCTACCGGCATTTCTGCCTGCTCCGATGCACAAGATGCTGCCGGTATTACAGCTTCAGTTTTCAGTGACACAGCTTATCACCGCTGTTATCGGAGGTGTATATGCAGTCATAATTGCGGCTGTGCTTAAAAAAACTTCTTTAGCACAGGCAGACTAAATATTCAATTATCTGCTTATGCTTCCAGATATCCGTGCATATTTTTAAGCGCATTTTTCTCAAGCCTTGATACCTGTGCCTGAGAGATATTTATCTCCTCTGCCACCTCTATCTGTGTCTTGCCCTCGAAAAAACGCAGCTTAATAATCTGTCTCGCTCTGTCATCAAGCAGCTTTAAGGCATCGTCGAGAACCAGATTTTTTACCCATGCTTCCTCTTTGTTTTTCTTGTCCGATATCTGATCCATCACATAAAGTGTATCACCACCGTCAGTATATACAGGATCAAAGAGGGACAGCGGTGTCTGGATTGCATCAAGTGCGTATAGTATATCGTTTTCAGGGATACCGCAATCCTTTGATATTTCCGCTAAGGACGGATCATGCACCAGCTTTCTCGATAGCTTTTCCTTTGATTTAATAGCCTGATAAGCTGTATCCCTGAGGGAGCGCGGAATACGATATGCACTGTTGTCACGCAGATACCGTCTCACCTCACCGATAATCATCGGAACAGCATAGGTGGAAAACTTAACACCTATAGTCGGATCAAAATTATCAATTGATTTCATAAGTCCGATGCATCCTATCTGAAATAAATCATCCATATTTTCATTATGGTTTGAAAACCTTCTGATTACCGAAAGCACCAGCCTTAAATTTCCACGAATATACTTTTCTCTTGCAGCCTTATCTCCCTTTTTTATTTTCTCAAACAGTTCTTCTTTTTCATCATCCTTAAGTACCGGCAGTTTTGATGTGGTCACTCCACATATATCAACCTTATATACAGACATGGGAATCCTCCGGATAAATTTCTTTATCTAAAGCATTCCCATTTACAGTAATTTTATTCAATTAATCCGCGTATATAATTCTACAGCACTGCCGCTATTTTTATATCCAAACGGATATCCTGAGCCGTCAAACTCTTCCTTTGTTAGCTTTATGTACTTCTTGACATTCAAAGCATTTTTTGTTAACATAGCAAGGCGAAAATAAATACGTCAGTTCGAAACCTTCCTGACGTAAAACAAAACTAAAGGAGAACTAAATATGAGAAACAAAAAAGTATTATTTGCAGTACAGGCAGCTATGATTGCAGCACTCTATGTTGTGCTCACGTATATCACCAATCTGCTTGGTCTCGCATCAGGCACCATTCAGGTACGCTTTTCTGAAGCGCTTTGCATCCTTCCGGTTTTCACACCGGCAGCCATTCCTGGGCTTTTTATCGGATGTCTGATTTCCAACCTTATCACAGGTGGCATCATCTGGGATATCATCTTCGGAAGCATCGCTACACTGCTCGGCGCACTCGGCACTTACTTCCTTCGAAAGAAGAAGTTTGTATACACCCTGCCACCGGTCATCGCCAACATAATTATCGTGCCACTCGTGCTCAGATACGGATACGGTTTTACAACTATATACAAGGGTGTTGATATCTCTCTTCTTTTCAATGCAGTTACAGTCGGAATCGGTGAGATTATCTCAATCTGTGTACTTGGAAGCTTGTTAAAAGGAATACTTTCGAAATACAGAAATGTCATTTTCAAGCAGGACGAGGAGTAGTTACATACATAGCACTTTCAATAAGCTGCGCGTCATAAAATAAAAAAGCTCTGTGTCATACACTTATATGTATGCACAGAGCTTTTTACTTTATTACTTTAATATGCTGTGATTACATTCTATCTATCCCACTTATCACACAGCGCATTTATCTGGTCTGCAAACTTGCTCAAATCCTTATTCGCCATGCCCTGACACTTCTGGATAACAGATACAAGTCTCTGTCCTGCTGCCACCAGACGGTCAAATATAGTCTTCTCTCTGCTTGCCATGCCATATGCAGCCTTTTTCTCCACAAGCTTGCGGGAGCCATCTGCCACCTTCTGATTCGTGATAAGGTCATAGGCATCACCACTGTACGGTGCCACTGCATCATAGCCGAAGGTCTCATGCACATGGTTTGCAAAGGACTCTGCTGTGGATTCCTCTCCATGGACTATAAATACATGCTCCGGCTTGTTTTTTATTGCGCCAAGCCACTCGGTAAGCTGATTTTTGTCTGCATGTCCACTTATACCCGGCAGATTTACTATGCTTGCCCTTACTTCTATTTCCTCACCAAAAAGCTTCACCTTTTTAGCACCGTTTAAAAGTGCATAGCCAAGTGTTCCCGGAACCTGATATCCTACAAACAAAACTGTTGAATCACTTCTCCAAAGATTATGCTTTAAGTGGTGTCTGATACGTCCGGCCTCACACATACCCGATGCTGAGATGATAACCTTTGGCTTCTTATCGAAATTAATCATCTTTGACTCATCTGATGATACTGCCACACGAAGTCCGGGGAACTTGATTGGATTGATGCCTGCCGAAATAAGCTCCATAGCCTCCTCATCAAAGCAGTCCGATACATTCTCATGAAATACATTTGTCGCCTCAACAGCAAGGGGGCTGTCGATGTAAACCTCAAAATTCGGATGCTCCGGCAGCAGATTCTCCGTCTTTATACGCCTGATAAAGTAGAGCATCTCCTGCGTCCTGCCCACTGAAAATGCCGGGATTACCAGATTGCCGCCTCTTGTAAAGGTCGCATTGATGACCTTTGCAAGCTCCACCGCGTAATCAGGCGGCGTATCGTGCAGACGATTGCCATATGTAGATTCCATAACCACATAATCAGCACTGTCCACATACTGCGGATCCTTGATGAGCGGCCTGTTGTGATTTCCGATA
>ENA-OPMT01000165-OPMT01000165.1-human-gut-metagenome-genome-assembly--contig:-NODE-165-length-7793-cov-2.057508_pt1 | contig 7793 bp, 8 predicted proteins | sample MGYA00241529_ERZ501756 | MGnify/ENA primary metagenome ERZ501756 (study PRJEB25962, sample SAMEA2042559) | human gut metagenome | biome: human gut; feature: human-associated habitat; material: faeces...
TGACCGCCGTGCCGAGTGCCGCCACCGTGCGCGGGGTGTTGAAATCAAAGATGCTGAAAAAATCCTCGTGTTCAAAGTGATCCTCCGGCTGCATCCCGCAGCGGGACAGCAGCGCATAGGTGGTGCTGACAACGGCGGCGTTCCGAAAAGCGGCTCCGATGTTGAACTCATCATAGTCCTCCAAAAAGGAACCGTCAACGATGCCGACAATATCGCGCCGATTGTCGTGCCAGTATTCATCTACAAGCTGCACCGCCACACGCTCCATCTGATCGGCAAGTCCGTTTTCACCGGAAACGTCAAAGCGCTGTTCCAGCGCCGCAGATACCACCTCACGATGCTCCTGCCGGTATTCCCAAAGATAAGGGCGGCGAGAGTTCTCGCCGCCGCTGGTATCGGAAACATCGAATACATATCGGAGTTTGGGTTGGTCGCTGCTGGTATCCACAAGGGCGATGCCCTTGCTGCCTCGCCGCACATAGCGGCGCATCTGCTTATTCCAAAGGTCGTATTCCGCGCAGGCCGTGGCTTCCGGGCGCTGGGCGAAAATCATGAGCTGTTCATTGTAGGGGTACTTATACAGCCTTGCGGCGGTGGTCAGAAATGCCGTCCACTTCTGGTAGCTTCCCGTGATCTGCTCCGCCGTGCGGTCTGCCATCTGCGCATAGAGCTGTACTTTACTCGGCATCCATATCCTCCTTTTCAAAATCGGGGAACAGGTCGAGCGCGTCATATTCCGCGTCGCTCATCCTGCGCAGCTTTGCGATGGCGCTGTCCGTCAGCTCCCGCAGCTCCGTTTCATCCGCAGCGAGGTAGCCGCGCATTTCCTCCAGCGCCGCGATCAAGCCCGTGCGGGTGCCGGTGTTGTAGAGGCTCATAAGCTGGCGTTCTTCAAAGGTGATGTTCATATCAAAGCTCCTTTTCCGCGCTCTTTTTGGGCGCTGTTTTGTGTGGACGTTCTTGGGCCGGTTGGCTTTTGAGCTGCTCCAGCACAGATTTCTTCTTTTCCCGGTGTGCCGCCTCTGCCAAATCCATCAAGGAGATGGACATACCGGTCTTGACCTGTGCTTCAAGGTCGGCGACGGTGGGCTGTTTGGGGCCGTTGTTGATAATGCCGTCGATCATGCCGTAATCGTCCTCCATCGACATTTCGGCGGCTTTCAGGTAATTCTCAGGTTTCTGAAAGGCGGGCAGCTCCTGAAATCCCATGCTGTCACAGTAGTGATAGGATACCTTGCCGTCCTGTTTCAGCGCAACGATGTCGCTGACGGAGAGGCTGTGTCCCACAAAATCGCCGGGGCGCTCGTCGTTGAAAATGTAGTAGAAGTTTTCAAGGATTCTGCCGGTATCATCGTCCGGGTACACCTCACGGGTATAAATGGCTTCATAGTTGGCCGGGTCAGGCGGTGCGGCCAGACTGCCGAGGCTGGCAAAACGCAGCTCGACCGGCGCGTCCCGGCGCAGTTGATAGATCGCCATAGAATCGGTGGGGCTGTTCAAAAAGCGCTGTTCCACATCACGGGGCGGGATATGGCCTTTGACCGCATCCCAATCCGGTTGTGTGATCCCGAACATTCCGTCATGCTTGATGATGTCCTCGGCCTCAAAAACCATTTCTTCGGCGTTGTCGGGATGGAGCATATAAACCGTGATGTCATGCTCCAGCAGCTCCACTGCCCGATCCTTGGAAAGCGGGAGCATATCACTATCCAGATACCCATAGCTGCGCATATCGTCCACCGTCAGCGTGGGGTCAGGCATCGGGACGGCCTGTTCCAGCTCCGGGAGCATATTATCTGCCGCATCGGTGGGGGCAACGACTGCGCCGGTGATCTGTTCGCTGTCCAAGGGCAGCGTAATCTGCGCCTCCTGCAAGTCCTCCAGAATTTTCATATCTGCAAATGTCACCTTGGTTGGTGTCATGCCTTGAATGGCAAATACCTCCGTTCGGACAGCCCCGGCAACAGATGCAACCGGCGAATCTTCAATGGCGCTGCTGTCAATAACACCGCCATCCAGCAGCTTTTTGCTTTCCTTGTCGTAGAGCGAATAGTCCCAACCGCCGTCTGTATGCTGCACATGGAGATATACCGAGCCATCCACAAGATAAAGCGCTTCGTCTGTTTGTGTGGCGCTCACTTCTTCACGATTGATGCCGCGCTCCTTGCAAATCTCCGCAAAGTGCCGGTCAATGTCCGTAATCAGCTCGGAGGCAGTCTTGTTGATGGTTTCCAGACTGGCGCGAAGCTCTTTCAGCTCCTTGCCCTTTGACCATGTGGCGATATAGCCGAAGCTGTTTTCTCCCGTTTCAATACCGTAATACTGGCAGACCGCATAGGAGATGCTTTCGGCCTCAACCTCCTCGGTGTTACGGCTCTTTTCTCCGGGGACAAGGATCGTCTCACCATCGTCCGCAAGCTCCGTCATGTGTTCATAGTCGTGGAGCTTGGCGTGAGCAATCTCATGGACGGCGGCACATACCGTCTGTACCTCGCTCATACCGGCGCGGATGGTGATGCTCTGCGCCTTAATGCTGAAAAAGCCGTCCGTATCCCGCGCAACGGGCTTTATCTCCATCGGAACGGGAGAAGCACGGCGCAGCGCCTCCATGAAAACCTCATACTGCTGCACATTGCCGCTCAGATCGGCGGCAAGCTGGGGCAAGGGCTTTCCCGCAGTCTGCGACACGTCAAAGACGGATACCACCTTGAACATAGGGATACGGATTTCCTTTTCCTCAATGATGGCCTTGCCGTCCGCATCCAGCATCGGCGCATTGGTTTCCGGGTCGGTCTTGATTTCCTCGACCTTTTTCTTATAGGGAGTAGGAGCGATGATGCGGATACCTTTTTCGCCTTTCAGGACGTTCCTGCCGAACTGATCGCGCCACTTGTTGAAGCCCGCCACATGGGTGGCGTCGGGGCGCTGCATATAGATGAGCATGGTATTATTGACCGAGTAGCGGTGAAAGCGGCTCATGGTGGCAAGGTACTTCCGGTACTTATCGCTCTCGAACAGCTCCTTGATGCCATTTTCGATGCTGTCAACGATCTCCCGCATCCGGTCTTTGCTGGTTTGTTTTTCAGCCATGATGATCTCCTTTCAGAAAAAATAGCGCCCCTGCGCAGAAGAAAACACATCCTGCACAGGGGCAATTCTCCGCAGATAGAGGCCGTTTTTGCGCTTGCGGATAGAATGACGCAGCCCCTTGTGATTCCGCATGGAAAAAGCCTTGCGGCACGGGGCTTTCCCAGTCTCTATTTGCGGAGGTTCCAGTATTGTTCACGCTTTCGTTTGGCGTCCTGCTTTCTCCGTTCCTGCTTGGCGCAGGCGGGGCAATATTTGGTGCGATTGGAGGAAGAATAGACCGGCTTACCGCAGACGGCGCAGCGCTTTCCCGGCCTTTCCCGCATCACGTCGGCCAGCAGCTCATGGTCGGCGGGAAGTACCGCGTTTCGGAACCAGTTGCACAGCAGCGAGTAGGAAATACCCTGTACGCAGACGCAAGGCTCTCCATCATCCAGCGCGAGGCAGTTGCCGTGATCGTAATTACAGCAGAGCTTCCGAATGAGCTTTTTGGAGCGGCGGAGCTGCTTGTGATCCATACGCGGCGCATCAGCCATTGTCGAACACCAGCTTATAGCCCGCGCGCTGCCCATCGTCCTCCAAAAAAACGCTGGCATCATAGGTTTTCCCGGTTTTTTCCGAGTAGCAGCCTTTCAGCGGGGCGCGGCCATTTTTCAAAAGCGCAGCGGCAAGGGATTTTGTCAGCACCTTTTTCTTGGCGGTGAAAAAGCGGCTGTTTTTCCAGAGAACAAAGGAACAGGCACGGTTCTCGCAGAAAAAGCCTTTCGGTGATTCCGTCACCTCGGCTCCGCAGCGGGGACACTTGCCGACTACCTCACGCCCGGAGGGGAACAGGACTTCCGTACCGGGGATGGGTTTGTAGGTCTGCACCAGCTCATGTAGCATGGCGGCGATCCCATCCATGAAGCTGTCCGGGGCGATTTCACCGCGCTCGATCTCTTTCAGGCGGTGCTCCCATTCAGCGGTGAGCTGCGGAGACTGGAGCTGTTCAGGCAGAACGGTGATAAGCGCCGTGCCGGTGGAGGTGGGCAGCAGATTTGTGATCTTTTTGGACTTCCTGCGCTCCACAAAACCGGAGGACACCAGCTTTTCAATGATACCGGAGCGGGTCGCCGGGGTGCCAATGCCCTTGCGCTCGGCATCATCTGGCATATCCTCCTTGCCCGCGTTTTCCATCGCGGCCAGCAGCGTATCCTCGGTGAAATGCTTGGGCGGCGTGGTTTTTCCGGTCTTGACCGATGCGGCAGATACGGAAAGCGTCTGATTATCCGTTACCACCGGCAGCGCGGGCGCTGCCTCCGTCTGCTCCTGCTCATAGCGCTTCCAGCCGGGAGCAAGGACGGTTTTGCCCTTGGCGGTGAAGCTCAGACCGGCACAGTCCACCGTAATGACCGTTTCTGCGTAGCGATGTGGTTCATCCACCGCACGAAGCAAGCCTCTTGCCGCCAGCTTCAGCACCTCGCGTTCGCCCAGCGGCAGAGAGGCCATATCTACCTTTTCCGCGCTGATGGTGGGAACAATGGCGTGGTGATCGGTGACTTTTTTACTGCTGCATACCTGCTTGGCGCAGATGGTCGGCGGCTTCTCCATGCCGCAGACAGCGGCAGCGGCGGAGACAAGACCGGGGACGCTGCCCTCCATATCGTCGGTCAGATAGCGGCTGTCGGTGCGCGGGTAGGTACAGAGCTTCTTTTCATAGAGCGCTTGGAGATAGTCGAGGGTCTGCTGAGAGGTGTAGCCGAGAACGCGGTTGGCGTCGCGCTGGAGGGAGGTCAAATCGTAGAGCGCGGGCGCTTTCTCAGACTTTTCCTTGCGCTCCACACTTTTGACGGTTACTGTCTTGCCCTTGCAGGCGTTGGCGATGGCATCGGCATCCTTTCTGTCCTTCATTCTGTCTGTCGTGGCGGGAAAGCCGCAATCGAGCTGGACGGTGTAGAACGGTTCTGCCACAAATGCGGAGATCTCCGCCTCGCGCTGTACCAGCAGCGCCAGCGTGGGCGACATGACGCGCCCAATGTTCAATGTGCGGCCATACGTCAGGGAGAAATACCGCGTGGCGTTGATACCAACCAGCCAATCAGCCTTGGCGCGGCACAGCGCAGATTGATGCAGGCCGTCATAGTCGCGCCCAGACTTAAGCTGCTGGAAACCGCTGCGGATGGCATCATCCTCCATAGAGGAAATCCAAAGCCGCAGGATAGGCTTGGCGCATCCTGCAAGGCAGTAGACTGTGCGGAAGATCAGCTCACCCTCGCGTCCAGCGTCGCAGGCGTTGACCACCTCGGTCATATCCTCCCGGCGCATCAGCTCCCGCAGAATGTCAAACTGGTTCTGCTTGTCCGCACGGACGATGAAGCGGAACGAGGTAGGAATGATGGGCAGCGCCGCCAGCGTCCATTTGGCATCATCGGCATTGTAAACAGCGGCGTCGGCCAGCTCTGCCAGATGCCCAAAGCACCACGACACGACATACCCGCTGCCCTCCAGATACCCGTCATGCCGTGATTTAGCACCCAGCACGGCGGCGATGCTCTGCGCCACGGAGGGTTTTTCGGCAATCACAAGGCGCATGGTGCAGCCTCCATTCTCTTTACGTCACGGTAGCAGGGGCGAACGCAGCTCTGTCCGAAGCGCTTGCAGCCGTAGCAGAAGTGTTCCTTGGCAGCGTCGGGAGGGCTGTCCTCCCGCGCTGCTTTCGGCTTCTGCATCATCAGGCGTTCCAGCGGATTGTTGGTGAAATATCTCATGCGTCTGTATCCTCCGTAGTATCCTGTTCCGGTTCGCCCTCATACGGCTCAAACTCGTATTCGTTCTCGCCGTAATCATAATCGTCCAGATCGGCGCTGCCTTTGGTCTGCGGCTTGGCCTTTTTCTGCTTGAAAATATAGAACGCTGCGCCGCCGCCCAGTGCGACGATCAGCAGGACGACGAGGATGCCGCCCACGCCGCTCTTTTTCTCCGGTTCCTCGGCGGCGGGTTCTGTCGGCTCGGTGGGGACTTCGGGCTTTGCCTCCTTGCCCACGCACTCGGTCATGTTGACCGCACAGACGGGGCAGGATGTATTGACCGTACCGGCCACGCATTTGGTGGTGCAGGAGCAAGTGGCGGGCGTTTCTTCCTCGCCGGTCAGCGCCATCAGGTCAGCCTCATCCACCTGATTCAAGAAGTGGACGGTTTCTTCGCCCTCATCGTCGCGGTCAATAATCAGGTAAAACACATTGCCGTTCTTGCTTTCCAGCGTAATGAACTGTTTTCCTGCCTTGGTGCTGGTGCCAATATCGTCGATCAGCGTCAGATTGCCGTCCGGTGTCAGCGCATCGCTGCCGCCCGTCATGCCGCCGATGCTCGCGGTACTGTCAGCGGCGTCGGTGACGGTCAGATAGCTGCCGTACACATAGCCCACACGGGCGGGCAGCAGGATTTTTACCCAATCGCCGTCCCTGCCGATCACATCGACCGCTGTGCCGTTGGGAAGCTGTGTAAACGCGGTGTTGTCCAGCCCTGCGCCGGTGCGGACATTCAGGTTGCCGCCGTTGGTCGTGACCGTGCCGATCTGTTTTGTTTCCTGCGTGTCTGCGGCGCTACTTTCGGCGGTGGGCAGCGTATCATCAGGATAATCACCGCCGCTGGCAAAGGCGGAAACGGGGAGAATCCCGATACACAGGAGCATCAGCAGCAGGCTGATAAAAATGCGCGGTGTGTTCTTAGTCATGGTTCAACGCCTCCTTTTCCGAAGTGGCCGGTGCAGGCGCGGCCTGCATACGGCGGAACAGCTCGGCAAACTGCTCCATCGTCATGCCGTTCTCACGCACCATGCCGATGATGTCGGTGTCCTCCAACTCACGAATCTGCTTTTCCAGCTCGCGGTTGCGGCCTTGCAGATCAGAGATTTTGCCTTTGTTCTTCTCCAGCTCTCCACGGAGCTTCATAATTTTCGGGTTCATATCGTTCACTCTCCTTTACGGCAAGCGCCCATAACGGTAGAAATGGGACTGCCAATAGCTTGAATTTAAGTTTGCATAAGAGATCGGATCTCCGCAGTGGATCATCATATTGTTGCCGACGTAGATACCCACATGGCTGACGCCGGGGGTATCATAGGTTCCGGTGAAAAACACCAGATCGCCCGGTTTGGCATTGTCAGAGGATACGGGCGTACAGATATTGCAAAGTCCCTGCGCGCCCAGCCTGCCCACATCCCAACCGGAATGATTGATGACCCAACTGACGAAGCCCGAACAGTCAAACGAGGTGGAGGGGCTGCTGCCGCCCCAAACATAGGGGTAGCCGAGATACTTTTCCGCTTCCTTGATGATGGCGGCAAACACCTCATCGTCCAGCGCCTCCGGGGGAATGTCGTAGTCGGTATAGCTGCCCTCCACATACTTGCCGATGTAGCCTGAACCGGGGAACAGGTCGGGACGGTTGCCGAGGGTGGCCATATAGGTGGCGTACATTCCGAGCTGTTCTTCGCTCATAATGTAAACGGGAACATGGGAGAGATTGAAGTTTTCCAGCGTGACCGTGCAGATGTAGTAGTCATACGGCACCTGATAGGTGTCCGTGTGGGTGTTGCCGTCCGCGTCCGTCCATGTGTCGGTTTCTGTGCGGTATCGGGTTTCCACCACCACATCCTCGGTCAAAATGTACTGGCGGTCAAAGAGCATCTGGAGCGTACCCTGCACCTCATCCAGCGTCCATTCCCC
>ENA-OPMT01000189-OPMT01000189.1-human-gut-metagenome-genome-assembly--contig:-NODE-189-length-7302-cov-1.489168_pt1 | contig 7302 bp, 10 predicted proteins | sample MGYA00241529_ERZ501756 | MGnify/ENA primary metagenome ERZ501756 (study PRJEB25962, sample SAMEA2042559) | human gut metagenome | biome: human gut; feature: human-associated habitat; material: faeces...
CTCGACAATTAAAATCTGCTTCATATCCTCACTTCCTTTGCTTTTTGTAGATAGTATAACAGGCAAATGTCCGTGAAATGTTACAGCGGACGAATTTTTGAAAAAATTATTTCTTCATAAATTATATAGCCTGTTGGCTTTTACATCAAGATTTTACAAGTGAATAGTGAAATGAAATACTACCTTACATAAAGTTTCATTACATTCTCATAATCCAACCCGAAATGTACAATGATATAGGGTGATATGAGAATGAACCAAGATGAAAGAAGGTTTGACTTTCACGGCCTCGGGGCAGCTCTCAAAAGAGCCAGAGAAGAAAAGGGCTGGACACAAGCCTACGTTGCGGAATTAGTAGACCGTGACTCCCGTACCATTATGAATATTGAGAACAAAGGTCAGTATCCCAGCTTCGACCTTTTTGTTAAACTCATTACCATGTTTGACGTTTCAGTTGACCAGTTTATTCATGCGGACGGAGGGGCAAGGTCAAGTTCTTGCAGAAAGCACATTGATATGCTCCTAAATTCTATGAATAAAAAAGAGCTTGTTGTAATAGAAGCCACAGCCGAGGGCATTAAGAAAGCCAGAGAAACGGAGGTTCCAGAATAAGGGCCTCTGTTTTTTTGCGCCATTTTAGGGGCTGCCGCTAAGTGGCAAGCAATGCCTCTGTGGCCACAAGTGGCACAAAGGCGGCTTGTTGGGGCTCGCCCCAAACCCGTATCTTCGGGCCAACATGGCCCGAAGTGTCAGCGTCGCTTTGCTCCTTGTTTTCATAACCTTAACGCTCCTTTTCCTGCTTTCTTCCCGGCTCGGTGTAGCCCATCAGAGTGTCAATGTTCGCCTTGATCGTGACGATCTCCTGCATATCCCGTCGTGCCTTCTGGTATTCTCCATAGAGCTGTTTTTTCTTTGCTGTGAGCTTGCGGCCTTCCTCCTTCAGCACATCCATTTTAGGGAGCTTCGCCCCGCCCAGCAGAGAGCGCATTTCCGCTTGTGCAGCCCGGTACAGTTCAAGGTCGGCCTCATGCTCCGCAAGGAATTTCCGGCTGTACTTCGTCGCCTTATACTGCTCAAAGACTGGGCGGGTTTTGGCATACTGAACCGTTGCGGCCTTTAGCCCGGCATTGGTTTTCATGGCCTGTTCCGTCTGCTTGACCTGTTCGGAAATAACATGGAAACGGTCTGCCGCCTCGGTGGCTTTCTTCGCCAACTGCTCATAATCGGTCAGGTTATTGTCCTGTATATAGGCAAGAGCGGCGGCCATCTGCTTAATGTTAAATACCTTCGCCCAGCGTTCATATCCCGGCCCCTTACCGGCAGCCAGCTTTGCTTGAATATCCACCGCCAGACTGATTTTCCGCTCCGAGCGCCCGGGGCGTTTTTCTTTGCCCTCAATGGCGGACAGAACATCTTGCAAGTCGTAGCCGTCCCCCAGCGTGGAGGCACGCAGACGGGTGAAGCGTTCCTGTCCCTGCCCGGTCAGCCGGAAGCTGATACCGCCGCCCCGAACCGTCTTGACCTCATACCCGGCCCGCTTCATCAAATTGAGAAATTCGTCCAAATCAGCGGGGCGTTCCGCCAACGCAGTATCAATGGCAAGGCGCAGCCTGTCCTGATAGGAAAGCGGCCCTTTCCGGTCTTTCTGCCACTCTCCATAGTTCCGATACTTGCCCTTGCTCCGGGGCTTCGGGTTCTCCACGATGGACAGCCCGTTTTCAAGGCACAGCCTGTCAGAGAGCCGCCGAAGGGCGAAGCTGGAGCCCCAAAAATTTCGGAATTTCCGGGTGCAGTCAAGGGTGGTGGAGTTGTAATAAATGTGACAATGGATGTGCTGCTTATCGGTGTGCGTGGTAACGATAAAAGCGTGCCGCCCCTTTGTCCAGCGCATAGCCAGCTCATAGCCGATACGGTTCGCCTCCTTCGGGGTGATCTCGCCCGGATAGAAGGATTGTCGTATCTGATAGCACAGCACATTATTTTCTTTCTTCTGTTCCCGGCCCGTCATAGCGGCATAGCTGGCCTTTGCCAAAAGGAACTCGTCCGCCACGGTGGCCGGATCACATTCATAAGCGGAGATATACTTTCCGCTTTCTGTTTTCTCCGGGTCCTTGCCATAGTCCAGACAATCCCGGATAGCCTCAGCAATCGTTTCGCCTTCGCCCGCATGGCGCTGTAACAAAGTTGTGGTAGCCAAAAATCATTCCTCCTTTCCATGAGAAAGGGGCGGCCCATTCCGACCGCCCCGACTTCGGGCCAGTATGGCCCGAGGCTGCTTAACTTGCCAGAAACCGGTACAGAGCGGATTTGCCTCCGTCCAGCGCCCAAAGAAGGGAGCCCGCCGCCGCTTGCAGTCCATACGGCGAAAGAAGGAAGGCAAGAAACAGAAATACAATCCCGCCTATGGGCGTCGGCGTGAAAAAGAGAGCGACACCCAGCACCGCCAGGATCACAGAGGCAATCGTCAGCAGGACGGCACAAATATCAAACAGGAACACCAGCAGAGCCGCCAGAAGGGACAACGCCAAAGCAAAGGGAGCAACCAATATTTTCAGCAGTATCTTCATCTTCAAAACCTCCTTTATCTATCCTTCCTACCTCTATTTTATCATGCCTGCCCGGGGACATAAATGTTGCGAAAGATTAGTAAATCCTGTCCCAAACCTTCGGGTCATACTGGCCCGAAGTGGTAAAAAAAGAGCAGGGCGGCAAGCCCCGCAACGGAAGCCTGCCGCCCTCGTCTTACTTTGCCACCAGCTCGGAGAGCTCCCGCAGCACCTTTGACACCTCGCCCCACAGCTTTTCATAGTCCCGCTTCAATCCGTCGATTTCCTCCGGGTACACGCCATAGGTGTGTGCGTGTACGGCGACCTGATTGAGATTGTTGGAACAGCGCCGTTGCAGAGAGATCAGCTCTTTTACGGGCGCAAGGTCGATGTGCAGGATATACCCATTCAGAGCCATTTTCCGTACATAAGCCCCGGCGTTGGAAATGCCCGCCTCGGCCATCCGTTCATGGATGGCTGCCAGCTCGTCCGGCGTTACCATGACGTGCAGATGGACATTCCGCTTGCGGTTCTCCATCAGCGTTCCAGCTCCCGGCCTTTCCGGCGCTCTTTGGGCTCCTTTACCTTATCCAGCGGTTTTGCGTCCAGCTCCGGGGGCGTGGGCGGGATGGGCGTGTTGTTGGGTACGCCGTCGATCATGTTGCAGTTCTGCTCTGTGGAGAGCTCGGCGGTTTTCAGATAGTTGTCTTTTTCGTGCATGGCGATCCTCCTTTATCGTTCCTCATGGTTTTTATGGCTCCGCTTCTGACCGGGCTCCTTTTGGGGTCCCTGCCCTCTGGTTCCTTCTTTGAGCCGGGCGGTAATGGATGGGCGCACCCGGTCAGGATTGCCCGGTGCTGGTTTCAGCTCATAATCCTCCATCTGCTTTTCGGTCAGCGGCTTTGCATAGGTCAGTTCGCCCCATGCCATCAGCCTGCCGTCTGCCACAGGACGCCGCCTGTCATCATCGTAGTTGACGATGGAAAGAGGCTGGTTATCCGGCGGCTTCGGGTAAGTTCCTATGTCCACGGGCCGCTGGGTGGAATAATAGCGGTAAACGCCCTCCGGTCCCAGCTCGGTATGCTTGACCGCCGCATGGTAAAGCTGCTGATAGTCGTCCACCCGGCGGTCAAAGTCCCTCTGCGCCCACGCCTGACTGGTTCCATAGCGGCCCCAGTAGTAATCCCGATGGCCGTTTTCCCCCTCGGTAAACTGCCAGGTCACAAAGGGGCTCGGCGCTCCCGGATTATGCCCCAGCGCAAAGCCGTGTCCGGTTTCAAAGGTGGCAGCTTTCAAAATCACATATCCTTGTACTGTCTCCAAGAGATCCCTCCTTTCTGTGCCTCGGGTCAACATGACCCGAAGTGCTGGATGTTACGAAATAAGAGGGCAGACCGGGGAGAAATGTAATAAGATATTCCCACCCCGGAAACACCCTCAAAAAAGCCCGGAATGTCAAGCCTTTGGAGGCGGCAAATCGTAACAGCCGCCCGGCCTTTTCTCCCGCATTTTCCTCATGCGTTCCCGGCTTTTCCGGCGGTTCCCTTCGGCCTTGCAGGCGTCGGAGCAGTAGGCTTGACGCCCCTCGGGCAAAAACGCCTTTCCGCAGACCGCACAGGCCCGCAGCTCCGGGGAGATGCCTTCCGTTGTCAGCGCCGCTTGAAGCTCCGGGTCAAGGGGCAGGACAGCCTCACGGAAGTAACGGCAGTACGCCCCTGTCCAGCACTTGTGCAGCATATAGCAGGCACAGTCAAGAGGAAGGCACAGGCCGCTTTCCCGGTCATAGTTGGCGCACATCCCCGTGACCAGAGAACGGATTTTCTTCTTCTCGTCACGGGTCAGCTCCCGGGCGTCCATTTATGACTTCGGGCCACGATGGCCCGAAGGGCGGGGCTCCACGATCAGCGCCCGGAACTTCTTCCGGCACTGTTTTTTCTTTCCTTTGCACTCCTTGTAGTAACGGCATCCCTTACAAGGGTCGTCATTGTCCCAGCCGGGGTGCGGTACTTCCTTCATCATTCGTTCAAAAGGGCTGCTTGTAAAATTCATTCTCATTCCTCCGTATCTTCCTCCCACGGCGGGGTATCTTCGTCCTCGGGTTCCTCTGCGATCTCCTCCAGCTCCCCGTCCTCATATTCGCAGTAATCATCTTCCAAATCCGGGGCCTCATGCTTCGGCTTGTAAATCTTGAAATAGTAACCAATCCCACCGCCGGCCAGCACCACCGCACCAATCAGGAGCAGAGAGAGAAGGGGGCTGTCCTTTTTCTCCGGCTCGGGTTCCGGTACTTCCTCCACCGGTTCGGTGGGCTTTGGCTCTGGCTCCGGGGTCACTTCTTTGGGCGGTTCCTTACCCTGTTCGGCAAGAGGCAGAAGGTCGTCTGTGGTAACGGTATTGAGGAAATAGACGTTCTCGCTGGTTTTCTGTTTGTCGATCACCAGATAAAACACGCTCTCGTCTGCTGTGGTGATGGTGTAGAACTCCTTTCCATCCTCGTCGGTGGCGTTGTCCACCACGGTTCCCGTCCCGTCCGGGGTAAAGGGGTTCTGGGTTTCCGGCTCTGCTTCGGTTTCTGCCGGGGAGGGAGCTGTCTCCGGCTGCGGCTCGCTGCTCTGTGCATAAGCCGGGACCGTAAAGATCAGGCAACACAAAAGGCTGGCAGCCATCGCCGCCAGCCTGCGGTATTTAATTTTCTTCATGGGCTGTGTCCTCCTTTTCGGGTGCCTCCGGCTTCGGGTCAGTATGGCCCGAAGTGGTAAGGCTGTTTTTGGGGTCATTCAGAAAAGCCATAAGCTGGGCGGGCGTCAGTTTGAGGGAGCGCACCGCCTGCACGATCTGGCTGTTTTCTTCCTCCTGTTTCTGCTTTTCCAGCTCCCGGATTTTGACCTGCCACTCGGCAGCCTTCTCCCGGGCTTTTTCCAGTTCCTTATCGAGCTTGTCGATTTTGTTCATGCAAGGACTCCTTTCCTCTGGCTCACAAACGCCCGAAGGCATAGAAATGTGTCTGCCAGTAGCTTGAATTGATGTTTGCGTATTGGATGGGCGAACCACAATGAAGCATCATCCCGTCGCCCACATAAATCCCCACATGGGACACAGGGCCGGGGCTGTCATAGGTTCCCGTGAAAAAGATAATGTCGCCGGGCTTTGCCTCGGAGGGAGAAATGATAGCACACTGGTTGTAAATGCCCTGCGCCGTGGTACGGGGCAGGTTGTGGACGCCGCTGGCCGTGTACACCCAGCAGACAAAGCCCGAACAGTCAAAGGAGGTGGACGGGCTGGAGCCGCCCCACACATAGGGCCAGCCGATGTACTTTGTGGCTTCTTCCATGAGCGCCGCAAAAGCCGGGTCATCCAGCGCCTCGCCGGGTATCTCATAGCTGGGGCCGGTATCTTCGCCGCCGTTGTAAATCCCTTCCCACAGATAGGGTTTGTTGCCTTTGAGCTGCTGCATAACGGTGTAGATTTCCCGCTGCTGTTCGTTAAGCCTCGGCAGGATCACGGCGGGCAGCGGCTTGTTTGTGAGGGTCACATTGAGAATGTAATACTCATAGGGGACTTCCTCGGTGGTGGTTTCCCCGGTCTCCGGGTCGGTGCTGGTTTCGGTGCGGTAGCGTATCTCGACTTCCTCCGTCAAGGTCAGCTCATACTGTGCCTCGAAGATTTCTCGCAGTTCGTCCTGCACCTGTTCCCGGAAATACACATGGTACTTTGCCGAGAGATAGGACGCCAGCTCATAGGGGTTATGGCCGATCTCGTCCACGGAATAGCGGTACTCGTCATAGCCGGGATGGGTGCTTTCGATGTTCGCTACCGTCTGCGCCAGCTCGTTTTCCAGTGCCGTGTAGTCCTCGTCCACGCCCAGCAGGTCCGTATCCTCCGAGGCGTAGGAGGTGCCGGATAACGCATTGGCAAGGCCGCTGCCAAGCGTGGGAAAGATAGAGCTTACCGCCGACACAAGAAAACAGAGCAGCAACAGCAGGAGCAGGACCAGCACCGCCACGGGATGACGGGTCACAAACTGCGCCGCCCGACGGGTCGCAGTTTCCGAAGCGGCAGCGGTTTTCTTTGCGGCCTTTGCGCCCTGTTTTGCAGCCGCCTTTGCTTCTTTGGAATACCGGCGTTTCAGTTTCCATTTCTGCTGCACACGGGAAAGCGGATTGCTGGCAAGTTCCGGGTGCTCGGAGGCCATCTTTTGAAAATCCACATTGGCCCGGGCTTTTATGTCCTTCCGTTCCCACTTTGCCACCTTCCGGGCCGGGTGTTCCTGCCAGCGGCGTTTGGCATACCGGGTCAGTTTCCGGGCTCCGACCTCGGCCACAAGTTCCGACTTATGGGCTCCTTCCACACCCACATTTTCATGCTCGACTTCGTGGATCTTGTTGTGGACATAGAACCACGCTTCTGTACGGGCTCCCCGGACTGCCTTTTTTGCAAGCCCCGGCGGCTTCTTCGCTGCCCGTTTTGCCTCGGTCTTGTCCAGTTTCTCCCGGGCCTTTCCCAGCTTTTCCCCGGCGTGTTCCGCTTTTGCCTGTGCTTTCTGGTACTTGTCCTTTTTGCTCCCGGCCTTCTCGGCGGAGCCCTCCGGCTCCTGTGCCTTGCCGGTATCCTGCGGCCCGTCCGCTTCATCTTCCTGCCTCATGCGGTCAGAGGGACGGCTTTTCCGTCTGTCCTCTTGAAACTTGCCGCTTTTGGACTTCGGGCCATCATGGCCCGAAGGACTGTCCTGCCCGGTATCCTCGTCCTTAAACCGCCG